>Ga0247727_10003920_pt1 | contig 32343 bp, 35 predicted proteins | sample WisWelCaveWW1625_FD_202498 | JGI IMG/M metagenome (GOLD analysis project Ga0247727, IMG submission 202498) | Biofilm microbial communities from Wishing Well Cave, Virginia, United States - WW16-25 | ecosystem: Environmental > Aquatic > Deep subsurface > Groundwater > Cave microbial mat | place...
CGTGGACACGTGCCAGCCATTCCACGCGCCCCCGCCGTTCGCTTCCTTCAATGCCATGAACAAGGCATAATCATCCAGCCATGAAGCATTCCCAGCGCAGAAATATTCGAAGGCTTTTCGAAGCCCTTCGCTATTACTCAGGGTGAAACGGGAAAACGCTTTTTGCAGAAGATCAAGTTTCCATGGGATGAGCAAGCCGAAGTTTATCCTGAGCGAGGTCGAAGGGTCCACGCGGGAATCGGAGAATTCAGGTTTATCCGAAAAATCATCCTTCGTCAGCAATCCATCCTCGATGAGCGCATCAAAACTAATCAGGTACGGATTTCCCGCAAAGGCAGAAAAACATTGATAGGGCGAGTCCCCATAACCCGTTGGACCGAGCGGAAGCACCTGCCAAAGTTTGCAGCCGGTGGATGCAAGCCAGTCCACGAAACGATAGGCTTGCGGACCAAGATCGCCGATACCGTATGGACCGGGCAGGCTGGTGGGATGAAGAAGAATGCCACCTGCGCGGTCAAATTTCATTTGGTTTTCTCCGTTTTTGAATGAATTGACCGGCGCGAACGATCGACTCGTCGTAATCGGATTGAATGACATCGGTGCCGATTTCAGAATTGGGTTCAACAACATATCCCGAAGGCACCATGCTGTTTTTACCTGCCAGGGCGACTTTGATCTCCTGTTGTGCGATACCGCCTCCAATTCGGGCATTCGCGCCAACACGGACATGCTTATCGAGCACAGCTCTTTCCACGATCGCGCCGCTTTCGACCACACAATCGGTAAGAAGAATGGACTCACGCACCACCGCGCCAGGATGAATGACCACGCCAGGCGAAAGCACACTGCTTTCCACGAGCGCTCCTGCATCGATAAAGCAGCCATCACAAATCATGCTGGCATAGACGTGCGCGCTGGCAGGCAGGCGCGCGGGAGGGCGTTCCTCTGTGCGCGTGTGAATGATCCAGCTTCGATTATAGAGTTTGAGCGCAGGCGATGGCGAAAGCATATCCATATGCGCCTGCCAGTAGGATTCGACGGTTCCCACGTCCATCCAGTAACCGGTGTATGGGAAGGCATAAACGCGCGCTTTGGATTTTACAAGGCGCGGAATGATATCCTTTCCAAAATCATGGGATGAATCTTCGCGTTCGTGATCATCCCATAAAACCTTGTCGAGAAACTCTCGATTGAACAGATAGACCCCCATGTTCGCCAGGGTGGATGGCGGCTTGGGGGGCTTTTCAACAAAGGATGTAACGCGATATTTGGCATTCGTGGCGAGTACGCCAAAACGAGATGCCTCCTCAAGGGACACATTGATGGTTCCAATTGTTACGTCAGCCTGGTGATCCATGTGGAATGAGATCATCGGCTCATAATCCATGGTGTAGATATGGTCTCCAGAGAGGACCAGTACCAGGTCAGGCGAACCTTGTTTGATGAAACCAAAGTTTTGCTGTACCGCATCCGCTGTGCCGACATACCAGTCAGAGTCATTACGCGCTTTGTATGGCGTAAGGATTTTGACCCCACCCGTAAAGTCGCGGTTCAAGTCCCACGGCGCGCCAGCGCCAATGTGCTCGATCAGAGACTGTGGGCGATATTGAGCAAGGACCATCAAATCGAAAATCCCCGAGTTGACGCAATTCGATAACGTAAAATCAATAATGCGATACTTGCCTGCAAAAGGGACGGCTGGTTTCGTCCGTTTTTGTGTGAGCACACTCAATCGTGAGCCTTCGCCGCCTGCAAGGATTACTGCGCGTGTTTTCATTTTATCCCTCACCCAGCCCTCTCCCAATGGGAGAGGAAACACTGTCAACCAGTTTCTTATACAGGTCAAAATACTTCATCGCGGAATTGTGCCATGAGAAATCCTGCGCCATGCCTGCCTTTTGAAGATTCAGCCAACGCGAATGATATGGATAAACGTTCAAGGCGCGACGCACAGTATCATTAAACGACTTTACTTTCGCATCCACGAAGACAAAGCCTGTTTCACTGTCTGTGACGGTATCATGTAATCCGCCCACTGCGCGCACGAGCGGCACGCACCCATAGCGCATGGCGATCATTTGTGAAATGCCGCAAGGCTCGTAACGCGAAGGCATGAGCAGAATATCCGCGCCGCCATAAATTTGGCGCGCGAGTTTTGCGTCATAACGAGTCTCCACCCGGACGCGGTCTGGTAGTTCTTCCTGCAATTTCCTTGCCATTGCCTCAAGTTTGGGGTCGCCCGCGCCCAATACGACCAACTGCCAATTTTGCTTCCGTAGTATCTTCAAGCCTTTGAGCGCAATGTCAATTCCCTTGGCTTGATCCATGCGCGAGACCATGCCAAGCAAAGGCACATCGGGCGCAACAGGCAACCCTACCCGCTCCTGCAAGGCATCCTTACTGCGCGGGCGGGCGGATACGCTTTCAGCATTGAAGTTCGCCGCAAGCGCGGGGTCAGTTTGGGGGTCGAATGAAGCGGTGTCGAGCCCGTTCAAAATACCGCGCAAACTCTCTGTCCGATTCCTGAAAAAGTCCTGCAGCCCGGCTCCAAATTCGGGGTGCAAAATTTCATCCGCATAAGTCGGTGATACCGCAACGATCGCATCCGATGCCCATAAGCCAAGCGGCATCGGCATGACGCGCGCCCAATCCGGGAGATCGGTATTTGCAAGCGGCACGCCATATGCCTCAAGGATCCCTTTTACATCGGGACCCAGGAAAGGCAGGTTGTGGATTGTTACAACTGAGGCGATACGATTCTTCTTATCTTCCCAACGCCTCACGAGATTATCATAGGCGGCAAGCGCCGTGTGCCAATCGTTTGCATGGATAATATTCGGATTCCAGTTGATCTGGCGCGGCAGTTCAAGCGCGGCTAACGAAAAGAAGATATATTTCTCCCCATCGAGTTTATTGTCGGATGAATAGACGGAGCCGCTGGCGCGGATGGGATCGCCGTTGATGAAATAGACGGGCATGCCATCCAAAATGCCTTCGTACGCATCCACCTGGACTTCAGCCTTGCCGCGCGGAATCGAATAAATTCCCACGGGCTTGAGCGAGTCCGGGCGGATGACAGAGTGCATCGGCAAGACGAGGCGCACATCCAGTTTGACGCCGCCTGTTGCTTCAGCAGTCAATGCGCGCAATGCTCGCGGCAGTGTGCCTGCCACATCACCCAGCCCGCCGACTTTTACAAAGGGTTCGGCTTCCGCCGCGAGGAATAAGATGTTGATGGTTTGGGACATGTGACCAATTTTACTCGTTTTCAAGAGACCCAGTGGTCATGTTTTGCACGTTGGGCAAATTTCCAATTTGTCTAACAAAGTGCGGTGTAACCAATTGCACGCTACTAAATAGCTCACTCATTGTTATACTTATCACATCAGGTCGGTCCTTTCATAACTCATAAAGGAGAAAGCATGAATTTACTGACTCACCCATCCCGTTCGATGAAAGTTTTTCTGTATTTCCTGCTTGCGTTTGCATTGATTGTCATAGGGCTTAACGCCTGGGGAAATTATCAGCAGGATGAGTTCCTGAAAACCATCAAAGGCAAAGCGCCCACACGCAAGGGTGAAGTGAAATCGGAAGTGATCAACGCTTCGCCAATTCGTCCTGTCTCTGTATCAGCCGCGCCTCCAGGCGGATTCACTCCGCAAACCCGCCTTGGCTTCGATGTTGGCGATCAGTGGGAACCAGCCATCGCCGCGGACCGATTCGGGCACGTCTATATGCTGTACGCCCAATATGAGGGTGTGCCTGGCTGTGGCAACTGCTCGAACCCCACGCAAATCCTGCAGATCAGCAACGATCATGGCCAGACGTGGGGTTCGCCTACTGTCATCTACCCTGCAGGCGCAACCACAGGCGGACAATGGGATTCGCAAATTGCTGTGGATCCTTTTGACGGTCGGATCGTCTACGCGTCATTCATGCAAAACAATAAGAGCGATATCATCGTCGCCAAATCCACAAACTTCGGCGTGACGTGGTCATTTGTCACTTCGGATGCAACAAACGCTGGAACCGATAAACCCATTCTGGCTGTGCGCGGACAGGATGTGTACGTCGTCTATACTCACGCGCAGACCACTTATGCGGCTTATTCACATAATGGAGGCGCGTCGTTCACCGAAGTAAAAGTCAGCAAAGGCGGCAAACTGGGCTGGGCGCTTGCAGGCGGCGGGACAGTCACACCCAACGGTGACGTGTTCTTCTCGTGGGCTGGCTATGAGGGCAATGGCGGCGCAAGCGGAAACGTGAATCTCTACGTTAGTAAATCCACGAACGGCGGCGCGACCTGGACTTCAAAGGTCATTGATATATCATCCTCCCCTCCTCAATGCCCGGAATTCAATTGCGGCTGGGCGTATCTTGGCGCGCAAATGGTAATGGCGTCAGATAATAATGGCACGCTTTATCTTTTGTGGAACGCGGGTTCAACGGCGACAGGACCAGAGCGGATCTACTTCTCCAAATCCACGAACGCGGGTAACACATGGTCTGTCAAAGCAGATATTTCCACCGCGCCCGCAGGAACGCATCACGCGTTTCCCGCGATTGCCGCGCGGGGAAATGGCGACGTTCGCATCTCATGGATGGATGCGCGCGCCGCAAACGGCGGACTCGACAGATGGAATGTCTATTATCGCTCATCCACCAATGGCGGTAACACATGGGGCAGTGAAGTTACTCTCTCCACTTTCGCAGGCGGGTTCACCTACATCTTCAACGACGGCTTCCGCTTCCCATTCGGCGACTACTATGAAATAGATATTGATGAACAGGGCATAAACCATGTCATATTCGGGGAAGCATTCGACTACAACGCGCCTGGCTCGATTTGGTATGTAAAGGGACAGTAAGAATCAATAATGTGGGGGCGACCCGCCATGATTGATAAGAATCTTTTGCTCGTCTCTGATAGGTCGCCCCTACACAAAATAAAAAAAGAGCCTCCACATCGGGAGACTCTTCTGGGAGCCTGATGGGTTTCGAACCCACAACTTCCACATCTTTGTTCGATTCCAAATTTCACAATCAGGCTGGTTTGGTTAGATTGGCCATGGGCAGATGCGGTCGAATGGCTTCGAGTTGTAAATTGCCTGTGTAGTGTTCGACCATTTCAATGCTTGCCCAACGACCGGCGACCTGCACAGTGCGCGAGGGCGCTTTGTAGAATGTGGCCAGTGTGGCAAACGAAGATCTCAAATCATGCGGGGAGATTTTGAAGCCGATCACTTTTGACCAGGCTTTGAAGATGCAGCCCATTCCATCACCGGTGAGCGGCCTTCCTGACCGAATGTTTACGAATAGGCTGTTGACACCATCAGTAGGCTTGCGGAATTGTAGCCATCTTTGAACGATGGTTGCAGTTTGCAATGAAAATGCACCATACGCATATTGCCCGCCTTTCACGAGCGCGATCGCGGTGTTACTTGAGAAGTCAACATCAGCGAGATTGATCGAGCAAAGTTCTTCGCGACGGAAGCCGGTGTCGAGTCCGAATGATGCGATAGCCAGGTCACGCGCTCCGATCGGTGTGTAGGTGTCGAAGGATGCGAGAAGCTGTATTGCTTTATCAGCTGTGAGGGACCGGCGCGGCTTGGGTTTGATGCGTTTTATTTTTGCGGTCAATGCGGGATGCAGAGAACCGAACTTCCAGCGCAAGAATTTTTGATAGCTGTAGAGGGTGAAGGCTTGTTGTGTGTTTCCCCATTTGGGACGATCAATCAACAAAAGGATATCCACCGCGCTTAGCTTTTCAAGCTTGGGGATCGCGAGCAGGTGCGGCAGGATCATCCGATATTTTTTCTTCGTTGAATCGGCATAGGGATGTGAAGCCAGGAACTCCTCAATTTCAATATTCATGATGTTTAACTCCATATGGCATTGACAGAGTTGGAAACCACCCTGCTCTGTTTGATGTAGCTCGATGCGGGACCATCGGGCACGGTGCACCTCCGCCCCACTGAAGCAGATCTACCACGAAGAGCCAGGTGAGGCGGAGATAAATTTATTTTACTTTGAAAGGAGACCTACCACAATATGAATCAGTTGAGCAAGAAGCGAAGTGAAGCAGGGCGCGCAGGAGGTTTAACGACCCTCGCGCGGCATGGTGTGGATCACTTTAAGAGGATCGGAGCGAAGGGTGCTAGGGTTTTTCACCTGCGCTATCGTTTGGAACCCGTCTATCTCAATGACTTTGCGATCGTGAAGCGTGAGACTGGCGAAGCTGTGGCTTTTGTTTCTGGAAAGCCCTGGGAATAAAAAAGGAGAACTACCACAATGAGCAACAAAAACAAATCTATCGCGAGGGGCGCGTTCTACTTGTTGATCGGCGTGCTGTTGTTCTACGCCGCGAGCAGGACTCTGCATTTTGTTCAAAACGTGATGGCAAATTCGACCTGGGGATATCTGTTCCTTTTTGCGACAGGTCTTGGCGCCATCATCTGGTTGTATGTGTATCTGAGCTATGCCCAGGGCGCGAAGCAAAGAGCCATCGCTTTTGTGATGGGCATTGTCGATCTACTTGGTGAACTCGCGTTGGTGTACGCTGACACAATTTATGTCGGCGATAAAGCAGGGCTCGTGGAGATGGACAAAAACGAGATGAACACTTTTATTGTCGTGAGTGTGGCAATGGTGGGCATCAACATTTTGGCTGGCTACTTCTTCAAACTTTGGGATCTGGATGCTGAGCAAGAGCAGCACGCGCAGGACCTGGTTGATCACGTGACGGACGCGACCATGAAACATTTGAATACTCCGGAAGCGAAAGCGCAGATGGTGGCAGAACTGCTGCCTGTGTTGAAGGATTCAATTGCGGCGCGTGTGCAAGCTGCTATCTTCGACCGGGCAAATCAAACACATGGACTCGATGCGCGCGCGGTTGGTTGGCCGCTCGATCAATCAACGGACAAGAAGGAGCAGGCGATACCTTTTTTATCGGGCTTGCTTCAACGCTTCGGGCTGGGCAAGGACCAGAACCCGCCGCAGACGAACAATCAGGCCGTATGGATCGAGATGGAGGACGGCAAACGCCAAAGGATCTTTTGCATGAAGTGCCAGCGCGAGGGGAAACCCTGGTACACGCCCGAGGTTTGCGAACACATCGCAAACGCCAGCGGCCAAAACGCGGACATTCAGCACATGAGCAAGATTTTGCAGGAAGGTTTCGCGGAAGGCGCAAGGTCATAGATTATGAATGCGTTGTCTGTCATAAGAAGGGCAGGACCACATTCCCAAATAAGCGGACGTGCGGCGATCGGTGCAGGAAACGCAAGAGCCGAATGTCACTTCACGTTACGTGACTCAATCTTGTCGCATGGTCCCGAGCGCGGGCTGATGAAGCGAGGAAATTGGACAAAACATGGACGCTCTACAAGACCCGATTAAGCTCTTGCGACAATTGAAGGGTGCGCCTTTGGCGGTTTTGTTTGCCATGATCTGGACCCGGGCGCGCGTATCGGCTGATTGGTTGGTGACGGTCACAGGCTACACGGACAAGCCAGTAACTCAGGCGTTGAAGCTGTTAACTGCCTATGGTTGGATCACAAAAGTTCAGAGCGGCTGGCAGATTTCGAAAGGTGTTCAGTTGCCCTTGATGTCGACGGAATCGGAAAAATTCCGATCTTCTTCTTCTTCTTCCACTTATTTAACTGATATCACTACTATAGAACAAGAACAACAAGATCGGAAAAATTCCGATTTTTTTGCAATGAACTATAGGGCTATGAAGGGGTATGGTATTCGTGAACCTGCGCTTTCGCGGTTGTCTGCGCTCGGGCATGTGACGCCAGATTTTATTAATGCGCATGTGTTGCAGGTGTTCCGCGAACGTGGAAATTTGGGAACCGCGATTCATCGTATCGAAAATGAGTGGCCTGCGCCTAGTGTTGTGGAAGATGTTAGGCTCCATATGCGCTATACAGATGGAGAATTTGGACAATATCTGAATAGAGACAAACAGGAGGACGAGAACCTATGAAAAAAGGATATCTGATTTTTATGTGCCTGGCATTGGCGAGCCTGGCATGTTTGCAACCGGTAGCGCGGGATGGGATAGAACAAGCGTTCATGGTGACTGAGCAGGTGACAGCCACGCCGGCGCGCACGCTCAGCCCTTCGCCCTCACCCTTGCCCTCTCCCGGATGGAGAGGGGATCGATGCGCGCGCGTGGTTGCGATTGAAGCATTGCATGTGCGCATCGATGCGAATGAGCGCGCTGTTGTTTTGACCTGGCTAAGAAATGGGGATGTGGTTAAAGTGATTGACCAGGTGAATGCTGATTGGTGGCGCATCGAGCGCGAGGGTGTAAGTGGCTATGCGCGCTCGAAATATTTAGAGATTGGAGATTGTGAGGCAAACGATGAACACTAAAAATAAATGGACCACAACCGCGACCATTCGCGATCCGGAGCGCGGGAAGTTTTGGCTGGATGTGATGGGCGGCGATACTGTGCCGATTGTTTCAATGATGACTCAGCGCGTGAAAGTGCCAGGGCGCGGGGAGGTGGACGCGTACATGCTGGACCTGAAAGCGATATCGGATGAACAGCGCGAGAGATTGATTCAAGCCATAGCGATTGAGTTCCGGATTCCCCTGGTGGAAGTGCGCGCAGAGATTGACGATAGTGTGCCAGTGCTCGCGGAAAATGTTTATGTGAGCTCGAGCGATCCGGGTTTATTCTTTTCGATGCTCGGTGATGATGATGAGCGTGACATGTTTAATACTGATCAGTTTGTTGATGAGTATCTCGACTATGAGGAGGATTGAGTGATAAAAAACTATCCTAAGTTCATTGTGTTGGTAAAGCGCATGTGGCAGGCGCAAAAGCTGTATTTCAAAACCCGGACCCAATCGGCGTTGAAGTCTGCGAAGGAATTAGAAGATTCTGTTGATCGCGTCCTGGAGGAAGTAGGCTTTCAGGGAATGAAGATCCAACAGCTGCGGCTCGATGCTGGCGGACCGCATAAGACCGATGAAGTGCCAGGCGCATACAATGCCACGAAGCAAGATCCAGCATAGAACTCAGTTCTATTTGTGGCCTGATGAAAACGGCCTGTTGATCCTGCCGCCGCCAGTTTTCAAACACTCGAGCGCATCGCGAATGATGCGCTCGAGACGTCTTCCGCGCATAGCCAGAGTGGTTCGATCACCGTCGCCGCGCATGCGAACATTTTTATCTTCGCTCTGGCTGAATAACTCGGTGGTGGTTGGTTTCAAAGTGGTGATCGAGTCTATCTTCGTGACCTGGCTTACGAATGTCCTGCTCGATGAAAATTTCAATGCTGTTAGAATCGACAGCATGATTTCGATGGCTGAGCATGACCTGGGTTTGAACGTGGAAACAATCAAGCGGCTGCTGGTCCGGCATACATCCTCGCGCGCTGAGTTTCGCTCGGATGGTGAGCTCGTGACTTTGCGAGATGATTAACCGATGGAATCTCTTCTCGGTGAACTGATCAAGCAATCCCCGATCGCGGCTGCTTTCATCGTGATGGTGTGGTTGTTTCTGCGCGCTGAAGAAAAGCGGGAGGCGCGGCGTGTGCAGACTGATAAAAAACTGGAAGAGTCGCGCGTGGTGAATGCGAAGGCATTGGAGCTCGAACGCCGCGAGCACGAGCGCGAAATTAACAATATGTGGGCAAACTTCATGAAGACGCTTATTGACCAGCAGAACAAAAATTTTACAGCGGTGGTGCACGAAATCCATGAACACGAGGATCGAGCGCAGAAACGTTATGAGCGTTTGAACATCACGCGGGACCTCAAAAAGGCGGCTCGATCAAAATTGAGCTCGAATAATTAGCCTAGGTGTTCTACAATGCTTGCCAACGCTCTCCAGATTGATTGAGAGCGTTTTTTTTATGCCTGGGCGAGGGTAATGCTGGGGGTGCGGAATCAGGCCTCGCGGTAGGGTGAACGGACAAGGCCTGGTGGCTTGCAGTCGAAAGGTGGCGGGTATGCTTGGCAGGCAGGCGAGCGAGGGCAAGAAAGACAGGGAGGACGAACGGCATAAAGGGCGCCGAGGGTGAGAGGGAGCACCTGCTCGACTGCATAGCCAGCCAACCCGCCGGATGCCTTTCGACTGCACCCGAAGGGCGACGAGTGCGAAGCGATCACGAGGAGAGCCACACGCGCGCCAACTACCAGACGCCGCGGCGAAGCCAAACCGGGAGGACAAAGGCGAGAAAGAGGACGGACGGATTTAAGTTTTGACATAACACTCCGCTTGCGCGAGAGACTCACCAGGGCGCGCGACACCCGAAAATGACCAACGAAAGGACAGGCAGGCCAGAAAATGGGAATGGAAGCGCAAGGTACGCAGCGCTGAAATGACCCTGCGCGGGAACGTGGGAACGCGTCAGATGGGAAGCGGGCGCGCATGGCGAAGGGACTGAGCCATATGGCAGTGATCGTCTGCCCTGCGGCGTGAACGTCGCCGCACGCGCGCCCGCCCTCGGATCGCGGGGAATGCTCCTCGTCGAGGTGTGTGGGTTTTGGGCTGTGGCAATTTGATTCAACCCGATCTATTTATTCAACGCAGCCGGTTTTCAAAAGTAGTTTTTGAACCTTCCAACTCTGCCACGTTCAGCCGCAAAACCCAGACACTTACCGCCCACTGCTCACGAATGCCAGAGCCGAAGGCGCGCTGAGAGACCGGTGTTAAGCGCTGACGCTGGTGCTCTTCCAGCCAGCGCTGAGGGGAGAAAAACGCGCGCGCGCCGGAGTCCGCTTTCAGACGCCGTTTTGGATTCATGGGTGTGCGTGTGACCTGTCCTTTTTGGTGAGCGAGTGCGGACCTAGCGAGCGAAGCGAAGCGTAGTCCGCACGAGCGCGTGATAATGTGAGCGACGCCGGACGTGGCAAGCGAAGCGAAGCCACGTCCGCCGGAGCGCGTGAATTTAAGCGACGCCGGACATCGCAAGCGAAGCGAAGCGATGTCCGCCGGAGCGCGTGTGAAGCATGTGATTGACCTGGCATAATCCGACTTTGAATTTCGGCGACATGCCGAGAGTGTGCGAGTGAGGAGAGGACGACGCGGGCGGCTGCAACGAGTCTGCCTGGCGATGGGGTGGGCATGTTTGGCTGTGCGCTCGTTGGCAATGCGGATTTGCGGTGCTCGTTCGCAAATCCGCTTTGCCTGCACAGCCAGCCGACCCCACGCCAGAGCGCCGTTGCGGGCCGTCCGCTAGGGAACGACGAACGGGTAACCTGTGTCGGATGGGGTAATGCGATTGCGGGCAAGGATCCTTGCTGAGTGTGACGCGTGCGGGCTGTCCGCACCGCAGGGGGAATACACCATGCACGCCCTCAATTAGTGAGTAGCGGGAGTCCAACCTGCGACCTTGAAACCGTTATGTTTGTTGTATGGTGAATGTGGGTGTTTGTGGTGTATGTGTAGTGCGTGGATTACATCAAGTGGGCGGGTGGGTGTTGTCCAGGGGATGTAATTTAGTGGGTTTGCATGGTGTTTCGGGTGTACACTTGTTCTATGGCAACCGTGATCTTACCGCTTGGGTATCCGCTGGTCTCGGGTGCTGAGGATGATGTGATCATCTACCAGGGCAATGTGGCGCGCATGTACCAGATCCCGACTGATCCGCGGACGGATGCACAGCTCAATCAGCGGCGGCAGCTCTACGATGTGTCTAAGATGTCGAAGAGTGCAGGAGTGCGCGCGAAGTCTGCGTTTAAATCAAGTTTTGGGTCCAGATGGAGCACGATCATTTATCAGTTCTTCAAGCTGGACTATGATTCATCCTGGACCGATGCACAGGACTCATGGGCCGCGGGCTCAGCTGCACAGCGCGCGGCGTGGGATGCTGCGGCGCCCTTTCAGGCAACCTATAACGAGCCTGGCTTGATCTTCTTCGGCCTGGTGCGCGTGATCTATAGCGCGATGATCGGTGAAGGGCTTGAGACATTTGATTTACAGTTTTACAGCATGGATCAAAGCTCGAGCGCGGCGACCTGGTGGGCTTTAACTCTTGCGGGCATTCTTCAGAAGATCAAGGTGGATGATACGGATCCGCATGTTGTTTATGCTGGCGGGTGGAGCACCGCGCTGGATGCTGGATGCTTTGGCGGAAGCCTGCACTATACGGTCATTGGCCAGAATGGCTATGGCCAGCTTGATTTTGTTGGGCGACGTGTGGTTGTTGGTTTGCGATATTCGCCCCAGGGAGGAGAGATTCACATCACTGTTGATCAGCAGGACGAGGAGATCTTTAGTCAGAACACACTTGCAGTTGTCTACCAGCGATCGTGGAGCTCTGAACTTTATGTGAAGGGCTTGCACCGGTTGAAGATTTGGAATGAAGTAGAGGAGCAGATCGAGATCGACTGGTTCAATATTTTTGGGACGACAACGGAGACCACACCTTTTGTTGTGGATGAGATGGGCGTATTCATTATTGATCAAGAAGGCTTTTATCAAATCGCGTTCGAAGGACCTTATTAGGAGATTGACATGCCAGGAACACCGACGAAGACGTATGATGACTACCCGGACGCAGGGCAATTTGTGGGCAATGAAAACATCCCATTGATGCAATCTGTGAGCGGGGTGCGGAAGGTGCGCAAGGCCAGCAGTTCGGTGCTGGCTCAATACCTGTTGTCTCTGCTGCCAAATAACTCGTGCCTGGGGTATCGAAATGCAGCATTGAGCCTTCCCAATAATGCCTGGACGGATATACAGATGGATGCGGAGGATTGGGACGGTAACAATTTGGTTGATCTGACAAGCGGGGCTTTGGGGCCTTTGGGTTCGGGCGTGTGGCAGGTCAGCGCGCAGGTGCAGTTCGGGATAAACGCAACCGGGGTGCGAGGGGTTGCGATACGGGATGTGGACGGTAATTTTTTGCTTAGGTCGCAGGTTGCCGCGTTGTCGGCGACGAGGGCGGTGTTTTTGAACTTGAGCGGCGTTTTGAAGCTTTCGACATTGGGGTTGATCTGGCTTCAAGCGTTCCAGGATTCGGGGGCTGCCCTCGCTCTGACGACCGGGAGGAGTGGCACATGGTTCGGGATGCACTTGTACAAATAGCGGCATTCGCGCCGGGCGGGACGCCTGGCGTTTTGCGGTGACTGATCAACACCAGTCGGGAGCTGTGCGACCACAGCAGAAAGGATGTTTTATAGGATGGCAAAGGTAATCAATCCCCTGCTCTCGATGAGCGCGAGCGGGCAATTTGCCCACTCGATGACCTTTGACAAGCGCGGCTATGTGCGCGAGTATGTGATCCCTGCGAATCCGCAGACGGCGAATCAGATGGCGGTGCGTAACACGATGAAGGACATTCAAGCCGAGTTGAAACTGCTTGGCCTGGTGCTGCGCGGTCAGTTGAAATCGGGTTTCGGCTATCGCTGGAATTCGGTCATCATCGGCGAATTGATGGCGAATGACAACGCCGCGCTGGATGCCTACGTCACGGAGTGGAACGCGTTTACCGCTGGTGATAAAACGGCCTGGGCGGCGGCTGACACGGTGGTACCGGTCTCGGTGGCGGATGGCGCGCTATTGTATGCGTGCGCGAGCGCGTGCTACGATATCGCGCTGCGCCTGGGCGCGACGCTGACGCTCACGCTGCCGGCCGCGGCGAACTCGGCGACGGTGGGCGCTGAATGGCTGGACAACACGCCGTAGGTGTGTGGTGTTTCTGTTGGTGGCAAATGCGGACCTGTGGACTTGGCATGCACAGGTCCGCGATTTCAGAAAGGGTTTTGCGATGAAAGGGATTTTCAAATCTCGTAAGTTCTACGCCTTGTTGGCGGGCTTGCTGTTCGTGATCATCGGCGAGCGTGCGGGGGTCTCGCTCGATCAATTGGTGAGCGCGGTATCGGTGATCATTGCGTACATCCTGGGCGTTGCGCTCGAGGATGGATTACGGGCGCGCGCTGGGTGAGGTGGACAAATGTTTCAGTACGCGGCGAAGATCCTACGGATCGTAGACGGTGACACATTGAGCCTCGATATTGATCTGGGGTTTTATGTGCGCACGGTGCAAACGGTGCGGCTGGCGGGGATTGATACGCCTGAGACGGTGAAATTTCGGGTGGGCGGGATTGTGGACCCTGCGGCGCAATATGTGGCGCGCATGACGCCGATCGGCTCGGCGTGCGTGGTGGAGATCTCACGCGCGGAAAAATATGGGCGCTGGCTGGCGCGGATCTTGTATCTGCCTGGCGAGACGGACCGCGCGGAGATCTTGCGGCAGCCGCGGGTGTTGAATGATGAATTAGTACGCGAAGGGTTGGCGAAGAACTATAGCGGAGGGAAGAAATAGACCTTGACAAAAGACAGACAGAGGGGGACAATTTGGGAACCATGAAAAAAGAATCTCCTACACAAAAAGTTTCGGTGCGATTAAGTAAGGCTGATCAGGGCGAAGTGAAATTTATACAAGAGCGACTTTCACGACCTGGCTTCAGCCTGAATATGTCGGTTGCCATTAAGAGTGCGATCCATGCCTTTGCAAATGTGCTGCGGTCGCAGAAGAAAGACCGCCGCGGTGGTAATGAGTGATAAAGAGCCCAGTGATCAATTAGATCCGATCTCCGGGCTTTTATTATTTCTGTTTATTGTTTTATGGGCATTGGCTGGACCGCCCAAGCACCCATGAGGTAGCAATGTCAAGAGCCTTTGAAAGTGAATTGATTGAAGCTTTGGAAGCTGATGGCGATATTCATTTGCTTGCCCCCGAATATGTTTCGTGGGATGTTGGCGATGATGATATTGTTTTGGATGGGCGCTTCACGATAAAAGAACTTCGAGCAATTATTAAGCGTGTAGAGGCGGAACGAGAGCGAGAATCAAAGCCTCCCAGGTTGGACTAGGAGGCTTTGGACGATGAGCCTACGGGCTGAAAGGTGAGAGTAGCACCTTAACAACCGAATAGGTTTAGGGAGCCTGATGGGTTTCGAACCCACAACTTCCACATCCACAGTGTGGCGCTCTGCCATTGAGCTACAGGCTCCGTAGTGAAGCGGCGAGATTATAATGCAGACCCTAAAGGTCTACAAGACCTCTACGGTCTTAATTTTAGAACGGCCAATGTCTCGCCTTCGATCATCGCCCCTGGTTCAACAAATCCCAAACTGGCATATAACTTTCGAGCCCCCTCATTCTCAGGCTCATAACTAATGCCCACTTCTTTGATGCGTTCATCGGCGCGAAAAATTTCGAGCATCTTTTCCATTCCAAAACGCCCATAGCCCTTGCCCTGAAACTTTTCATCCACCATCAGCCGCTGGATGAACGCCTGCTGTTTCGGATGTTCAAAATTCAACCCATACATCAAAAATCCTACAGGCACATCACCTTCATAAATGCCATAAGGGAATAGATCCCAACGACCTTCATACTCGTCGCCAAAATGAGCCTGGGCGATGGAATACAAATTAGACGCGACATAATGTTTTTGGTCTTCACGCACCTGGAGTTTTATCAACACTTGCCAATTCTCTTTTGTAACCGGACGAATCTCAGGCACTCTTCAACAACCCTTTCACAGATTCAACCAACGCTTCACGCGCCACAGAAACCTGCTCGCCGTTTAATAGGTTTTTGACTACAACCAAACCTTTTTTGGCCTCGTCTGGTCCCAGCACAAGCGCTACCTTCATTTTCATTTTGTCTGCAAATTTGAATTGCTTTTGCAGTTTTACCGGCTCTGGATAAACCATGATGTTCAAACCTGCATTGCGAAGTTCAGCCGCGAGCGTGGACGACTGCATGGATAATTTCTCGTCGAACACCGTCACCAGCACAGACGCAGGCGTGGGATCAAACACAGGCAGGAGACCCGCCTCCTGCAGGATGATTCCGATCACTACATCGCCCATGGCGAAGCCAACGCCTGATAAGGGCTGTCCGCCGACATCTGCAAGCAGGTTGTCATAACGCCCGCCGCCCAGGATCGCGCGTTTGACTGAACCGCGTGTGTCAAAGGCTTCGAAGACCGTTCCTGTGTAATACAAGAGTCCACGCATGATGTTAGGATCAAACTTAACGTATTCTTTCACGCCCAACGCTTCAAGCGCGGCAAAGAGGCGAGTCAACTCGTCGCTCTTTTTCCACAGATCATTATTCTCCAAAACATCCTTCAAGCCATCCAGTTGATCTTGGGTCAAGCCAATTTCAAGAGCATACTCATCCCATTTGGCAGGTTCCATCTTGGAGCGACGATCCACAAGATTGGATACATCCAATCGCTTATCGGGAGCAATGCCAAGCGCATCAAATTCAGATTCCATCAGGCGCCGATTATTCACATAGATCTGAGCCCACTCAGGGGTGAGTCCGACCGAGCGTAAAAATGTCGCGGCGACCGCGACCAGTTCTGCATCCGCTTCGGGCGCGTCCACGCCCAGCATGTCAATATTCCACTGAAAGAATTCGCGCGTGCGTCCCTTTTGCGGCGACTCATATCTCCAGAACGGACCGAACGACCACCAGCGCACGGGATATGTCAGTTCGTTTTGTTTCGCGGCGATCATGCGCGCGAGACTCGGCGTGAGTTCAGGGCGAAGCGTTACAAGGTCTCCCCCGCGATCTTCAAACGTGAACGACTGCTTCTTCACAAGTTCTTCGCCCGATTTCGCCGCGTACAGGTCAATCGGCTCGAGGAACGGACCGTCCCATTCCTGGTAACCAAATGATCGTGAAGCCGCGCGCAGTTTCTCGAAGAGATAATTGCGTAACGCCATCTCTTCGGGATAAAACTCGCGCGTGCCTTTGACGGGTTGGATGATGTTTTTCATTTTTATTCCGTTCAAAATTTAGTTGGTATAATCATTGAGAAAATTTCACAGGGGCGACCCTTCAAGGTTGCTTGAATTCATCTTGCCCATCATGGCGGGTCGCCCCTACATATCGAGGAGAAACACAATGGAAATCAATTATCAGGAAACTTCAAAGGACCTACTCACACGCATTGACATCCACGAGAAATACGGATCAGCCAACATTGACCAGTGGACAAATGATCTGCTCAACCCACAGGCGGGCATGAACATTCTCGATGTCGGCTGTGGCGCGGGCAAGTTGTCTTTTCTGTTCAACGATTATACTAAAGGTGGCGCAAAAATCACGGGCGGTGATTTCTCTGAGGAACTTTTGGAAAAGGCGCGTGAGAAAAATAAACAACTCGGCGCGAAGATAGATTTCCAATTTTTGGATTTCAATAAACCATTTAATTTCGCGGACGACACCTTCGACCTTTGCACCAGCGCCTTCGCCATCTATTACGCCTCCGACCTGGACTTTACATTCCGTGAGGCACACCGCGTCCTTCGCAGTGGCCGACGGCTTTTCGTCTCAGGTCCTTTGCCTGAGAACAAGCAAATGTTCTATGAGATCATCAAGGAAGCCACGAACGCGACCATCCCGCCGATGCCTGGGTCGTCACGTTTCAAAGGCGACATCTTCAACACTATCGACAGAATCTTCTCTAAAACCGAATTGCACAAATTCGAGAATCATCTCACCTTCCCTGAGGTCGCGCCGTTCATTGATTATGTCCGTGCTTCATTAAGTGAAGACCGCAAGTTGTGGACATCCATGTTTAACGGCAAAGATGAATACGAAGTATTGATTGGAAAGATCACCGATGTGGCTACACGCTGGTTTGAGCGCGACGGAAAACTGGTGATGACGAAAGTCGTTGGTGGAATTTTGGCGACGAAATAATCATTTTGATACATGTCATCCTGAGCGCAGCGAAGAATCTCTTTCACGACAACTGAGACTCCTCGGTCGCAACAAACGCTCCCTCAGAGTGACAAGAGACTATTTATGACCAACAAACTGATTGATCTCAGCCATACAGTCGAAAACGGGATGATCACGTACAAGGGATTACCCGCCCCGATTATTTGCGATTTTCTTTCCAGAGAGGAATCCCGTAAACATTACACTGAAGGGACGGAATTCAACATCGGCAAGATCGAGATGGTCGCCAACACGGGAACGTATGTGGATAGTCCGTTTCATCGCTTTGCAGATGGAATTGATTTATCGGAACTTCCTTTAGAGTCTCTGGCAGATCTTGAAGGAATCGTTGTCCGCGCGCAAGATTTGGGACGCGCAATTTCGGCAAAAGCATTCAGCAGAATAAGCGTAAAAGGCAAAGCGGTATTAATTCACACAAATTGGGCTCGGCACTGGCGCACAGACCAATATTTTGAAGGTCATACTTTTCTCACAAAAGACGCGGCTGAATTTCTTGCCGAAGGTGGCGCGGCTTTCGTCGGCATTGACACCTACAACATTGACGATACCACAGACGGCGCACGTCCAGTTCATACGACCTTATTGGGAAACCGAATTCCGATTTGCGAGCATATGTGTGGATTTGATTCACTTCCCGATAAAGGATTTCGACTCCATGCCGCGCCCGTCAAAGTGAAGGCAATGGGAACATTCCCTGTGCGTGCCTACGCGGTGGTGGATTATTAATGTCATTGCGAGGAGGAGCGGAGCGACGACGAAGCAATCTCCTCGCAAGACAGGAGATTGCTTCGGGCTAACGCCCTCGCAATGACATAACGGCACTATGAACTTCTCAAGCAAACGAGTCCTATTCCTGGGCGCGCACCCAGACGACATCGAGTTGGGATGCGGCGCGCTTCTGCATCACATTGTGGGGCAAACAGATGTGCTGTGCGTAACTCTTTCTGATAATCAGACCAATCCCAATTTGAAAAATGTCAGGGACGAACACTACAAGTCCATGGCTGTGCTCGGTCTGCCAAATGAAAAGATCGTCTTTGGTCCGTTCACAACACGAGTTTTTCCGAATGCACGACAGGAAATTCTCGAATACTTTCTCAATATTCGCAAGGACTTCAAACCCGACCTGATCTTCACACATTCCAGGCAGGATGTCCACCAGGACCATAATACGATGACCGACGAAGCCCTGCGCGCCTTTCGCGGAATTACAGTGCTGGGTTTTGACGTGGTAAGGTCATCCTATGGTTTTTTCCCCCACTTCCTGGTCGAGATCACCGAAGAAGATGCAAACAAGAAAATTGAAGCCCTGGCAGAGTATGAGACCTATCGAGACCGGTATTACTTCAACAGTGAACTGACTCGTTCAATCATGGTTCGGCATGGCGCGCTTGCCGAATGCCCATTTGCTGAGGGGTTCGATATTTTGAGGATTGTAGGGAAGTTCGAAAACCAAAATTAGCGCTGGAAGAGGATTGAGGCAATTATGGAATTCGACCTGCTGTATCATGAACTCGTTAGTAGCACTGAGATGATCCGTGCGCTCCTTACAGAGATTACACAAGAAGAATCACAGATTAAGCCCAATGCCGAGTCGTGGTCCATTCTTGAAGTTGTTTGCCACTTGTATGACGAGGAACGCGAGGATTTCCGCGAACATCTTGATTTCATCCTGCACCGTCAAAATGAAGAATGGTACGAAATTGACCCCGAGGGCTGGGTTATTGAACGGGAATACAATAAACAAAACTTCACTGAGATGCAGGAAAAATTCTTTGCCGAACGCTGGAAATCATTGGAATGGCTGCGTGGATTATCCAAAGCAGATTGGAATGTGACTTATACATCACAATATGGCTCCATAAAAGCGGGGGATATGTTTGCCTGCTGGGTCGCGCATGACAACCTGCACGTTCGCCAACTCACTGAACTAAGGCGAAAGCAGGTCGAAAGAATAACCCAACCCTACGATATCCAATACGCGGGAGATTGGTAAATGCAGAAGATAATAAAAAAGAAGCAAGTTGGTAAATCTTGCCTCTTTTTATTTCAACAACGCAAGTATTATTCCTTAGGTATCCCGATAAAAATAGTCCCATCCCTCACTTGAACAGGATAAGCAGGAATATCCACCACAGCGGGCATTTGAGTCACTTTCCCCGTCCGCACATCGAACTCCGCTCCGTGGCGCGGGCAGGTGATGTTATAGCCTTCGATATCGCCTTCCCCCACGGGTCCATCGTCATGTGAACATACATCTGCAATCGAGAAGAACTGACCTGCAATGTTGAAGATCACGATCTGCTTGCCTTCGATCTCAACAAATAACCGTTCGCCTGCAGGCAGCTCGCTCGCAGGAACGATTTCAAAATATTCAATTTTGGATCCCTCAAAGGTTGTGTAGTTAAACATAAATATACCTATGGGGATATGGAAAAATCAATTTCTGTAGTGTAATAAACGGGTTCACAACCTTCTCCATTTGGAAGGGTAATTTGATACTCTGGGATAAAAGTTTGCGTAATTCGTTTATTATTGGTAACAACTGTTACAGTCAGTTTTTCTGGTGGATACCCTGACTCAGGTTGCCGAAAATACGCGCCATCGGAACAGTTATTTCCAACTTCAATAAGTGAACTATCGCACTGCAAAACCTTTTTGCCAGAGGGAAAATCAACTTCAATACTATATTTTTCGGGCAAATTGTGACCTATTAAATTCACTATCACGCCTTCATCCATCAGGATATCCGCCATTGTGCAGAACTTTTCACCTACACGTGGGCCAAGTAGTCGAAGCAAAATCAAAAGAAAGGTAAAGGAAAAGAGAAGTCCACCTAAAGTCCGCAGCCAAAATTTTTTACTTCTATTCCACCAGTTCATCGCTTGCCTCCCCCAACCCATAAACACCCGCTTTCAACACCTTGAGCGAAAGCAACGCACACTTCAAGCGGACGGGTCCTAGGTCAATGCCGAGCATGTCAAGAATAGATTGTTTGTTTAGTTGCTTTACTTCTTCGAGCGGCTTCCCGATAATTGATTCGACCAGCAAATCCGCGGAAGCCTGCGAGATGGCGCATCCATGCCCATCGAAACGCGCATCGGCAACATTACCGCTTGCGTCTGTCCTGAGGGTAATTTCGATATGATCCCCGCATAACGGATTACTGTCTTCAAACGAAATGTCATGTGGGTCGAGATGCCCCTTATAAGAAGGGTTCTTGTAATGTTCGATGATGACTTCGCGGTATAAATCGTCCATAATCTCCCAACAATGGTGGTCGAGTAGTTCCGAGCGCCAGCGAGGAACATATCGAGACCACCAGAAGCACTTTATATAACCTGTTGGTTTCGACACCTGCATGATTTGCTTAGCAAATCACGTGCTGGTGCAAGTGTACGTCCCGCGAAGCGCACGCGGGACTACTCAACCAACGGAGATTTACCCAAACAATTCCTTCACCTTATAAATCCCGTTCACCAACATATCCACTTCGTCTTTGGTGTTATACAAATAGAATGAGGCGCGGCTGGTAGCGGGGATTCCAAATTTCTCATGCAAAGGCTGGGCGCAATGGTGTCCCGCTCGGATGGCGATTCCATCGCGGTCCAAAACCTGGGCGACGTCATGTGGATGGACGCCATCGAAAGTAAATGCCGCAACCCCGCCCTTCTTGTCTGCTGAGGGACCGAATAACTTTACGCCTGGAATTTCTTCCAATCGCTCAAGGGCATAGTCAATGATCTCATGTTCGTGTTCTGAGATTGCATCCATGCCGACAGAAGAGAGATAGTCCACCGCCGCGCCGAAGCCGACTGCCTCCGCGATGGCAGGCGTCCCTGCTTCGAATTTGTGAGGCAGGGTATTCGGGCGGAATGAACGCAGATGAACCACTTTGATCATGTCACCTCCACCCAAAAATGGAGGCATGGATTCGAGTAATTCAGCCCTGCCATACAACGCGCCGATGCCTGTTGGTCCGCACATCTTGTGCGCGGAGAAGGCAAGGAAATCCGCGTCGAGTGCCTGGACATCCACTTTTAGGTGCGGGACGGATTGTGCCGCGTCCACAAGCGTGATTGCGCCAGCCGCGTGAGTCATGCGTATGATCTCCGCCGCGGGGTTGATCGTGCCGAGGACGTTGGACATGTGTGTAAACGAGACCAGTTTCGGGCTTCGCGAAAGAAGCGAGTGGTACGCGTCCAGGTTGAGCAAGCCATCTTCCGTCACAGGGATGAAATCGAGCTCGATCCCGCGTTCGGCTTGAAGCATCTGCCACGGCACAAGATTGGAATGATGTTCCATCTCGGTCAGAACGACCAGATCGCCTGCTTTCAAATTCGCCCGCGCCCAGGAGTATGCGACAAGATTGATTGATTCGGTAGTGTTGCGCGTGTAAATGATCTGGCGTGCAGATGGCGCGTTAATGAATTTTGCAATCTTTTCACGCGCTCCTTCATACATCGCGGTCGCTTCCTCTGCAAGCGTATGCACGCCGCGATGGATGTTCGCATTCGAGCGGCGATAGAAGTTATTCATCGCCTCGATGACAGCCAGAGGTTTCTGCGACGTGGCTGTGGAATCAAGATAAACCAGCGGCACGCCATCATGGGTGGTACGCTGGAGGATGGGAAATTGCGAACGAATTTGATTGATGTTGAGGGACATGGGGGAGATAGACAGGTAAACAGGTAAACAAGATATCAACGTGTATGTGTGCGTACTTGTCTACTTGTTTACATCTGCCACTAATACTCTAGGATCGCTTTTTCCTTCCTGCTCGATTTCTTTAGAACAGGGCGGATGTGCTCAGAGTTCAACGGATACCAAAGGATGCGATCAGGCACCATCCAGCCATCCGTCAGGTAGACGTTGGAGCGGAATTGCACTGCGACCATTTTGTTATCCACTTGAACGACGATGCCGCGGATCCAGCCGCGCACGCGTTCTTTGTTCTTTTCGTGATCGCAATAGACCTCAACTGTGTCGCCCACCTGAAAATCATGCGTAAGACCAGGCGCCTTCATATAGGCGAACTGGGGCAGGCGGAGACTTCTTGATAACTTCCGCTCCTCAGCAGTCTGTGAAGGGCGAGGCGGTGAGATTCTATTGACGACATGTGGTTTTTCTGCCATGTTTATCCTTGTCGCTGACTTTGCCTGTATCGCAGTTTTGGATTTTGTCCGTGTTTTCGTAGCCATCAAAGTTCTCAATTCCTTTGTATTCGATTTATTCAACTTATGCCATCTTATCGGCAATATATTGTTGGAAACGTTCGCGAACACCCTCAAACGGGATTCGCTGGAAGATTGGATCAAAGAAACCCTCGACGACGATCTTCTCCGCCTCGGCTTGCGAGATGCCGCGTGTCTTGAGATAAAACAACGGTTCCTGTTCCAACTTCCCAACTGTCGCGCCGTGTGTGCAACGGACATCATCCGCGAGGATTTCCAAGCCTGGAATGGAATCTGCGCGAGCCCCATCGCTCAGGACGAGATTCCTGTTTGCCTGATACCCGTCCGTTTTCTGCGCCCCGGGCGCGACGTAGATCATGCCTTGCCACACAGAGCGACTCTTGCCCTTCAACGCACCCTTGAACAACAAATCGCTGGTGGTATGTGGAGCGAGGTGATTTTGCTGCGTATCATGATCGAGATGCTGATTACCATCCGTAAAATAAAAACCGGACATGCGTCCCTGCGCGCCTTCTCCAGCCAGATCGAGCTCAGAAAAGTTTTTCGTAAGACGCGAACCGATCGCACCGAAAATCCAATCGAGATTGCCGCCGTGTTCGACACGCGCGCGTTCATGACTAAAATTCCAGACGTGTCGTCCCCACGATTGCAGTTCGACAAACTTCATCGATGCACCCTGCATCACCTGGATTTCCACGATCCCCGCGTGCATCGAATTGGATGCCATTTCATCGGGCGATGCAGACTCGTGAACATACGTCACCGACGCGCCTTCATCCACGAGGACGAGGATGTGTGAGATGTGCGCAAGGTCCGCGCCGGGACCCCACAAGACGGAGTGAAGCGGTTCGTCAACATTCACGCCTTTGGGAACATACAGCATGACACCGTTCTGGGCGAACGCACCGGCTAATGCAGAGAACTTTCCTTCCTCCACATTGACTGTCTTGCCCATCATCTTCGACAGCAATTCAGGATGCTTTTGTTCGGCAGTCCTTAAGTCTGTGAAAATGACGCCTTGCTTTGCGAGCTTTTCGTCCAGATCAATTTTCGCGCCGCCTGGGGTGAGGAGGATTTGTCCGCCATGCTGGTCGCCAGTCAGCGGCTTGAGCAAATCTTCGCGGACGGATGGCAAGTCATTGAATACGCCATCTTGCGCGAATTTGAATTTATCCACGGGCAGGTTATGGATGTCCGTGCGACGCCATGCTTCTTGAGTTACGTCGGGGAGAGAATGCCTTTTAAATGCATTCCAGGCTAGGGCGCGGTATGAAGCGACCGAGTCGCCCGCTGCGCGGATATCGGACTCAGCGAAGTTAAATTCTTTTGCGGCGGTATCAATCCGTCGAGTTTTTGAAATTATTACTTTTGGTTTTTCCTGCATATTCTTTTCCATATTCGCCCTGAGCGGAGGGCGTTAGCCCGAAGTCGAAGGGCTTGTTGCAAGTACGCTTCGACTGCACTACGTTCCGCTCAGCGCGAAGGTTTATTTTTTATCCTATTGAACCTTCCATCTGCAATGCAATCAAGCGGTTCATTTCGACAGCGTATTCCATCGGCAGTTCTTTGACAAGCGGCTCGATGAAACCAGAGACGACCATTGTGGTGGCTTCCTCTTCGCTGAGACCGCGCGACATGAGATAGAAGAGTTGCTCCTCACCCACTTTGCTCACCGAAGCCTCGTGACCGATGGTGACGTCGTCCTCATCAATCTCAATGTATGGATAAGTATCCGAACGGGATTTTGGGTCAAGCAGAAGCGCATCACAAACCGTGTTGGACTTCACACCCTTTGAGCCTTTGTAAACCTTGAGCAAACCGCGGAAGGAAGCACGCCCGCCACCCTTGCTGATGGATTTGGACGTGACCTTGCTCGTGGTGTTCGGCGCGAAGTGGTACATCTTGCCGCCCGCGTCCTGTGTTTGACCTGGGCCTGCGAACGCCATGGAAAGCATTTCACCGCGCGCGCCCGGCTCCATCAAATAACAGGATGGATATTTCATGGTGACCTTCGAGCCGATGTTGGCATCCACCCATTCGTGCGAAGCGTTTTCAAATACTTTCGCACGCTGGGTCACAAGGTTATATACATTCGTTGACCAGTTTTGAATCGTTGAGTAGCGCGAACGCGCACCCTTCTTGACGATGATCTCGATCACACCTGAATGGAATGAATCCGTTGTATATTGCGGAGCAGTACACCCTTCCACATAATGCACCGATGCGCCTTCATCAACAATTATCAACGTGCGTTCAAATTGACCGACGTTGGCAGTATTCAAACGGAAGTAAGCCTGCAAGGGCAAATCAACCTTCACATTTTTTGGCACATACACAAACGAGCCGCCAGACCAAACTGCCGAGTTCAATGCGGCGAATTTATTATCTTCGGGTGGAATGACCGTCCCGAAATATTCACGGAACAAGTCGGGATATTGTTTCAATCCATCTTCAATGGAAAGGAAGATGACACCCTGTTTTTCAAGATGTTCCTGAATCGAGTGGTAGACCATTTCCGATTCGTATTGCGCGCCGACACCAGCCAGGAACTTTCGTTCGGCTTCGGGGATGCCCAACTTATCAAATGTCTTCTTGATGTCATCAGGAACATCGTCCCATGATTTTTCGCTTTTCTCGGTCGGCTTGACGTAGTAATAAATATTGTCAAAGTCGAGTTCTTTCAGCGAAGGTCCCCAATTCGGCATTGGACGAGTCACGTAATGCTCCAGCGCCTTGAGTCGGAACTCGAGCATCCATTGCGGCTCTTGTTTCATGCGCGAAATATTTTCCACGACCTGCCGGCTTAGTCCTCGTTCGGATTTAAAGACGTAATTATCGTCGCGGTCATGGAAGCCGTATTTGTATTGACCGATATCTTCCAGGATTTTTGTATCTTCACTCATATCATTTACCTCTTACAGATGACCCTCTGGCGTGTCATTCTCAGCCGACATCTGTACTGTTTGTTCATCGAAACAACTCTATTCTGGAGCCTCTTACCCTTCGGGCACTGCGTCGTGCTTCTCACGTACCCAATCGTAGCCCTGATCTTCAAGATGCAAGGCAAGGTCGGGTCCGCCCGATTCAACGATACGTCCATCCAGCATCACATGGACATAATCAGGCTTGATGTAATTCAGCAGTCGCTGGTAATGTGTGATAACCAAAACACCCATATCTTTATTCATCAGAGCGTTGACCCCGTCTGCAACAATACGCAACGCATCGATGTCCAGACCCGAATCGGTCTCATCCAAGATGGCGATCTCTGGTTTGAGCGCCGCCAACTGTAGAATTTCTGCGCGTTTTTTCTCACCACCCGAGAAACCGTCATTGAGATAACGGCCCGCAAAAGTGTGATCCATTTTAAGCATGTCCATTTTCTCTTTGAGAAGTTTGCGGAACTCAGGGATGGGCATGCCCTTATCTTCGGGGTTGACCGCGCGACGACGAGCATTGATCGCGGTTCGCAAAAAGTTCGCCACTGTCACGCCAGGGATGGCGACGGGGTATTGAAACGCTAAAAACATCCCGAGTCGGGAACGTTCATCAGGTTCAAGTTCCAGGACGTTTTGTCCTTTGAAAAACACCTCCCCTTCAGTTACCGTGTAATTGGGATGCCCCATCAACGTGTAAGCCAATGTGGATTTGCCCGTGCCATTCGGTCCCATAATTGCGTGGATTTTCCCCTGCTCAAGTGTTAGATCCAAGCCTTTCAGAATTTCCTTTCCGTCAATGCTCACATGCAGATTCTTGATTTCGAGTTGCATAATTCGTGTTCGCTCCTAAAATTTTAAGCCATTTCTGGCGTTTTTATCACTTTCAGTGAAATTATAGCAGTGCTAAGGGTAAAAGTCAATATTTATGATATTTTTCTAGTATATTCAAATACCTTCTAAGCTAGACTTTATCCATTGGATGAGCAGAATATGTGCAAATCTACGCTCAAAACTGCCATTTCTTCCACTTCATAACCTTTTTCGGACTTCATACTGTAGCAGTGACATAGTGAAAATCGTTTTTTCATCCGAAAACTACCGAGAAAAAGCCTTTTCGTAGGCTAAAAAATGGACAATTAAATGGATAAAGTCCAGCTAAGGCAAAATCTGATGATTAATGTATGACAACTTGATTAATCGACAAGCCGATTTTGTTGTAACCATCGTGTCTGTCCCCTGGTGTAACTAACAAATCAACGCATCGTCTTGAATGGGATGGAAATATTGATGCATGGTAGTTCGCAAAAGTCAAACTGGCGAATACCGACTCGTGCCCAGACACCGAAAATTAAAGTGGGTATGAGCGCGCTGTTCCCGCGTATTACCAGCCGTTCAAATCTTCACATTTATTCCAGGAAATAATTACATCACATTCAGGAGTTTCATATTCATGTTCCCTATTCGCAAGTTCGTACAGATTAGTCTTTCCAGCATCATGATCCTTTCCATGACGTTTTCGCTGACTCGACCCGCGTCCGCCTCCGCGCAAGGCGGAGATGGCATCAAACGCCAGGTCAACGCAGAGAGTGGCAAAGTCAGCTTCATCGGTCCGGAAAACGGACGTTCCGTTTCCGCATCCAAAGCGTTGGGGGTCTCTGCTTTTGCCCGTCCAGCAGACCCTGCCATGGCTCTGGCAAAACGCTTCGGATCTGAATTTGGCTTGAAAAACCCGGAACGCGATCTCACTGAAATACGAGCCAACCGTCCCGGCGATGGACGCGTGACCGTCCGTTATCAGCAGAATTATCAGGGCATCCCCGTGATGGGCGGAGAGTTGATTGTCAACACAAATGAAAACGGCGACTTGTATTCGATGAACGGTGAAGTATCACCAAATCTCTCGCTTCAAACCGCGCCGACAATTGATTCTGAACAAGCGCGCGACTCTGCCCTTCAGGCGGTGGCGAAGTGGTATCAGAAGACTCCAGCAGACTTTGTCGCTTCCGAGCCTGAGTTGTGGATCTTTGATGAAAGTCTCCTGCGCTCAAGCAGCCGCCCCGTTGAATTGGTCTGGCGTATGGAAGTGACCTCAGTAAATAACAGCATCCCTGTTCGTGAGCTGGTATTAGTCAACGCGCAGAGAGGCAATATCAGCCTGCATTTTAACCAGATTGATACCGCGTGGCATTCATCAGAAAGTGCGAACACAGTTCAAACTTCTGAGGCGACTGCGATATCTTCGACTTCAAGGGATCCAGAAACGTATAGTGAAAGAGAACTAAACAAAAGCATAAACAATGCTCTGCAGGCGCTTGTCATAACAACCTGGTATGTTGCAACGACAGGGAGTGATTCTAATTCATGCTCTGCGGTTGCTGCGCCGTGTCTTACAATCAATGGGGCGATTGGAAAAGCAGCGAACGGGGATATGATCAAAGTAGCCATTGGGATATATACACATAACGCCTTTGGGATAGTCATATCAAAAAACCTTACCCTCTCGGGTGGCTGGAATAGTAGCTTTACAACGCAAAGCGGGACATCAATTGTGGATGGTTCAAACATCAATCAGTGTTTTATTGTCTTTGGCAGTTCCACAAATGCCACAATTGATCGTTTTACTATACAGCACTGCTCCATAGATTATGGTGCTGGTGTCGACATTGATTCATCAACCCTGATCATTAATAACAGTACGATTTCGAACAACAATGGCAACAATGCCGCAGGGATTTATAATCAAAATGGCACACTAACATTAAACGATAGCGTTATAAGTAACAACACATCTTATGGTGCTGGGGCTGTTTACAACAATAATGGCACATTAACCATTAATAATACTGTTATTAGCAACAACTCAGGAAGTTTTGGCAGTGGCATTACTAATTCCGGATCTTTAACTCTAAACAATAGTGTTGTTAGTGACAACAGTTCAACAACTGACGGAGGAGGCGGAATTTATATTGACTTCGGGAGAATCGCCACTATAAATAATTCACAAATTACTAAGAACAGTGTTCCTAACAAAGGCGGAGGAATTTACAATAATGGCACTTTGCATCTTAACGACAGCTCACTGAACAATAACAATGCGGCAAGTGACAACATATATGTTTCATCCGGTGGCGGAAACATATATAACAATGGAATCACTATAATCAGCAATACTACAATAGCACAGGGATATTCAAGTCAAGGTGCAGGGATCTATCAAAGTGGCGGCCAACTAAATCTGGAAAATGTCACAGTCAGCAACAATACAGCACAACTAAGTGGTGGCGGGATTTATGTCCAAGATGGCTTGGTAGAAATTAATAACAGCACGATCACACAAAATACTACCACCAGCGCGGAGGAGATTGCCAGTGGTGGTGGATTATCCAACTACTACGACAAGCCAGTTACTATTAAGAACACAATCATAGCTGGAAACTCTGCTGACGCTGCTCCAGATTGTTATGGACAAATCATCTCAGGTGGATACAACCTGATTGGATATGGAGATGGATGTTTAATTAGTGAAGCGACCGCTGACCAAATTGGATCTCTTGGTGCACCGCTGAATGCTAAACTAGGTAATTTGCTGAATAACGGCGGCGGAACACTCACTCATGCTCTGCTCACTGGCAGCCCTGCTATTAATGCAGGTAATCCAGAAACCTGCGCAGCTACTGATCAACGTGATATAGCTCGTCCACAGGGCGCAACTTGCGATATTGGAGCATTCGAAGGGTCTGCGACTCAGTCAGTCGCAGCTGTAGTAAGGACATACATGGCTGGCAACTCTACTCCATTACCTGGTACGTTCTTGTGCGATGAAACTGATCCATCCTGTGCAGCAGGTGATAGCCATGCAAAGGCAGTGCATAAATATGCTATTGGTACATATAACCTATATTTCAACCAACATAACCGCAACGGTATTGACCAGAATAATATGCCCATCATTTCAACAGTTCATTATGATACTGGATATTCCAATGCCAACTGGTCTGGCTCTCAGATGATTTACGGTGACGCCGCGGGCTGGTCATTAGCAGATGATGTGGTGGCGCATGAATTTACTCATGGTGTCACACAATACGAGTCAAGTCTTTTCTACTATTATCAATCCGGTGCCATCAATGAATCCTTCTCAGATTTGTGGGGCGAGTACTATGACCAGAGCAATGCTCAGGGAAATGATGCGGCTGTCCTCAAATGGCAGTTGGGCGAGGATGTATCAGGCATGGGTGCCATTCGCAGCATGAGCGATCCCACACTCTTTGGCGACCCGGACAAGATGACCAGCCCGTATTATTACAAAGATGCGGGTGACAGTGGTGGCGTTCATACCAATAGTGCCATCAACAACAAAGCTGCCTTCCTGATGGTGGATGGCGGCACGTTCAACGGCAAAACGGTATCCGCCCTCGGCTGGGATAAGACCGCCGCCATCTATTACGAAGCGCAAACGAACCTCCTCATCTCCGGCTCGGATTACTCCGATCTGTATTATGCTCTCCAGCAAGCCTGCTCGAACCTGATCGGCCAAAAAGGAATCACTTCCGCGAATTGCCAGGAAGTCAAAGATGCCATAGACGCGGTGGAAATGAACGCCCAGCCCGCGCCCAACTTCAACACAGACGCGCCCATTTGTGATGCAGGCATTCCTCCCACCTATACCTTCACGGACGATCTCGAGACCGGCGCTTCCAACTGGACCTTCACCAACGGGGCTTATACGCGCTGGCAATACGATTCACCGTATGGACAATACGCGCAATCAGGAAGTCACTTCTTGTATGCGGATGATTATCCTGATGTAGTCACGGACGCCAGCGCCAGGCTGGCTTCATTTACAGTTCCGCTCAATGGTTATATGCACTTTGCGCACGCCTATGATTTTGAAGCCTATCTTCCGTCTCCTGGACCGGCTTATTTCGATGGTGGGGTTCTGGAATACAGTACAAATGGCGGTTCCACGTGGCTGGATGCGGGTTCACTCATCGACTTCAATGGCTACCGAGGTCCGATCTTCACCGGCGCGAACAATCCGCTCTCAGGTCGGTCAGCCTTTGTTGGTTCAAGCCATGGCTACATCAGCACACGCCTGAACCTGGCTGGTCTCGTTGGAAAAACCGTCACCTTCCGCTGGCGCATGGGACTGGACGAAGCCGCCTACTCATTGGGCTGGGCAGTGGATAGTATTAAAGTATACTCGTGCATCCACCCTAACCACAACGTGGATGTTAAGATAGGCGACACATTAATGGGCAGATATTATGTTCCAGCCGATAGCAGCCTCCGGCAAGGTTTTCCGGGGGTAGATAACGGACCGGTGAAAATAGCCAGTACAAACAGCGCTTCGATCCTGGCTGCGCTGCGGGTGATCTGGAAGGAACCTGGATACCGATCCAGTTACTCTGAAATGATGGGATTACCCACAGAGCAACTCTCCACTGAGTACTGGTTCCCCTGGTACAACAATCTCTCCATCAACTCCATGGATCAAGGGTTCAGGGTTGGAAACGTGAACGCAACTTCCACTGCAATCCAGGTCTGGGTCGGGAATACGATAATAGATAGCTTCACGCTCGCCGCCGGAGCAAGCGTGAGAGTGAGTTACACCGTGGACAACGGTCCGATCCGTATCACCTGCACAGACTGCTCTGGCAGCGAGAAGATCATCGCCGCCCTGAGGGTGATCTGGAAGGAACCCGGCTATCGCTCCAGTTACTCTGAGATGATGGGATTGCCCAAGGAACATCTCTCCAGCGAGTATTGGTTCCCCTGGTACAACAACGCCGCCCCCGCTTCCATGGATCAGGGTTTCCGCATTGCCAATGTGGATACCGTTGCCAGTAACACGGTCGAAGTTCGGGTCGGCACAACCCTGCTGGACACCGTCATACTCGGAGCAGGAGCAAGCACAAGAGTAAATTACGCAGTGGACAATGGTCCGATCCGCATCATCTGCACCACCTGTACGAACACCGGCAGTGATAAGATCCTGACTGCGCTGCGCGTGATCTGGAAGGAGCCTGGCTATCGCACCAGTTACTCTGAGATGATGGGATTGCCCACCGAATTGCTCTCCACCGAGTACTGGTTCCCCTGGTACAACAACCTCTCCACCGCCGCCATGGATCAAGGCTTCCGCATCGCCAATGTCAATACCACATCAAGTAACACGATCGAAGTCTGGGTCGGAACGACACAATTGGACACCATCACCCTCGCCGCTGGAGCCAGCACGCGAGTGGGTTACCCTGTGGATAACGGTCCGATCCGCATCATCTGCACCACCTGTACGAACACCGGCAGTGATAAGATCCTGACTGCGCTGCGCGTGATCTGGAAGGAGCCTGGCTATCGCACCAGTTACTCTGAGATGATGGGATTGCCCACCGAATTGCTCTCCACCGAGTACTGGTTCCCCTGGTACAACTTTGCCGCTCCCGCTTCCATGGATCAGGGCCTCAG
>Ga0247727_10003921_pt1 | contig 32341 bp, 44 predicted proteins | sample WisWelCaveWW1625_FD_202498 | JGI IMG/M metagenome (GOLD analysis project Ga0247727, IMG submission 202498) | Biofilm microbial communities from Wishing Well Cave, Virginia, United States - WW16-25 | ecosystem: Environmental > Aquatic > Deep subsurface > Groundwater > Cave microbial mat | place...
GTCGGGAATCACCACTTTCCTTCTTTTCTGTCAGCCAAGCTTGCTAGGTGCATTCTCAACATGAGCGACCTGCCCGTTATCGACACCACCGACTTGCCGACGATCTTCCCCGCAGCAGACCGCGCCCGCTCCGGAGCGCTTCTTCCCACCGGCCGGCGCGTCCATCGCACGACCTGCGCGCGGCGATCCTTCCGCGACGCCAGGCGGACCGCGGCCGCCGCCGAGGTGCTCACCGACCTGCCAGCGGCCGGCGAGGCCCTGCACTTCATCGCGGACACGTCCTTCGAGCTATGCGCCATCATCGCCCGCATCATCGAGCTGGCCGGCAGCCCCTGCCGCCGCCTCACCGTCGCCACGCTCGGCTTGCACCAGCGCACGCTCGACATCTTGCTCCGCCTGTCGGATGCCGCCGCGATCAAGCGAATCGACTTACTCGCGAGCGCCTACTTCCGCTCCGTTGACGTGGACCTATGGACCCGCACCGTCGCCGAGCTGACCCGCCGCGGTCATCATGCCGCCGCCGCCCGCGCCCACGCGAAGTTGCAGCTCTACGACTTCGCCGACGGCCGGCGATTTGTGGTGGAATCGTCCAGCAACCTCCGCTCCTGCAAGTGCCACGAGCAGACGACGCTGATTCACGACCCCGGCTTGTACGACTTCCATTTCGGCTGGACTCATGAGCTTATTGCGGAGGCGCGCCGATGCGATGTCCGAAACACTTGACCGGCGAGGCCGCTGCCGCCTGGCGCTGGCTGATTCCGACGCTTCGCAAGCGCGGGACCATCGAGCCCGCAGACCTGGCAACGCTCGAAATCTGCTGTGTCAACTTCGCCCGCTGGAGACACGCCGAGGTGGAGCTGAGCAAGGCCGGCGTGCCGCTCATCAAGGGCGCGGACGGGCAGGCCCGGCCATCCCCATATGTCGCCATCTCGCGTGCCGCGCAGCGGGACTTGCTCGCGTCGCTCCAGTCGCTTCGCCTGGACGCCCGCAGCCGGGACTTGCTGACAGCCGATGATGCCGAGGATCCCGCCGACGCGGACGACTTCGAGGCCAACCCCGCGGAGCGTACCATCGTCGCCCGACATCCCGAAGAGATGGCCCACGCCACGACCTGGACGGTTCTCTGCCCCTACTGCGCCCGGACCTACGGAGCCTTCACGTTGGCGAAAGATCAGACTTCCCGCCCTTGCGCCGGTTGCGGCAAAGAGGTGCGGCTGGAACAGGAAGACGGCAAGCCCGTGCTGGTGATGGGCGAGGAGACGGAGGACGCATGACTTCCCGCACCCGCACACCCCCGAAGAAAACCCGCCTCACGCCGAAGGCCAAGCCTTTGAAGGCAAAGCCGAAGCGCCGACCTGTCGCTTCGCCCCGCAGACTGCCGAAGAAACCACTCACTCAGCTGGACGGCTACGAGCTGCACAAGCTCCGCGTCCAGCAGCGGGAGATGGTGCAGTCGGCGAAGGGTCGCGACATCGGCTCCATCCGCCCCATCAAAGACATCGAGCGCCGCCTTGCCGCGCGGGCCTCGCTGGAGCAGTTCTGTCTCACTTACAACCCGCGGCCGTTCTACCGGCCGTTCTCCAACGATCATCGCGGGGCGATCAGGCGGCTTGAAGAGACTGCCCGCGCTGCCGGCCTGTACGCCTACGCCATGCCGCGCGGCAGCGGCAAGTCGATTCTCTGCCGCATGGCGTCGCTGTATGCCGTCAGCTACGTCTTTCAGCGCTACTCGTTCATTATCGGGGCGAACTCCAGCAAGGCCGAAGACAACTTGGCGGCGCTGAAGACGTGCATTCGTTTTTTGCCGCAGTACCGCGCCGACTTCCCGGAGATCGCCCAGGCCGTCGAGTCGCTGAGCGGCATCGCACAGAAGGCCGGGGGCCAGCTCTGCTGTGGCGAGTCAACGATGATCGAATGGAGTCAAGACCGCATCATCCTGCCGACCGTGCCGCCTCCGCCGAATTGGCCGAAAGGATGGCCGCTCCGCGACGATGGCAAAGTACCGACCAGCGGCAGCATCGTGGCGAGCGCTGGCCTAACCAGCGACGGCATCCGCGGCTCGGTTATAACGCTCGCGACCGGCGAGTCACTGCGGCCAGACTATGTCCTGCTGGACGATCCGCAGACGCCGGAAAGCGCGATGTCGCCGACACAGATCGCGACCCGTCTCCGGCTCATCAATGAGGACCTGCTTGGGCTAGCCGGGCCTGGCGAGACGATCAGCTGCGTCATGCCGTGCACGGTGATCGCCCCCGGCGACGTGGCCGACCAAATGTTGGACCGCAAGAGGAACCCACTCTGGCGCGGGCAACGCACGCGGCTGATGAACGCGATGCCAACGAACATGAAAGCATGGGACCGCTATTTCGACGTGTTCAAAGAATGCGCTCAGGCGGAGCCACCGGACATAGACCCGGCCGCATATGACGATCCGACCGCGGCGGAAGTGAAGGTGCTCCGGCAGATTTACAAGATGGCAAACGACTACTACTGCGAGCATCGTGCCGAGCTGGACGAAGGGGCGACGCCGGCGTGGCCTGAGCGAATGGGCAAGTGGGAGACATCGGCCACACAGCACGCGATGCACCTCTACTTCCGCGATCAGCGAGCGTTCTGGTCGAACTACCAGAACGACCCGAAACCGGTCGAGATTACAGGCGCTGAATCGAGACAGCTCGCAGAGAAGGATTTAGCGGCCAAGTTCAACAACCTCACGCGCGGCATCGTCCCGCGCGAGTGCAACCGCCTGACCGCGTTCGTGGACGTGCAGGGGGAAATTCTCTTTTGGGCCGTGTGCGGCTGGACGGATCGGTTCGGCGGTGCCCTGGTGGACTATGGGACGTTTCCGCCGCAGCCTGTCGCCGCGTTTGAAGCGCTGATGCCGCGGGCTCCGCTCTCAGCTATGTTCCCAAGGCTCGAGCGCACGGCTCGCATCTACGCCGGCCTAGCCGAGCTAGTCCCGCAGATCATGGGGCGGAGCTACTTGCAGGACGGCGCTGATGGTCGCATGAGTGTTTCGCTGTGCCTGATTGACGCCGGCTTTGAGGCGGACGCCGTACACGACTTCCTCTCCCGCTCGCCGCTCAAGGCCGTCCTGAAGCCATCGAAGGGGAAGGCGGTTGACGCAGGTTCAAAGCCGATGAATGAGTACCGCAAAGACGTAGGCGATATAATGGGCTGGAATTGGCGCATTGACGCGAAGTCGCAAGCCAAGGGCAGGTTCGTCAGTTTTGACACCTACGCATGGAAATCGTTCTTCGCGGAATCTCTCTTGGCCCCGGCCGGGGCGAGCGGTTCGTTTTACCTGCCCGGTGGAACATTGCAGGAGCATCCGTTGTTGACGATGCACCTGCTTGCGGAGTACCGCGAGCCGACGTGGGGGCTGGGGCGGCGGGTAGAAAAGTGGATGCCGCGGCCGAACCGACGCGAGAATCACTGGTGGGATTGCTGCGTCGGGGCAGCCGTCGCGGCGTCGGTGCTTGGCGTGAACTTCAATCCGGGGGCGGCGGCTGGGGCAGGCCCGCTCGCGACCCAGACAGCCGGCCCGCCGGTGAAGCTCAGCGAGATGCCGCGCCGTAGAATCGTGAGTGAGGGAAGGCGGAGGGCGATGTAGGGAATGGCTGCCAATGCTCGTGGAATTGTGTGCTCGCAGTGCGGACACGACCGCTTGCCGTGCCTCTACACGCGACGGCGGAACGGCTTCATGATCCGCGTCCGCGTCTGCAAGCGGTGCAAAAACCGCGTCACGACCATTGAAAGAATCGCCGCGGCCGTGGTTTAGTACAGGGCCTGTACGATTTCTCAGGAATTCCGCTGGACAAATCCCTTTCGCCGTTGAACTTCTCGGCGCATCTTCGGAAAATCCACCGTAGAACAACGCGAACCGGGTGACATCGCTGTCCGATCAGCGGCGGTGACACCAGCGAGAACGAATGCAAGCCGTGCTGGGCAGCACTCCAGCACGGCTTTTTCGTTTGCTCACCCGGTCGGTTGTTCCACTGCGAGGCTCCCGATGCCTGACCTCTCCGACGAGATCGAAGACGTTGCCGAAGGCCCGAAGTCGGCGTCGGGGGACGCCGGCTCATTCGAGCAGCACCCGCTGCCGGACCTCATCAAGGCCGACCAGTACCTGAAGGGCACGACGGGCCTTGGCGGCACGAACGACAACGGCGGTCCGAAGTCAGGCTGGGGCCGGCTGCGGACGGCGCGAGCAATCCTTCCGGGGACGCATCAGTAAATGGCAGGCGTTTTTTCCAGGCTGGTGAACTGGCTCCGCGGCAGCGATAGCCGCGGCGGACGGCGCTCCACCTATGACGCCGCCGAAAGCCAGAAGGAACTCAAAGAGCACTGGAGCGCCGCCGACGCCCTCAGCGCCGCCTCGCTGAACACGCCGGAAGTGCGGGCCACGCTGCGCCAGCGGGCGCGCTTGGAAGCGCGGAACAATCCTACTGCGGCCGGGCTGCTCTCACGGATCGCATTCGACCTGATCGGCACAGGGCCGCGGTTGCAACTCGGACCGATGGGCGATGCCGAGCCGACCAAGGAACTCACGCTCCGCTACCGCAAGATCGAACGGGCGTTCGCGAAGTGGACGAAGGAAATCTGCCTCGCGAAGAAGCTCCGTATTCTCCATGAATCACGGCTGCGCGATGGCGAGTGCTTCGCTGTGCTGAAGACGACTCGCGCGCTCAAAGGCCCTGTCAAGCTGGACGTGTGCTTGATCGAGGCCGACCAGTGCCAGAGCCCCTACGACCGACTCTTGAACGACGCGAAGTTCGTTGACGGCATCGAGTTCGACGCGGACGGGAACCGCACGAAGTACCACTTCCTGAAACAACATCCCGGCCACAACTGGCGAACCTCTTTCGAGACCGAGGCAGTTCACGCCGAGGCGGTCATTCACTGGTATCGTCCGACGCGGCCCGGTCAGGTCCGCGGCGTCTCCGAAATGGCCCCCGTGCTCAACACGCTGGCCCAGCTTCGCCGCTGGGGAATCGCCACGCTCACGAACATGGAGACGGCGGCGCATATCACCGGCGTGCTCGAAAGCGACATGCCGTCAGACACGGGAACCGCACCGACCTTCGAGACGATGGACGAAGTTGATATGCCGCGTGGGGCGCTGCTCACGCTGCCCGGTGGATGGAAGGCGTCGTCATTCCAGGCGAACCAGCCGAATCAGAAGTTCGAGACGGCCAAGGAAGCCTACGAAGGCGACATCGGTCGTCCCTTCCATGCACCGTTCAACGTCGTGGCCGGCAACTCGTCCAAGTACAACTACTCATCCGGCCGGCTGGACCATCTCAACTATCACAGCTCGATTTGGGTCGAACGCGACGACCTGCAAAAGGACGGCGTGGACCGCATCGCTTACGCATGGTTTGAAGAGGCGATGGTAACGCGCGAGCTGGGCGATTTGTTTGTCGGCCTGCCGCCGTTTGAGGATTGGAACTGGGACTGGCAATGGGACGGCTTCGAGTCGATTGACCCGGTGAAGGACGCCACGGCCGAAGAGCTGGAGCTGGCGAACAATACGAACACGCTCGCGGAGATTTGCGCCGCCAAGGGCCGGCACTGGGAAGACGTGCTGGCGCAGCGCGCTCGCGAGCAGGCCCGCATGAAGGAACTCGGTCTCGGCATTGAGCCGGTTGCGGCGCGCATCCGGACGGAACCGACTGAGCCCAAAGACTCTCAAGACGAATCCCGCAATCGCGAGAAGGACGATGCCGCGGAAGATCGTGAAGACGAAGCCGCTCTCGCGTTTGCATAGCGACGCGAGCAGCGCTGATGTCATCCAGGTTCCGACGTTCGCCCGCCTGGACGAATACGCCGGCGTCTGGGCGATGGAGTCGCAGGCCTTCGCGCTTCAGTGGCAAAAGCTCCGCGGGCTGGACTTGGCGGCACACGTCCAGCAGCCAGCGGCTCCGCTCCGGTCGGCAGTCGAGCGCGTGAACAGCAAGAGCGGCCGGCAGGTCGCTGTCGTGAAGCTGATGGGCACGCTGATGAAGCAGCAGTCGAGCTTCGGCACCTCGACTTCAACCGTGCAGGCCCGGCGCGACATCCGCCAAGCGGCAGCCGATCCGGATGTCGTCGCAATCCTGCTCGCAATCGATTCTCCCGGCGGGACCGTGGCCGGCACGGACGACCTGGCGAAAGACATCCGACAGGCGAACAAGCAGAAGCCGGTCTATGCCCAGATCGATGACCTCGGGGCCAGTGCTGCCTACTGGCTCGCGAGCCAGGCCGAGGCAATATTCGCGAACAGTCCGACCGCCCTTGTCGGTTCGATTGGCACGCTGATGACGGTCTACGACCTCAGCGGTGCTGCGGAGAAAGAAGGGGTGCGGGCTATGGTGTTCGCGACTGGGCCGCTGAAGGGCGCCGGCGTTGCGGGGAGCAAAGTCACCGAGGACCAGGCCAACTACTTCCAGGGGCTCGTTGAGGAAGCCCAGAAGAGTTTCGACGGCGCAGTCCAGAAGGCCCGCAGCCTGACCGACCGACAGCTCGCCGACGTGCGTTCCGGCGCAGTGTTCGGCGCGGCTGAGGCTTTGGACCGCAAGCTCATTGACGGGATTCAGTCGCTGGAGACCACAATTGAGGCGCTGGTCGCTGAAGCCAAAGCAAGAAACCAGGGCGCGAAGTCGTCCGTTCTGAAGGGGACCACGATGGCTAACGAACTCGACACCGAAGCCTGCGCAACCATCACTCTCACCGAAGTGGAGCGGAAGACCATCAGCGAGCAGGCTGTCGCCGCAACGCGAGCCGGTGCTGCCACGGAACTCCAGCGGCAGGCGGACATCCGCGCCGTCTGCGATGGCAAGCATCCCGACATTGAGGCGAAGGCCATCGCCGAAGGTTGGGAGAAGCTCAAGGCGAAGGAAGCCGTGCTCGACGCGAAGCTGGAGGCGGTTCGCAACGCGCGCCCCAGCGGGCCGGCCATCCTCTCCCGCAGCCACGAGAAGGATTGCACCGTCGATACTCTCGCCGCCGCGATGATCCTGCGCATCGGCGGACGGCTCGACCACACGGCTTACGAGTCTTCGGCCGCGTTCGGCATGGTCGGCATTGACGCTCGCGACCGTAACGTCGGAATCCCGTCATGGCTCCGGGCTGGGCTCAACGATGACCAGCGGCAACGAACGATGGAGATGGCCCATCGCTTCTCGCGCCTCAGTGCGCACGACATCTGCCTTGAGGCACTGAGGATTGACGGAAAGGACATCCCTGACACGAAAGAGGGCGTGCTCCGCGCCGCTTCTTCGGGCTCCGCGCTCACGAACATTTTCACGACCAGCGTTAACGCCCTGCTGCTCATGTCGTACATCGACACGCCGGACAGCACGGCAGACTGGACGCAGCCGGCCGACGTGAACGACTTCAAGACGAACGAGCGCATTCAAATCGAGATCGGTGCCGGACTCAAGAAGTTGCCCCGCGGCGGCGCGGCCGATCATGCGAAGTACACCGACCGCAAGGAATCGTACAAGATCGCTCGCTACGCCAAGCAGTTCGTCGTTGATGAGCAGGACTGGATCGATGACAACCTGGGGGGGCTGTCGAAGAGCCCGCGTGAGTTCGGCATGGCTGCGGCTCGGCTGCGTCCCGATCTGGTCTACGCGATCATCCTCGACAACGCGAACCTCGACGCCACAGCGCGGGCGCTCTTCAACACGACCGACGCGAACCTTGAGACGGCCGCCGCGCTGGCGGCAGCCACGCTGCGAACCGCTGTAAAGAATCAGCTGCTCGTCCGCGAGAACAGCATCAACCTGAATCTCGTGCCGACCCATCTCTTGCTCCCGCCGTCGCTCAAGCATCTCGGCTGGGAACTGACCAATTCAAGCACGATCTTCCTGGCCGGCACCACGAACACCGAACGCGGCAGTCTCAACGCCCTGAAGGCGGATGGCATCATGCCGGTGTTCGAGGCGCGCCTGGAAAATGGCGTCACTGACCCGTCGGACGAGACGACGGCGGCCGGCTCGGCCACGGCCTGGTATCTGGTTTCCAACCGCGCTAACACGATTGAGGTTGGCTACCGACGTGGAACAGGGCGGGCTCCGCAGGTCCGGTCGTTCGTGCTCGACAAGGGAAGCTGGGGCATGGGTTGGGATGTCGCGATGGACATCGGCGCCAAGGCGCTCGATTGGCGCGGGTTGCGGAAGAACGCCGGCGCGTAGGCTCCGGGAGGGGCAAGTCGTGAAGAAGTTCCAGTTTGAGACGGAGATGAAGGTGCTCGGCAAGCGTTACGCTCCTGGCGCCGTCATCGTCGAGAACGAGATCGACGCCGGCTGCTTGCAAAGCATGTTGGCGCTCAAGCAGTTGTCGCCGGTTGCACCGGAAGTCGCGGCCCCGACGCCGGCCCCAACGCCAGCGCCCGTAGCGACAAAGGCATCGGAACCGAAGGCCAAGAGCAAGTAACGCGCGGCCCAAAGTGGCCCGACTAACAGGAGCATTCCAATGGGCGAAGCAGTGCGAATCCGAGACCACAACGACCGCCGGACCATCGCCGCTGCGGCCGTCGCCACCGGCGAAATCTGGCAGCTCCCGGACGGGCGCGCTGCCTACTACAACGGCCTCGATGCCGCGGCTGCCAACGATTTCACCGAGTGGCAGACCGATGGCACGGTCGAAGTCACCAAGACCGCATCCATCGTCATCCTCGACGGTCAGCCGGTCTTCTGGGACCACAGCGCCAACTCCGCGACCTTCGAGCCGGTCAACGACAGGGACTTCTTTCTCGGAACCGCCGTTGGCGACTGGGCCAGCGCCGACACGACCGGCAAAGTCAATCTGAACTGCAAGCCACACTACAACGTGGACCTGCTCCACGGCGGGGCCGGCTTCGGGACGGGTGGCTTCCTGTCCGTGCCCGTCGGCACGCCGGCGGCCGGCGCCTTCGGCTACCCCGTGGTTCTCGGCGGGACGCTTCAGCTTGAGCTGACGGCAACCAGTGAAGCGCAAAAGGCCGACGCCTTGAGCGTGGATGGGTTCGCAGTCGGGTCGAACTGGATTTTCGAGGGCATTTTCCGTCTCGCCAACGACGGCGCCAACGCCACGCAGGATTTCACCTTCGGCGTGGCATCTGGCACGCACGCGACCGACTTCCAATCGGTTGCGGAGTTCGCGGCCGTCTCCACGGTGGGTGCCTCGACCAACATCAATTGCCAGTCGGACGACGGCACGACCGACGTGGCCCCAACCGATTCGACCAAGGACTACACCGAGGGCTCAGCGGTAGCCAACCGCGTTCACGTTGTCATCGACGGCCGCGATCCAGCGAGCGTCAAGTTTTACATCGACGGCGTGCGGGTGTTGAGCGGCACAACCTTCGTTCTGACTGCCGCCACGGGACCGCTGTTCGCCATCGCCCACCTGGAAAAGACCATTGGGACGGACGTGTACAAGGTGCTAATCGATCATGCCGCCGTCCGCCTGATGCAGCAGGACAACGTGCAGCGCTAAATCGCCTGACTGCCGAGGTTCGCCCATTCGCAGGGAGTCCCCCGATGGACAGAAAAATCGAAACCGCACTGGAGAACCTGCGGCTCTCCGTGGAGGGGAAGGAGCAGGGCGTCAATCGCGTCAAAACTGTGATCGGCTACGATCCCCACGGCCAGCCGATTGAGCGCGATACGATCCGGCGAGCTCACTCTGCAGTCATGCCCGAAGAAATCATCGCTGTCTGCGAGTCCATCCCAGCCGAGAAGCGTGACCACACGGTGCGTGCCCTATGGCTCGGCTCAACGCGGGCCAGGAAGGAAAGGGCCGTCTTCGTCCAGAGCGACGACGTGCGCCACTTGCTGGAGCAGGTGAAACCCCATGCCAACCGACCGAATGCAAGCCCGCCAGCGGTGGCTAGCGGATCAAAAAATTGAAAACGAGTCGCAGTCCGTTACCTATCGACGGGCGGCAGCGAGCGTGACGGTCAGTGCGGTGCTCGCAAAGAAGTTCTTTCGGCTCGCCGATGGCGGCGTGTACGTGACGGAGCGGGACTTTCTGATTCGGCCCGCCGATCTGGTGCTCTCGGGCTCGCCAGCGACGCCGGCCGAAGGCGACAGGATCGATCTAGTTGAGGGCTCAGCCACGAATCGCTACGAGGTGCTGCCAGCCCCGGATGGGCAGTGCTATTCGCTCGACCCGCACAGGACGTTTCTCCGCGTGCATACGAAGTTCATCGGGGTAGCGACGTAGCATGGCCGCGCAACTGATTCACGTAGCGGATGACGTGCGGACTTTGCTTGCGGCCGGATCGTTCAGCCAGGCAATCTCGCCGCTCCGTGAGTTGTTGAATCGCGAGCAGCTTTCGGCCTTGACGACCGTCGCCGTCCAGGTGGTTCCAGCGACGGTGCTCATTACGAGAGCGGCGCGACCAGCGAGCACGGTGAAGGATCGGCGCTACGGCGCGGAAATCTGGGTCCAGAAGAAGCTCAACGGGACGGACGCGGAAATCGAGACGGAAGCCGCTGGGCTCCTGCTGCTGGTCGAAGAGATGATCGACTACCTCTTCGACAACGTGCTTGCGACCAGCGGGCGATACCCGGAGACGATTGAGAACGACCCGGCGTTCAGCGCGGAGGCTTATTACCAGGAGCGGCTGTTTGAGTCCGTCGTCACCGCGACCTACAGGCACTTCCGATGAACCTGACCATCGCGGCAGCCAAGAGGAACTTTTTCGACTCCGCGAAGGTCAAGCGGGCCGTGGACCGTGGAAAGCGGCAGGCGCTATCGAAGTGCGGGGCGTTTGTCAGAACCGCAGCCCGCAGCTCTCTGCGGTATCGGAAGAAGCCATCAGCGTCGGGACAGCCGCCCAGTGTCCACAAGGGCCGGGGCGGCAAGAGCCCGCTCAAGTTGATCTTCTTCGCCTGGGACGCCAGCAGCAAGACAGTCGTTGTGGGCGCCGTCCTCTTCGCTCCAGCGACAGGCGCGCCGCGGACCCTGGAGCACGGCGGCAGCGTGGGGCGACGGAAGAATCCGCGCCGGCGCGTGCGGACGCTCGCCGCCTCCGGCGAGATCAGGCTGCAAGGCAAAAAGGCCGTGTATGCCAAGCTGACGACAGCCCGTCAGGTTGCCGCCGCGAACCGATTGCAGGCCCAACTGTACGGGCCGGAGTTCTTCGCGGGCGGCAATGCGGCAGCCCGGCCGTTCATGCAGCCGGCCTTGAAGAAGGAAGCCCCCAAGTTCCCGCTCGCCTTTCGCGGCAGCGTGAAATAGGAGACGACCACTATGCCTGGAACAGCAGTAATCGGCCTGGAGTGCAAGCATTACCGGAACACTGGTACTGTCGGCACACCGACCTGGAATGAAACCGTCAACGCCCGCGACGTGAATTTCAACTTCTCGAGGGAAGAGGCCGACGTGTCCAGTCGGGCCACGTCCTACGTGCGGACCCGTGGCACTCGGAAGGTTATCAGCATCGACTGGACCATGATCTGGGACCACGCGGACACGGACATGGAGGCATTTCGCGATGCTTGCCTTAACGGCACGACGATTGAACTAGCCGTGTCCGACGGCGCGATCGCCACAGCCGGCAACGAGTACTTCCGGGCCATCTGCGAAATCTTCGAGTTCAACCTGGCCGAGCCGATGAGCGGCGAGCGCCTGCTCTCGATTGTAGCGAAACCCGGCTACGACGATACCACATTCCCGACCTATAACACGGCCGTCTAACCCATGCCCGGCGAAGCAACCGTCAACCTGCTGGATGAGGTGCTGAAGGATCGGCACATGCACCCGGCCGCTAACATCGGTCGCGACAAGCTCGTTCAAAAAGCGCTCGCAAGCTTCCCGCAGAACCTGCTCACTGCGCGGGTGTGGGACGCGCTTGACATGCTCCTGCCATCGGACGGCAACGCTGAATCGGCCGAGCACACTGTCAGCTACTACTGGGACCCGAACAGCGCCGATGACACGATGTGGATTTGCGTCAGCCGCGGCTGGCGGGTGGTGGGCATCACGGCCTGTATCGAAGTGGCGGGGACCGATGCCGGCGCGGTGACCGCGGCTGTCAAGAAGGCGGCCAGCGGAACCGACATCGCCGCCGGCACAGCCTTGCACACGGGCACAATCGATCTCAAGGGCACGGTTAACACGAATCAGGCTCTTACGCTGTCGGCCACGTCGAGCGACTTGGACATAGCCGTCGGGACGCGCATCGGCATTGATTTCACCGGCACGCTGACGGCCGCGCGTGGCTGCGTGACTGTGGCCCTGGCTCGGGCCTCGTCGGCCGACGATTGCCGGATCGTCACCGGGACCTTCGGCACAAACGCCCCGCGGATCAAGACGCGGGACGTGAAAGCGGCCGCCGCCGTCACCATCCGCTTCCGGCAGATCGTCACCCTGCCGGACACCTACGAGGCCGGCGAGGACGTGCAGATTCGGCTGAATGCCGGCATGGAAACAACCGTCGCCGACACCACGGCCACAATCGACGTGGAAGCCTACGAGCTGAACAGCGACGGCACGCTCTCCTCTGACCTTGTGGAGACGGCTGCGACATCCATCAACAGCACGACCATCGCGAACAAGGATTTCTCGCTGACGGAGACAAACCTGTCGCCGGGCGACCGGCTCGACGTACGGGTGACGTTCGCCATCAACGACGCGGCCGGCGTGACGGCTGTCCTGGGCGTCGTCCATGACCTCATTCTCCGCTGCGACGTTCGCCCGTAGCACCTTCGGGAAACCATGCACACGTTCAAAGACTCAGAAGGCCGCGAGTGGCGCGTGCGCATCAACGTCAACACGATTGAGCGCGTTCGCGGCATCAAGATCGCCGGCACACACGTTGACCTCTACAAACTGGCCGACGATGGTTTCAAGCCGCTGTCGGAACTGTGCGCCGACCCGTGCAAGCTGGTGCAGGTTCTCTACGCGATCCTGGACCCGGAGAAGGTCGGCGTGACGGCCGAGCAGTTCGGCGAGGCGTTCGCCGGCGACGCGCTCCACGAAGCCACGGTCGCCTTTGCCGAGGAGCTGCTGGATTTTTTCCCCGAAGCCCGGACGCGGGACCTGCTCCGGAAGGCCCTAGCGAAGGGGCGGGAAGTCAAGGACCGGATGCTCGACCAGGGGGAGAAGCTGATTGCGGAGATTCAGCCGGAAGCGGAGGCAGCGAAGATCATCGAAACGCTGGCTCAAGAGCAGAAGCGCAAGTCTGGGAATGCGCCGGCATCGTCGGCGTTGACCCCGGCCGTTTGACGCTGGCGAAGCTCGTCAAGATGGCCCGCGCCAGGCTCATGACGGACTGGGACCACACGGCCCGGCTGGTGCAGACGATCCACAATGGGAGTCTGGTGAGCGCGTCGGCGTTCACGAAGATCGGCCGGGACAAGTTCATTCAGGACGCGATGAGGGAGAATCCTTACCGCGCGGGCGAAGTGCAGCGGCCGAAGCCGACGATGAAGCTCAGGTTGCGGGACGTGCGGGGGGCATTGGGGGTGTGAGATGTCGAAGATACCCGTTGAAATTGAATTCATTGTAAAAGACGAAGGGCTGCGCCGGTCGCTGGCGCAGCTACAGGAAGCAGCCAGCATTCTCCGCGCAATTCTGAATGATTGCGTGGCGTCGGCATCGCGAGTTGTAAAGGCAGCGAGAGGTAAACGTGGCAACAAGCGCCGGAGCAATTAAAGCCGGGGCCGCCTACGTGGAGATCGGGGCCGACGACAGCAAGTTGCGCCGCGTGTTCCTGGCATCGCAGAAGCGCGTTGCCGCCTTCGGCGCCGCCCTCGTCTCCGTCGGCTCGCGCCTGACCGGCGTTGGCGCGTTGCTCACCACGCCCTTCATCGGCGCGGCCAAGCTGTTCGCCAACATGGGCAGCGAGATGCTCGACATGAGCACGCGGACGGGCCTGTCCGTCGAGACGCTCTCGGAGCTGAGCTACGCGGCCGGGCAGACCGGCGTCGCGATGGAGCACCTGGAAATCGCCATGAAGGAAATGGTCAAGAATGGGATTCCAACCAGCGACTTTCAGCGCGTCGCCGAAGAGATCAACTCGCTGCCGTTCCACACTCAGCGTGCACAGAAGGCGATGGAGATTTTCGGAACGAAGACGGGCACGAAGCTGCTTCCGTTGATCGCGGAGGTGAAGGCCCTGAGCCAGGAAGCCCGTGACCTGGGAATCGTCATGACAACCAAGCAGGCCAAGGCCGCGGACGTACTCGGCGACCGGCTCGACACGCTTTGGAAGGTCGTGAAGATGGGCGTGTTCGAGATCGGCGGAGCGCTCGCCCCGGCCCTGTCGTTGACGACGCGCCTGCTGGTGAACGGCATCAACGTCGTGCGGAAGTTCATCAAGGAGAACGAGCAACTCGTTGTCATCGCCGCCGCGGTCACGCTCGGAATCACTGCGCTCGGCATCGCCCTGACCGCCGTCGGCCTGGTCGCGAAAATCGCCGCGGCCGGGATCGGCGTGCTGGCGTTCGCCTTCAGCATCCTATCGATCAAGAAGATTGCGTCGATTGCCTTGTGGGGCGTCTGGACGGCGGCCACGCTGGTTGCGAAGGGGGCCGTCTGGCTGTTCAACGCGGCGATCACCGTGATGAACCTGCTGCTGGCGGGAAACGTCATCGCCGTCGGCGCGCTTGTCCTTGTCGTGGGAACGCTGGGCGCCGGGCTGGTGGTCGCTGGCGCGGCCGCCTACGGGGCCTTCAAGGCGGCGAGTGCGTTCATCGGTGCGCTCGGCCAACTGGGGAGCGCGGCGAGCGGGCCAATCGCGCACATCGGCGACATGTTCAAAGAGTGGTGGACGATTCTGGGGAAGATCGTTCAGGTCGCGAAGGTGGACATGAAGCTCGCCTGGGAAATCGCCGGGGCGGGGGCGGCGCTGGCGGTCTCGCAGGTGAAGGACGTGTTCCCGCCGCTGTGGAAGTTTCTCGGCGACGGGTTCGCTGCTATTGCGAAGTTCATCGGGGAGACTTTTGTCGCTGAGTTCAGCAATGCAATCATGACCATGCTGGGACTCTTCAAAATGCTCAAGCCCTTTAGGAATGTCCCTGTTATCGGTTCACTGTATGACGCAGCGCGTGAGCTGCGTCCTGAATTCAAAGAACCGCCCGAACTGAAGCTTCCAAATTTTGTTGCGCCGACTGAAAGCGCAGAGACAAAAGCCGCCCGCGATAGGCTCAACAAACTTCTGGTGAAGGGAGAAGCCGCGGTCGCACACGACACGCTCAAGCACTATCTGAGGATCGGCCAGGGACTCGGCACGGCCATATTGGGGGCCGGGAACCCACTCGCTACGCTTCTTCAGTCTATCGCTCGCCCGCTGCCGACGGTTGGCCCATCGCTCGCCGGCGAAGCGAAAGCGACGTTCAACCCGTTCGGCGTCCGCGGGCTCGGCGCGGACACCATCGACAAGCAGCAGCTCAACGTGCAAAGCCAGATGCTTACTCAACTGAAGGGGATCAAGCAAAACACGGGGAAGGGCAGTGGCGGATGGTGGTGGTAGCTTATTTGCTAAGTCTCTTTAGAAGTTCGTTGGCCTCTGTCGCTGCTTTGGTTGTGGGCCAGCGAGAGATTATTTGCTTCAGGAGATCCTCGCCGTCAGATTGCGCCCCGGCTGCCAAGTAAGATTTCGCATGGCGAAGTTTGCTTGCTGCGTCGGCCTCCGGATCAGGCGAACTCGGCGGCTTTCCGGTTTTTGACGTTGCGGCTGCTGCCCTGGCGGACTGCTTCATTTGATCCTCTAGCTCTTTGTAAGTAGGGAGCGCGGCGGCTTGTGTAGCAGGATCAGGCATCAGCGATTCGTCCGATGGCTCGACAACGAAGACCGTGTTAACAGCACCGAGAACACTTACATACTTGTGTGTTCCGCTCACGCGCGATGGTTTGTCTATCACAATAGTCTTTCCATCAGTCATGCCCGTAGTTCTCCATCCGCGTAACAGTAGTGTCGTGTCATTCCAGGTAACGAGCAACTCGCTGGCGCTGACGACTTGGAGGATTCTGTAGGCCAGGAAGCCATCCTCAAGGCGATTGCTGGGTTTCATAAAGCCAGCCTGCCCAACCTGAAAACAGTCTGGCCGAATTGCAGGCAACCAGCTTTTGGCTACGAAGGGATAGCTCTTTTCTAACTGCCTCAGCTTTTCGGAGGCTTTCTTGAGGTTGTCATCCCGTTGCCTGGTGTCGTCTTGCGACTTCGGCCGTTTGGCTCGGAGGTCGTGCATCAGTTGCTTGGTGTCTTGTATGTCCTGGAACATCCAATGCAGGTTCTGCCGCCGCTCAGCTTTGACGTAGGCCTGGACGCGCGGCGTTTGGTTCTCAACCTTCCACTCAACTTGGAGCACGAGGGCGACGGTTAAAGCAAGCATGGTATGACCTCCCAGGGAGCACAATTCTCCACCTGACCGCTGCACGATGCAAGTGAAATCTCATGGCGACATTCCTCGAACTCTACAAATCTCCTGAGATCGTCAACAGCACCGACCCGGCGCAGAGAAGCCGGACGATGCACTTCGCGATCTTCGGGACCACGAGCAAGGTCGAAGCCGAGAACCTGGCGGCCGCAGAAGTCGTGACGTTCTATGATGGCGTTCCGCTCACCACCTATTCGCTTGAATTTGTAGGGGGCGATTACTGGGAGGGGCGGGCCAACTACAGTTCGGGGAGTCAGCAGGGGCAGAGCAAGGAGCCCGGCTCCTCCACGCTCGAATTCGACACGGGGGGCGGAACGCAGCGCATCCAAATGGCGCGCGCGACCATCTCGAAAAATGTACCGCCGCTCGGAACCGTAGTCGATTTTGAAGGCGCGATCAACGTCAACGAAGATCGGATCGAAGGCGTCGACGTGACGCTCCCGGTGTTCCACTTCAGCATAACGCACCAGTTGCCTATCGAGCACGAAATCCCACTCGGCTACGTCCGCGGGGTGTTCCTGCTCACTGGCATGATGAACGCTGCGGTCTTCAAGGGATTCGAGCGAGGCGAGGTACTGTTTCTCGGCGGCTCGGGGCGCAAGCGCTCGGAAGAGGCGGCGGAGCTGAATTTCAAGTTCGCCGCGTCGCCCAACGTCACCAAACTGAAGATCGGCGAAGGCGCGAACCAAGTCACCGTTCCGGTGAAGCTCGGCTGGGACGTGCTCTGGATCAAGTACATGGACGTAGTGCCAACTAATGGTAAATCGATCATCAAACGGCCCACTCAGGCCAACGTCGAGCGCGTCTACGAATTCGGCGACTTTACCGTCCTTGGGAGCATCTGATGGACCAGTTCGCCAAGGTACAAGCCGGCGAAGCGCTCAAGCCGTCCGCGGAAGCGTGGAATGGGTTCCTGGAGGTGCTCGGCGCTTTCAAAGCGGGACGGTTCAGCGCCGACGATACGGTTGAAGCGCGGCTGAAGCGCGGCGACACCATCCTAGTGCGGAACGACAGCGGTGTAGACGTGCAACGCGGCGGCGTGCTGGGGTTGTCCGCCCCCGTCATCACAGTGGCCGACAGCGAGGATGAGTTTCTCCAGCGCGTAGCGATGTCGGGCGTCTCGCCGTCGGGTCATCAGGGGAAATTTGCCGTCCTGCTCGGCCCGCTGCCGAACGAGTCGGCTTCAAATCGGCGGCTCTACTGGGCAGCGGTTGACGGCGTGTGTTTGGCTCGCGTGAACGTCGTTGACTCAGGACACGAATGGGCCGACGCGAAGGATGGGCAGACGGCCTCTCTGGAGAGCGATAACGCGGGCTCGGCGCGAATTGTCTGGAAAGAGTCTGGCACAGGCGAGAAGTGGGCCATCGTGCGGCTGGTGGGGACCGACACATATGAGGAGGCCTGCAAGCGCATCTTGCATTGTGTTCGCTGCGTGACGCATCCGGACGGAACGTCGGACATCGTTGAGGATTACAGCTACTGGCGAGGCCCAGCCAGTTCTTGGTCAGACTCGCCGTGCGAAGGCGGCGATCCGTGCGGTGATGGCAGCGGGGACGGCGGTACTGGCGGTGGTGGGGGAGGCGGCACTGGCGGAACTCCACCGGGTGAAGGCGGCACTATTATCCCCCCACCTGGCGGAGGTGGAAGTGGCGGCAGAGGTGGAAGTGGCGGCGGAGGCGGAGGAGGCGGCGGAGGCGGCGGCGGCACTGTTCCTCCGCCTGGGCCAGGGCCAACGCCCGGTAATCCCTGTCCGCCTGGCTACACACAAATTTCCAACGGCGATTGCGTGCAAATTCTTCCGCAAGGTGGCTCAGGCGCGACTTTCCTCTCGCCTGGACAGCCCGCCACGTCCGGTCCATCGTCGCGGCAAATCCTTGATCGCCTGTGGAGCCTGTTTCACGGCGACGGTACGGCCACGGATGGGCAGGTAGTCACCTACGATTCGACCAATGGCGTCGTCGGCTTTGAGACGCCGGCGGGCAGCAGTGCAGCGTTCAGCGTGCTCTCGCCCGCAGCCCTGACCGGAAACGTCAACAACTGGAACCCTGGCACGCTATCGGATCGCACGGTCATCCGTGTAACTACAAACGGCGGTGGGCCGTACTCGATCACAGGCATCGCCGGCGGAACAGCCGGTAAAGAAATTGTGATTGTGCTGATCCACGCGACAGATTCGGTCATTCTCGAAGATGACAACGCGGGCAGTTCGGCGGGCAACCGTTTCCAGTGCGGCAGCCTTAGCGCTGTGCTCAACGCTCCGGACACGAGCAGGACCTTTGTGCATTCGGCCGACAGTAACAACGATCGCTGGCTTATGACGGCATCAGGAGTGTAAGGGAGGCAGACCAAATGGCAGCCCCGAAGAACTGGGTCAACAAGCACAAGGGCGTGGCGACGCTTTCGGTCGCCAATGCCAACCGCGATGGTACAGGAACCGTCGTTACGGTATTTACAGCCACAGCCACTAACACGCGAACCTTCCGTGCCAACATCGTCGCGCCGGGACCTGTGACTGAAGGCTTCATTCACGCTTACACACACGACGGAACTAACTTCACTTTTCTCGCCGATCGCGCCGTGCGCGCGACCAATATCGCTGTCGGCGTCGCCGGGCAGCGAGCCCCGGTGCTGCCCTGGAACGACGTCTGGCGGCTGGAGGTGTGGCTGCCGACCACCTCGGATTCAATTCGCATGGCCACGGAGATCGGCGAGACGTTCAAGATCACTTTGGAAGCCGAGAGCTACGCCTAGAAAAAAAGGAGAAGCACAATGGGACCGTGGCAACAAATCATCCTGAAGCGGTGGGAGATTCCACCGGATGGCGGGCAGCCTTTCCTGGTCGAATTCACCTGCCCCTGGGCGCGATTCCTGGCTTGCATCAACGACGCCGACGGCGAGGCGAAGGCGTTGTCGCCAATCGCCGTCTCGGCAGCAGCCCCGGAGTTGGCGGAGCTGCACGCCGTCCGCAGTCTCAGCACCGACGCCGCGACCAAGTTCGCTGCGACGTGCGCCGAGGCCTGCCGCCGCGTGAACGCCGGCGCCCACTCGCCCGATCCGCAACTGACGAAAGAAGCGAAAGCTAGGCTGGCAGGGCCGTAGATGTGCTGTCGCGCGTCGTCGGGACATGCTGTTGCAAGAAGCCGGTGCCGCCGGGGTGCGATCCTCCCTGTCCGTGCAAGGACGTACCTTGCTGGTCGTTCTTGCTAGACGGACTATTCGATCCCAGCCCGCCCTGGGGAGCCTGCTGTCCTGAGTGGAACGGCTTGTGGCGCATGGTCAAGACTGGGTCGGGGCTGTGTAATTGGTGCGCTTCCACCCTCTGCTTGCCGGGACCACTTGTGCCAGTGTTCCCTAAGGCGATGGGGTTCTTCCTGGAAGGATGGTGCGGCAAGGCACGCTTGGCCCCGTTCTGCATCAACTTGCCGCTTAATCCGTACGCCGACTGCAGCTGGATCAACACGCCAGGCTTCGGCGCTGTCGGCGCTGGATTCTACTACTACAACGATCTGTTTGAGTGTGACCGTCCAAACCGGCTCGTTAAACAATTAACGGGACCGGCTGACCTGTGCTTCCAATGCATCGGCTGGCCAGATGAGATTGTGATCGAACCCTGCGACCTGGAAGACGTTGGCGGCAAGGACGGCGACCCAGAAGACGAGGACCGCTTCTGCATGTGCTACCGGGAAATCTTAGGTGACGGCTTTGGCGCGGGGATCTGATTTTGTGATCAACCTCCCCGTCTGCCGGCAGCGTGGACAAGAGCAGGGCGGGCGGTTCGCCTGCGCCAGCCGATGCTTTGTGCGCGGCAGTCTCGATAGTTCTGTGCCGGCGAGTTTTTGCGCCCAAGGATGCCGGCACATCGACCAGGACTGCGCTGAGCCAGCGGCTCCAGCGCCCAAGGAAGTACCCAAGGAACTCGAGCCTTTCCTTTGGCCTGGCCAGCGCGAGAAGGTCCTGCTGATGCGACGCCCGGTGCGATGCAGATGGCTTGGCAACCGGACCGGTGAACGCCGGCGCTATGCGTTGGGATGAGGATCCCACCCAACGCAAGAGTGCGTCAAGCCGGTCCTGGCTTGCTTGAATCCGCGGCGCGGCGGCGGAACGACGGTGCTTGAGTGCGAGGGGTGTCCGAGCGATCTGTACGAATTGCCTATTGCCCCCCGGAGAACATGAGCAATGAACGACGTTGACCGCATCGTGTCGCTGCTTGAACGCAACGGTTTCAGCCGGGGCGACGATTTCGACGCCCAACATGACCGACGGCCGTTCTTCTACCTGAATCAGGTTGGTTCTCGACCGCTCCAGGGCCGCGTCATCGTCGGCTCGCTCTGGACAACTTTCTACATCCGTGTCCCGATTGAGCATACGAGGGAAGCCGCCCAGATCGTGGACATGCAATCCGTCCGGACTGCCGACGAAGAAGGCGTCTACATCCTGGCCGCGAAGCTGAAGCAAAAGGGCCGACTTGCCGCATAATGGTCGCGCCCATGCCGAACCCGCTCAAACGATTCCCGAAACGCCGCGGCGACCGCAGCGACGCCGAAACGCGGCTCACCGCGACTCTTGCGACGCGGCTTGGCGTGGCCGTTAGTCGTCAAGCCTGCACGCCTTGGTCAATCATCCGTTCTATTGGCGAGCGTGCCTGCCGGATTCGCTGGAGTTGCTTCTTGCGGGCCTGCCGACGTTCTCGCTGTCGTGTGGTCGCCTTGGCGTTGCACTCTTCGCAGCGCACGCTATGGCCGCCAGTTGGACCGTAGTAAGCACACGTCTTGCCGCACTTGCAGAGGCTCACGCATGAACTCCATTCCGCGCGGCCCGACGCTTGGCGTGGCCGTTGGCGGTGTGCGGCTTGCCGTTTGCCTTGGCTAGCAACTCATCTAGCCGAATCAGATGTTCACGCCGCGGCAGCCGGCGCTCCAGCTCCCAACGACAAATCGTCGCCATCGTCACGCCGAGCAACTTTGCAAACGCACGCTGACTCAGCCCCATGCGCTGACGGAGCGCCACAATCTCTTGTCCGCTAGGAACCATGAGCATACGGTATCCTCCTGTTACCGATCTGGCAAGGGCAACTCTGAGACCGCCACTACCATTTTTGAAAAAATCTCCAAATCAGGATTGACTGGCTGTTACCGGAGCGGTAACATCCTCTCTGTCGGCTCCGTCCGGCCGACGCGAGGGCGACCCCATGACCGTGATCCGTTCGACCGACCGCATCCTTGATTTCAATTGCGGCTGTGCGGCTCGGCTGATGCAGCGCTTCGCCGGACGCAAGCCCGACGCCTGGACGCTGGCGAACTGCGAGCTACACACAGAGCTGGAGCTTGAAGAAGCCGTCCACCAGAACAAGAGCCGGCTGAAGTTCAGCCGATGCGAGGGCGAATGATGGCGAGCGAACGGCGAATGATGGCGAGCGAACGGAAAGAAGTCACCTGGGACGACGACACCGGAACCTGCGCCGGAGCCGCTTGGATCGACAGCCGCGGTGACCTCTGCATTTCCTGGAACGGCATGTTCACCGGCAGCATTCCTGCTTGTGTCGTGCCACAACTGACGGTGTTGCTCAATAGGCCAAAACCGGCCGTGGTCGTGAATGTGACGGACTACATTCTTACCGCGCTCCGCTCTGCGCGGCAGACGATCATATCGGCCGTGCAAGTTGGCTGCGACCTGCCCGACTTCGATCCGGCAGAACACGTCACCGTGAAGGAAATCGATGCAGCCATTCGCAAAGCTACGGAGGGCACGTAAATGCCGAGCGAACAAACGATCCGTGCTCAGGACTCCGACGGCTACCAGCACGTCATGAGGCGAGTCGCGCACCGCGTCCGGAGTCTCTGCGGCTATCTGGACCTCGACCAAATTCACCTTGCCAAAGGCGAGAACAGGCTGACCGCGAGCGGCTTTCCGTGCGGCCACTGCGAACTGCTTGCCACGGAGGGCACGTAAATGGCGAAGGCGAAAGCACAGAAGATTGCCTACTCTCAGCGCCGCGAGATGCGGATTCGCCGCGACAAGACGGCGGCGATGATGATGCAGTCTTTGCTCGCGCAGGGCGCTGAGGGCATTGGCCGCACGGCTAGCATCGCCTGCGAGATAGCTGACGTTTTGCTTGCTACGCTTGACCGCACTCAGCCGAAAGCAGCCACGGAGGGCACGCATGTTTAGTTCCTGCATAGAGCGGGTGATGGGACTTGAACCCACGACAGCCACGTTGGCAACGTGCCGGGGAGAACGCCACGTAGACCGTGACGCCCACGATGCCGACGTGGAGAGGACTCACTCACTTTTCAGCCGGATTCACGATCTTTCTGAGGTATTCGACGCGCGTCCTGGTGTGAGCGCCGTAACAGGCGTCCACCATGCGGGTGCTCTTGTGCCCCAAGGCATCGGCTACCTCTTTGTTCGACCTGCCCTCTTCCAGCTTCGCGACAGAAAATCCGTGCCGGAGCCCGTAGGAGGACTTCTCTTTGGGGATGCCGGCGCGTCGAGCCCAGCGGCGGAAATGCTGCTCCCAAGTGTCTTCTTTCCACGGTTCGCCGTCACCGTTCAGAAACACGAGGTCGCCGGGCTTCGGCTGTCTCTTGCGGTGGAGCCAACGGAGCAGCCGAAGCAGCCGGTTCGACAGCGGGATCAGGCGGATGTCGCCCGTCGCGGCGAACGTCTTGCTCTCGCGCCCGAGGTCAATCACGCCGGCCCAGTCAACATGAAGCCACTGCACTCGCCGCATTTCGTCAGGGCGTGGGCCGGACTCCCACAAGAACTTGAGGGCGATGCGGAAGGCCGGGCTGCCAGGGCTCTTTCGCGGTCGCTGCCTTTTGGGGCGGGCGCGAACCATCATCGCCAAGTACTCGGCCCGCTCCATCGCGGGTCGAATCTTGGGGTGAAGTCGGATTTCCCGCGGCCATTCGTAGGGGTTCCACGCGATCAGCTTGACATCGCGGAAGGCCCAGCGGAAAGCGCCGATGACGGCGGCGAGCGCGTCGCGGATCGTGCTGTCGGCCTTCCATTCGGGGTGAGCGGCAAGCCACGTCAGCAAGTCCTCTTGGACGCAGGTATCGACAGGCTTGGCCGGATGATCGGTCGCGAACTTGGGCAGGAAGTTCAAATCGCGTTCGCGACTCTTGGGCTTCAGTTTGCCGAGCCGGACGCGCAGGTCGAGATGAGCGCGGCGCGCATCGATCACGTCCGCCACGGTGAAAGGTGCGTCGGTGGACGCCGGGTCGAAGAGATGCAGACGGTGCGTCGGCTGAGCATGGACGTTCACATGAGCCTCCAGCACACGGTAGCGGCAGGAAGCCCAGGCCCCGCAGCCCAACGGCGGGGCAGTTTTCCTACCGGCCTCGCGCACAAGAGGCAAGAGCGCAGGGGAACTTCACGATAACGCAACGCCGGTGAAAACTCAACAACGGGAAACGGTCGTGTTGGCCGCCATTGGGATCGTCCACCATCACAAAGGAGCTATTGCAGTGAAGACGAGAACGAACACAGAGCCAGCAGCGCCGGTGAACCGCATCGCGTCGTCGGCGAACGGCCAAGACAAGAAGAACAAGGAGCAACTGACCATTGCTCCGCTTCGCCAGGCCATCATGACCATCCCCATCGTCGGCGTCTCGCCGCTCAAGGTGCTCCGCTTCAGTCAGAAGAAAAGGAACCTCATGGCGACCACGCAGGAAGCCGGCGAGCAATCGAAGACCAAACGCAAGCGCGAGCCGAAGGACTTCAAGGCCGAGTATGAGGATGCCAAGTACCGTTGCACCGTCACGGAGAAAGGCAAGGAGCTGACGTGGCTCGGGCTCAATGCGAACGGCGTTCGGAACGGCTGCATCGAGACGTGCCGCATGGCCGGGTTCGTCATGACGCGGGCCAAGATGAGCGTCTTCTGCGTTGAGGACGGACTGGACAACATCGACGCCACGCCTCTCTGCCGCATCTACGGCGAGCCGGAGATGGTCGTTGACCCAGTGCGGAACGCGAACGGTTCTCCGGACCTGCGCCCCCGCGTGATGTTCCGCCGGTGGAAGATGACGCTGCGTATCCGGTTCGATGAGGACCAGTTTTCCGCGAGCGACATCATCAACCTGATGATCCGCGTCGGGCAACAGAACGGGCTTGGCGAGGGGCGGCCGAACGGTACTCAGGGGTGCGGAACCGGTAACGGGATTTTCACCGTCGATGCCGAGAACTGCAAGCTGGAGCGGCTGCCGCAAAATCCGTTCAAGGTGCGGGAGTGAATTGGAAGGCCGGAAAGCAGAGCACCGGATGCAAACGCAGTGAACAGCACTGAAGTGGAAAGGATCGGATAGCAAAGGCTGGAGCGCAAGGCAAAGGATCGCAGCGGAGCGGACCGCATCGGCTGGACCGCAGTCGAAGGCAGTGAAGCGGAGCGGACGGCTAAGCAGCGGACAGCATCGGCCCTCCTCAGTTTTGGATCGAACCGCCTGGAACACCATCGCCCCACAACAGGAGGCCCGCCAGTGAAACTTCAAGAACTTGAACCGAAAGCCCGTAGTTTCTCCCAGCGCAAGGACGTTCGCCAGGCACTGGAGAAGGTCCGCAAGCAGAACAATGACGGCTTGCTGTTGCCCGAAGAGGTCGTCAGCGAAGCCCAGAGCGAAGACAGCCCGCTCCATCGCGCCTTCGAGTGGGACGACACCAAGGCGGGCCGTCAGTACCGCTTGATGCAGGCCCGCGCCTTGATCCGGCATATCGAGGTCGTGTACCCGGATGACAAGAGCGAGCAAGCTATTCCGAAGTACGTCAGCCTCAAGTCTGACCGCCGGCGCCCTGGCGGCGGCTATCGCGAGACCGGGCAAGTCCTCTCGTCCAAAGAACTGCTGAAGGAACTGGAGGACACGGCCAAGAAGGAACTGGAGAGCTGGACGCAGCGGTACAAGATGCTGAACGACCTGTGCGAGAAGGTTCGCAAGGCTGCTGGGCTGAAGGTCAAGTAGGACTTGGAGGAACGTATGACAACTTCCGACACCGTGATCTTCTGCGGCCACTACGGACCGGACGGCAAGTGCGGCGCTGAGGCCACGGTGCGGATCGTCCACGGGAGCAAGCAAGAGGCCCGGTGTGAGAAGCATCGGAAGGCGGCTGAGCAGTGCCGGCCGGGGTGTCGGGTTGTTCCGCTGAACGGAGATGCCGACGTGACCACCGGCGGCGAAAGCATTTGTCGGCTGATGCACCCGCTCTTCCAAGCGGGCCAAGGCGGTTCAAGTCCGACCTCGCCGCTCGAACTGCGCTTCCACACTTGCGCCGTCTCCACAGCCCGGCGGCTGAATCGCCTGTGGCACTCGGTCCTGCCGAAGACGGTCGAATCGAACCTGACGCGGACCCGACGTAACGCCTACTTCGCCGCCGAGTGCGACGGGACGTTCTACGCAGCGGCAATCTGGACTGACCCGATTGCGTACGGCCTGCCAGCGGACTGGCTGGAATTGCGACGGTTCGCGATAGCGCCGGACGCCCCGAAGTACACGGCCTCGCGGATGCTCGGATGGATGGTGCGACAGTTACGCAAAAAGTTCCCCGACGTGGTAAAGCTCATCAGCTATCAGGACTGCGACCGCCACGCTGGGACTATCTACAAGGCGGCTGGCTGGAAGATGGGCGTGAAGAGCTACGAGCATCGTAACCGTGGCCTCCGCTCTGGTCGCAAGCGGAATATGCAGCAGACGACGGCAACGAAGCAGCGATGGGAACTGGACCTATGATCGTCGTCCACACTTTTTGCAAATGCGACGCTTGCGGAAACGAAGCCCGCGCCAGGCAATCTTTTCCGCCCATGATCGGGCGACGGCCATTCCGCGGAAGTAATCGCCCGGAACGACGGCTGGTTCATCGGTACGACCGGCGACTACTGCCCGGAGTGCAAGAGGCGTGGGGTGGCGAAGTTGAAGGCGAAGCTGGAGGCCGCAAAGTGACCACCGAAACCGAAATCCTCGATCAAGTCCGCAAGTTCGTGGCCTTGACGCCGCACCGGCTCGACATGGAGCACTGGCACGGCAACGCGCCGTGCAGCACGGCACATTGCCTGGCCGGCTGGGCTCAAGAGTTGTCCGGCGAGAAAGGTGATCCGTACGAGATCGGGCGGCGCCTCCTGCCGAAGACAGCCGCAATGCCGGGATTCTTCTGCTCGGCGAAGGTCGCTCGCGCGTGGCTCGATACGCGCGGATACGCAGACGACACGAAAGAAAGCGCCTTCCGCGATGCACTGATCGGTCTGGGCTGGAAGCACGTTTCGTCGGGGACGCATGAGACCATCAGCGGCGACTGGCTCTACGGCAACGCGGTACTGACCACGATGGAAGCGATACTCTTCGGTGATGACAGCGAAGCGACTGACGGAGACCGCGAAATGAGCAGCATCCGCAAACAGCCCCGCGCCTCCTTCCGCCATGACAACGTGCGGATCGACCGGACTTACCGTGGCTCGTTCGCCGGCCGGACGTGGACGAGGTGCAACGAGACGACGCCAGACATCGAAGCCCGCATCGCCCAATTGACTGACCTAGCAGAGCGGGGGCTGCCGCTGGTTTATCACACGGAGGGGAACCATGCTCGTACTCAGTCGGCATACAGGACAACGGCTTTTCATCGGCGACAAGGTGATTGTTGAAGTGGTGGGCATCAACAAGGGCCGCGTGCAGCTTGGCATCTCTGCGCCGCGAGAACTGCCGGTGCATCGCGAGGAAATCAAGAAGGCAATCGATGCGGCCAGGGCCGCGAAGGACATGCCCGCTGCGCCCTGCGTTAGCTGATGGCGACGGCTGACACAGGCCAGCGGGCTGCTTTTCACGGAGAGCACGATGCGTTTTTTCTCGGCACGCACCAGGTTGAATGGCTCGGACGTACAGACGTGCCGCTGTTCGTCTCCGCGCGTCGGCTCCGTCTCCGAAAGCGACTGCCGACAGCTCGCTGGCCGTGGGCTCTCGACTCCGGTTTCTCGGAACTCTCGCTCTTCGGCCGCTGGGAGACGAGCCCGCAACAGTACGCCGACGAAACCCGGCGCTGGCGTGACCGGATCGGCGGAATGCAGTGGGCAGCTCCGCAAGATTGGATGTGCGAGCCGTTCATCGTCGCCAAAACAGGAAAGTCCGTCCGTGAACACCAGCAGCGAACCATCGCCAGCTACCACGATCTGCGCCGCCTGGCCGACGGTGTTCAGTGGATTCCTGTCCTGCAAGGATGGGGTTTCGAGGACTACTACGATCATGCGGCACAATGGCTGGCGAGCGGAGTACCGCTCACCGATGGCCGGGTGGTGGGACTGGGCTCAGTCTGCCGACGTCAATCTACAGGACTGGCCGCTGACATCGGTCGATCCCTGTTTGATCGTGGAATACGGCTGCACGCCTTTGGGTTCAAGTTCGGCGGACTGGTCGCATGCGCGCCTTGGCTGGCGAGCGCGGACAGTCTCGCCTGGAGCTACAACGCCAGACGCAATGTACCGATGGCTGGGTGTTCACATGGCTCTTGTGCGAACTGCCTTCGTTGGGCTCTGCGCTGGCGTGAGCGGCTGCTGAATGTGCTGAGCGTGCACCGGGAATACGTTCAGCCGGTTTTGCTCTGAAGCGGAGAGCACGATGCTCGCATTCGGATTCGTGGGCACGATGGACACGCCGAAGAAAATCCATGCAGCCGCTGGCACTGAGAGAAAGTGCAAAGGACGCGAGAAGAACTGTGCGGCGTGCGGACAGATGATTCGTGTCGGCGAAGTGTACGTGATCGGTGAAGGCCATTTGCCGATGCACTACGGCGCACGGTTTGTATCGCGGCCGGGACCGAATTGTCCGCCTGAAAATCCGTGACATGATAAGGACTGGTCGGGGCCAAGCTGGCAACGCGGTTCAATTCTGCCGTTGGCTCCTGCCGGCAGAACAGGGGGAAGCGCGAGTGCCTGCGGTCGAACCGAGCTTGGCCCATTGCGGTGAGAACAACCGATGCGAACCAACTGCCTTCTCTGCAATCGCATGGTCCAGACGCGCGGCCTCTGCCGCACTCACTACCGGCGGGCGCTCCGTGATGTCACGGCCGGTGAGTATAGCTGGGAGGACGCTGAGGATCGCGGCCTCGCCCTGCCGACGCAAGACAACCGCGAGAAGTTGGGCGAGTGGTTCAGGAGGTTGACGGCGTGAAAGCCGCGTTCAACGGCACATGCTTCTGGTGTGAGATGTTCAAGCCGCACTGCGCCAATGTGCGCATTCGCATTGACGACGTGCACAGAAAGTACAGCCGCGTTGCGAGAACTATGTTCGTGCACGCGGTTTCTGGAGCAATCGAAGTAGGAGCCCGACGTGGAAGACATGGCTGAGCGGGAGTTGGAAGCCGAGCGGAAGGTGCGCGACGACCGCGACCGTTACAAGGCTGCGCTGGAGTGGATTCTCCGCTACGCCGCTGAGCGCCGGTCGAATGCCGCGCTGAAGATCGACGGGCCTGGCTCAGCCGTCCCAAGTCAGACGCCCTACGCAGACACGCTTATGGAGGCGTTCTGCTACTGGCGCGGCTACCGCGAGGGAATCGGGTTCATCAACGCGGTCGCTCACGACGTGCTGGTCGGCAAGGCGCTGATGGAGCTGCCGTACATCGGCACAGACAACCCCCGCCGCCCCGCAGCCGACGGAGTGATAAAATGACGCTTGCATCGAACGAAAAAAGAGGCGAACATGCCCACCGTGACACGCAAACGCGGACCGAAGATTTCCCCGGCCGAGATCAAGCGCATCCGAACCCGGCTGGGACTGACTCAGGCGCAAGCTGCCGAGCGCGTCGGCGTCACCGTGCGGACGTGGAACTCCTGGGAGTGCGCCCGCGACGTGCCCGCCATTCAAAGCGTCATGCTTCTCCGGATGCTCTCCGAAGGAAAAATTTAGAATCGACCTTGACAAACAGGAAGTAGCTTCCTATACTAGTACGTAGGAACTAACTTCCTTGCGAGCGACCGGCAAGTCAGGTCGCAGGCTGTCGGCGAAGGCCGACGGGAGGATAGGTCATGAGTAACTGGTTTTCGGTGGACAAGGCTGGGCTGGCCGCGGTGCTTGAACGACGCGGCAAAGCGTTCGCCCTGTTTGAATTGGTGCAGAACGCTTGGGACTCTGGGGCCGAGCGTGTCAGTGTGACGCTCACGCCGATTCCCGGCCAAGCGTATGCACAGCTTGAAATCGATGACAATGGGGAAGGCTTCGCGGACCTGAGTCACGCTCACACGATGTTCGCGAGGTCCACGCGGGCCGACGATGCCGAGAAGCGTGGCCGGTTCAACCTGGGGGAGAAGCTGGTCCTGAGCGTCTGCCGTTGGGCTGCAATCGAAACCACAAGCGGTACGCTGGAATTCTGCAATACCGGCAATCTCCGTCGCGGCTCGGACAAGAGGGAATCGGGAACGCGGTTCGTCGCCGAGATCAAGATGACGCGCGACGAATACGGTGAATGCTGCGAGGCCATGCGCCGTCTCATCCCGCCAGTCGCCACGACCTTCAACGGCGCTGAGATCGAACGGCCGGATTCCATCGCCCGCTTTGATACCAAACTGCCGACGGAGATTGCCGACGCCGACGGGCTCCTGCGCCGCACAACGCGGCTGGGCACAGTTGAAGTCTACGAAGGCAACGGCGAACTCCTGGAACTCGGCATCCCGGTGTGCGAGACGACGAACGGCTACCGCGTCAACGTGCTCCAGAAGGTTCCTCTGAACATGGAGCGGGACAACGTGACGCCGGCCTTCCTGCGAACGATCCAGGCCGCACTCCTGAACAATGTGCATGACCGGCTCTCGCCCGAAGAGGCGTCAATGCCGTGGGCTCAAGAGGCAGCCGGTGATGCCAGAGCCACGCCCGCTGCCGTTAAGGCGGTCATCAAGGCCAGGTTCGGCGAACGAGCGGTAGTCGCCACGCCGAACGATCCGATGGCGAATGCAGCGGCGGAAGCGGCCGGGTTCACGGTGATTCCTGGCGGCTCGCTGAGCGCCGACGCCTGGGCGAATATCCGCAAGCATAACCTCTTGCTACCAGCGTCGCAGGTGTTCCCGACGCCGAAGCCTGAGGCGCTGGCGAACGCAACGCGCTGTCCGATGTGTGGGCGATGAAACCTCCCGCGCTCGTCCCGCTGCTTGGCGTCAAGTCAGGCAGCGGGCGGCGCGGCCTTTTGTGCAGCTAACCAAACGCTCGCTCCTGCGGGCCGGTGGGAGAAGGATGATGGCGACGAGAACGCGAGCACAGAAAGCCGCTGCACTCCACTCGTGGGGTTTTGTCGCCGTGCACAAATGGGCCGAGAACTGGAAGGGCGACGCGATCAACAGCGTCTATGAGCGGTGCAGTACGTGCGGAGTAATACGCCGTTACACGCAAGGCAGTCCAACCCCGACGGTGATGTACCTGCTGCTGGACGGACTTGACTGGTGTTCGGTGCAACACCATTTGAGAACTCCCAGCATGATCCGCGTCCTTCTCTACCTGACGATCTTCGCCCTGGCGGTCACGGCGATTGCCGGCTGCTGCTCGGTGCGAAAGCAGAAGGCGACGGAGTATGGAGTGTACACGTGATGACGACTGCCGAACGCATGATGGAACTGGTGCAGTGGGAGATTCTGCCCGCGCCAGAGAACACCGACGGTGATCTACCTTACGCGACCAGCGTCGGCATTCTGAGTATTGGAGACTTTCATTTGCAAGTCTACCAACTCAGCAATGGACAGCGTGTCATCGACGAACGCGACCTCAAGGTGTTCTTCGGGCTTGACGGTAGTCATTCCCCCGTGGCCCCGGAGTAGGTGCAGGGGATCGAAACGGGGCCACTCTTTCAAAAGGAAATTACACAATGGCACGCTGGCAACTGACCATCTCTGGGAGTGGCGTCCGCAAGGCTTCAGTTGAAAAGCTGGCGAAGAAGATGCAAGACGAGTTCGGGAAAGACACGAGTATCAGCGTCACGGACGCAACACCGCCAGAAAGCCGTTCAGACCGATTTAGCAGCGCGATGTCTCTTGTCGGCGACGCGCGTAGCGAAGTGGAGGAGCTACGCGACGAGCTACAGAACTGGCTTGACGGCCTGCCTGGCCTGGAGTCGAAGAGGGGATAATGGCCGCCCAGCAAGCTCGCCCAACGGGAGAAAGCCCCATGACCACGTATCACGATGCCCAGCGAGCCGCTGCTGTCGCCGATTCGATCCTTATCGACGCATCATTCTCTGCTGGCTGAACCAGCGTGATAAAGAAGAGTTCATGCAAGCCATGCGGCGGTCTCGGTTTCCTGACCAGTGGCCAGGCCACGAAGCCCAACTAGGAGGATCAGAAATGCCAACTGCAACGAACGTACTCGATCTGCTAATCCCACTCGCCGACGCCCACGCGAAGGCCGACGAGTACATTACCGGGACCTACTGGGACACGGCCAGGCGCAAGGGTTGCAGCGTCGGCTGCACCATCGCTGACGCGAAGAAGCTCAAGCTCGTAAACGGCATGGATGACGACGACCACGCCGGCCTTGCCGCTCTGTTTGGCGTCCCCGAAATGCTCTGCTACTTGCAGGACCACATTTACGAGGGCCTGCCCAACGACAAGCGGGCAGGGTGGACGCCGCGTTTTTTGCGGGCGCTCAAGTCGGCACGCGATTGCTCTAACGCGCCAGCCAGGATCATGTCGCGGCTCTGCAACAAGCTCGCGAACGACGCCATACGCGACGATGTTCGCGTGGTTGCGCAGGCGACCGCCAAGCTATGGCTGCGACGAGCCAATGGCGACGAACCGAACGAAGCGGAATGGGACGCGGCGTGGCAGCAAGCCGACGCGGCGCGGCAGAAAGCCGACGCGGCGTGGCAGCAAGCCTACGCGGCGCAGCAGCAAGCCGAGGCGGTGCGGCAGCAAGCCTACGCGGCGCGGCAGCAAGCCGACGCGGCGCGGCAGCAAGCCTACGCGGCGCAGCAGCAAGCCGAGGCGGTGCGGCAGCAAGCCGACGCGGCGCGGCAGCAAGCCGACGCGGCGC
>Ga0247727_10003922_pt1 | contig 32339 bp, 33 predicted proteins | sample WisWelCaveWW1625_FD_202498 | JGI IMG/M metagenome (GOLD analysis project Ga0247727, IMG submission 202498) | Biofilm microbial communities from Wishing Well Cave, Virginia, United States - WW16-25 | ecosystem: Environmental > Aquatic > Deep subsurface > Groundwater > Cave microbial mat | place...
TAAGCTGTTGAATAGTCGATTTCTTGAGCGGATGGCGCTTCCGAAATTCGGCGATTTGGTCCATTGCATACAAATCAAAAAAATCTTCTTTGCACGACCGGCATTGCAATCTGTCCAATTTGGGCATGACAATGCCGTCTTCTAAATGGCAAGATTTATTCACTCGGATCAAAGCCTTTTGTCCGCAGTTGGGACATTTCCAACCGGCCGCGGGCGGTGTAAGCCGTTTGGAATTTCTAATCGGCAGCGCGCTTCGCGGAGACGATGACATAAATTGCCTCGTTATCATTCACTCTATCAAACTTGCCTTTAGTGCAAACAAAAGCCCCATTCAACGCAACGCCATTGATGATATACTGCGTTTCTTTGGTTTTGCTTCGCGCGTTTTGCAAGCGCATGGTCTGGACGATTGTCGGGGCATTGAAAATTGCTTCAAAAACATCCCAGCGCTCCAGACGGTGAATCGTCATTTCGTTTCGCGCCTTCCTGCTAAACAAAATGCGCTTTTGTATGACTGTTCGTTTTATGCTCGGCAGCGTATCCATGGGGTCCAAAAAAATAATATGGCCGTCATCACCGCCGTCATGCTGCTACGGCTTGTGCTTTTTGTTTTCCGCTTGCTTGTCGTCGCGGATGGCGTTTCCTGAATTCTTCAATCGCATACATAGCGTCCAAGTCAAAAACTTCTTCACGGCACGATTGACATTGTAGACGATTCAACTTCGGGATAACGGCACCATCAAACAATCGGTACGGCTTCGTCACTCGTGTCAATGCCCTTTTCCCGCAAGTCGGGCATTTCCAAGCCGGTGCTCGCAAGCTTCTTTTAAACTGTGGCGCGTTTTGAGGAGATAAGGACATAGAAAACCTCTTCATTCTCAATCTTGTCAAACTTGCCTTTGGTATAAATTGAAATGCCCTCGAGAGTAAAACCTTTGATAATATAAAGTTTTTCGCGGACGCCAGTTTCCGGATTTTTTGATTTCACAATTTTTGATATTGCCGGAGCATTGACAATGGCTTCGCAAACGAGGTCGGGTGTTAAATAATCGCCGTCCATTTCGACCTGCGCCTTTAATCTGAATGAGACTTTACCTCTCCAAACCAGATCTTTAATCCGCGCCAGTATATCCACAAACTCCCGCCTTCAATTACACATCCAAATTCCTCACATACTTCGCATTCTCCTCGATGAACTTGCGGCGCGGCTCGACTTTGTCGCCCATCAACGTCGAAAAAACGATGTCGGCTTCATAGGCTTCTTCAATCGTCACCAGCCGCATCGTGCGCTGTTCCGGATCCATCGTCGTGCGCCAAAGCTGCTCGGGATTCATTTCGCCGAGGCCTTTGTAGCGCTGCACGTTGACGTTGTCCGGTTTGTCGAAACGCTTGAGAATGGATTCCTTCTCATCGTCATCGTAAGCGTAAAATTCTTCTTTGCCTTTCGCAATGCGATAAAGCGGCGGCTGCGCGATATAAATTCGGCCAAGCTCGACCAGCGGTTTCATGTAACGGAAAAAAAATGTGAGCAGCAGCGTGCGAATATGCGAACCATCGACATCGGCATCTGACATGATGATCACTTTGCCATAACGAATCTTGCTCGCATCGAAATCTTCGCCGCCGATGCCGGTACCCAGCGCCGTCACGATATTTCGAATTTCCTCATTGGAGAGAATTTTGTCCAGCCGCGCTTTTTCGACATTGAGAATTTTTCCCTTGATCGGCAAAATCGCTTGAAAGCGGCGGTCGCGGCCTTGCTTCGCCGAACCGCCGGCGGAATCGCCCTCAACGATGTAAACCTCGCAATGCTCCGGATCGGTGATGCTGCAATCCGCCAGCTTGCCGGGAAGACCGGCGCCGTCGATGCCGGATTTGCGCCGTGTCAGCTCTTTCGCTTTGCGCGCCGCTTCACGCGAGCGCGCCGCCAGCAAACATTTCTCGATAATCTTGCGAGCGACCGGAGGATTCTCTTCAAAATGCGCGCTCAAGCCGTCGTTGCAAATCGATTCAACGATGCCGCGCACTTCGCTGTTGCCGAGCTTGGTTTTGGTTTGGCCTTCAAACTGCGGTTCGGCAACTTTGATGCTCAACACCGCCGTCAAACCTTCGCGCACGTCGTCGCCGGTGAGTTGAATCTCGTCTTTCTCTTTGATCAAATTATTTTTCGTCGCGTAGCCGTTGATAGTTTTCGTCAAGGCCGCTTTGAGGCCGACGAGATGCGAGCCGCCTTCGATGGTGTGAATATCGTTGACGTAAGTAAAAATATTGTCGTTATAACCGTCATTATATTGCAGCGCCAATTCGACCGGAACCTCTTCGCGCTCGCCGAAAATATAAATCGGCTTCTTCATGATCGCTTCGCGCGCCTCGTCGATATACTGCACAAATTCGACGATGCCGCCTTTGTATTGAAACTTCTCCGACTTGCCGTTGCGCTCATCGGTAATATTGATTTTCAAATCCTTATTCAGAAACGCCAGCTCGCGCAACCGCTCGACGAGCGTGTCGAAATTAAATTTCTGCTTGCCGAAAACTTCATGATCCGGGAAGAACGTCACTTTCGTTCCCGTGCCTTTGCGCTTGCCGATGGTTTTGACGTCATGCACCGGCGCGCCGCGCGCATATTTTTGCATGTAGACATTGCCATCGCGCGCCACTTCCACGACGAGCCATTCGGAAAGCGCATTCACCACCGAAACGCCGACGCCGTGCAAACCGCCGGAAACTTTGTAGGATTTTTTGTCGAATTTGCCGCCGGCGTGCAGCTTCGTCATCACCACTTCGAGCGCCGGTCGCTTCACCACTGGATGCAGATCAACCGGAATGCCGCGCCCGTTGTCTTCGACGGTGACGCTGCCATCTTCATTGATCGTCACATCGATTTTATCGCAAAAACCGCCAAGCGCTTCATCGATGGCGTTATCGACAACTTCATTGACGAGATGATGAAAGCCGCGCGCGGCAAGATCGCCGATATACATTGCCGGACGCTTGCGAACCGGATCGAGGCCTTCGAGAACGGTGATGGTGCCGGCGTCATATTGCTTGACCGCTTCTTCCTTCGATATTGTTGCGTTTCCGTTAGTCGGGATTTTTTGCTCCTTGCCATTTTCCGATACAGCCTTGCTGCGAACTTGTTCCTTAACTTCTACCACAGGCTTTTTCTCCTTTGCATCGACTTTTTGCGATGACATATTAGTTTGCGGTTTGAGCGGAGCAGCTTTTTCAACCGCGTTCTTTTTTGCGGCTTTCTTCTCCGTCAATTTGCCATTCGTTTTTTTAGCAATACTTTTTACCTGCTTATCTTTATCTTTTTTCGCTACGGATTTTTGCTTGGTTTTAGTCGCCATTTTGCACCTATCATTTTATCGAGGCGGCAGTCTGCGCTGCTTTAAATCAGCATAATATCGTGAATGATTTTTTTTCCGATCCTTTTATTAATTTTCTCAATAATGTCCGGTTTGAGATAATAAAGCTCATTGCGCCACGCGCTGCCGGAAACTTCCACCACCAACGCGCCGTCGCGAACATCTTTGGCTTTGGTGTGCTCGGCAATCTTTTCGCCGACCACGTCGGCCCAGCAATTGACCGCGTCAAATTCTTTCAGCCGATCCATGAGGCCGTATTGCTGCAAAAGCTCGGCAAGCACATCACCGACTGTACGAGGGCGATTTTGCATAACTCATGCCGCCTGTAATTCCGCTTCGTCAAATGGCTTGCTTTTCGGCGCTTCGATTTCATCAAATATTTTTTTCGCTTTGGACAAACTTTTGACGCGCATTAATTCTACCATTAAATTTTGAAGCGTTTCAACACTTTCAATCTGATAAATACGTTCGACAAGCCGATGTCCGGCTTTGCCAAATTTAATTTCAAGAATGGCGGCAAGCCCTTTGGCAAGTCCTTCGGCACGTCCTTCGGCAAGTCCTTTTTCTCTGCCAATTCGTTCTGCTGTTGTTATGTATGGCATTTTTTGCATCTCCTCGGTGGATTTAATTTCTGTAAAGAGTTCATTATTCAATTCATTTGACAATCTCATAACCCAATCAACAAACTTGTAAATACTCGCGCTTTTCTTGCTCGTCATTCCTCGCTGATAAAGCTCCAAGATGAAGCGCTTTTTCCACGAATATCTTTCCTGAACATTGCCTTCGGTTTCCAGCGTCTTTAAAAACGCACTCACGATGATCGCGAATGGGTTTGAGCTATTTTCCAACTCCGTCCAGCGCTCGCGATAATCAATCACTTTGATTAACGGATATTCAAACACGACATTGCATCCCCACCGTGAGCGGCGATATTCGCTCGGATAAAAATTAGGATTGTCATCCGTCAACAGCGCGAGACTAACGACTTCTTTGCGGAATTTGTCAAAGATGCGGTAATTGTAAATGTACATTCGCTCCGGAAATTCTTTTTCCTCGTAACCTTGAATTTCGATATGAATCAGTAGCCATTTTTCCGAGCCGTCGCGCAGATAAACTTTAACCAGTTTATCGACAATTCGTTTGCCGGTTTCGCTGATCGCCACGATCTGCTGCAGTTCTTTGTCAAGGAACTCATAACCGCGAGAGAAATCGATTTCTTTGTGAATGTGCGAAAAGAAGAATGCGAGAAAATCCTCGAACAAATCTTCTAGAACTTCTTTCCACGGACTATCTTGCTCCATTCCCTCACTCAGCTTGCCTAATTTACCATCATCACATTTCCAGCATTTATTTGAAATTTCGCCGCATTTTGTAACAACGGATCATCCATTAACGATATTGCCGAAATAAAAAGCTGGCCGCGTCCAGTGAAATATTGAACGCATTGGCGCGCGCGAGTTGTGTCAAGCTCAGAAAGCAAATCGTCCAATAAAATAATCGGCGCGGTGTCCAATCGTTGTTTCAAATATTCTGTCTCCATCATTTTCAACGCCATGATCGTTGATTTGTGCTCGCCACGCGAGCCGAAGCGCCGCAAATCCGCGCCGTTGATGCTCATTTCCAAATCGTCGCGATGCGGGCCGACCAGCGTTTGGCCGCGCTGTTTCTCTTTTACACGTAACTCGCCCAGCCGCTCTAAAAAAAGTTGCGGCGTAATCTCTTCAATTTGTCGCGTGTCAAATTGGCTGCGATAGGCGAGCTGCAAAGCGTGGGAAGAAGCAGAAATGTTTTCGTAAGCCTGTTGCAAAATTTGGGAATTGTCCTGCACAAATTGATAACGAGCTTGAATAATTTTGCACCCATACAACGCCAGCGATTCATCCCACGCTGCCAACGTCCTATCCGCAGCTTGCGTACTGCTATTGTAAAGCTGGGCGAGAAGCACATTGCGTTGGCGCAAAACTCGGTTATATTCCTGCAAATCGGCCAAATAAATCGGCGAACCTTGGCTCAACAACACATCCAAAAATCGGCGCCGCTCTGCCGGCGGGCCTGCGGTAATGCGATGGCTTTCCGGAGAAAACAGCACCATTGGAAATTTGCCCACCAGCGCCGCGTGGCCGTTCAACCGCTTGCGATCCAAACTAATTTGCTTGCCTTGCTCCCGCCGATACACTATCGTCAACAAATGCTCCGAACCGCGCTCGTCAATATATTCACCTACGATTTCAAAACTATCCGCGCCGAAACGCAACAACTCTTGATCGACCGTTGTCCGAAAACTGCGCGTTAGTGAGAGGCAGTGAATGGCTTCCAGTAAATTACTTTTGCCCTGCGCATTCGCGCCATATAAAAAATTCGTCGCTGGTGAAAATTTCAACTCAAGCTGCGCGTAATTGCGAAAGTTGAGCAACTTGAGTTTACGTATTATCATGGATCTCGTTGCTACCGCGCATAGAGCATGGTACAAAGCGCTTGGCGCTATGCTCTATGCGCTGTGCTCTCACGCCGTTGCGTCGTTGAGACGAATCGGCATCAACAACATCATGTGATGCTCGCCTTCTTTTTGTTCCACCGGTTCCATAATCGCGGCGCTGCCGGGATCTTTCAAGCGAATCAATGTTTCGTCGCTATCGACATGGCGCAGCAGCTCTTGAATGTATTGCGCGTTGTAGCCGATGTCCATTGCTTTGCCGTCGTATTGCGCGGCCAACGTTTCTCGCGCTTCGCCGCCGACTTCAACGTCTTCCGCCGAGATGGTAATTTGATTGGGGCCGAGACTCCACCGAATTTGATGCGTAATTTGATTGGCGAAAATTGCAGCGCGCCGAACCGAAGCCGCCAGCATATCGCGATCAACGATCATCGTCACTTCATTATCGGTTGGAATGACGCGCTCGTAATTTGGAAACACGCCGTTGATCAATTTGCTGTAGATCGTCGTCGCGCCCAACCGAAAAGTGAGATGATTTTCGCTGATCGCCACTTCCAGCAATTCGGATTGATCGGAGTTGCGCGTCAACATTTGCAGCGCTTTGGTCGGCATGATCGCCTGCATCGAGCCGCTGTCTGTTTTGATGAATAACGCCTCGGGTTTGCTTTCACCGGTCGGCGCGGCATAATTTTTATCGCTAATTTTCGCGAGACGATGTCCATCAGTGGCGACCAACCGCAATTCCTGCGGACGCATTTCCAGCAGGACGCCCATCAATGTTGTGCGCAATTCATCGCTGCTTACCGCAAACACGGTTTTTTCAATCATGCGTAGGAAACGCGGCGTTGGATAACTAATCTGCGACACGAACGACTCGCTCGCAATATGCGGATATTCTTCGCTCGATTCACCGGCGAGTTTGTAGTTGCCTTTTTCCGTCGTCAATAAAATGCGATTGCTCTTTTCGGTGTCGATGGTGATCGGCAAATCCGGCAGTTCGCGAATAATGTCAAAGAGCCGTTTGGCGGGAATGGCAAGCGAGCCGTCCTGCTCGCCGCGCACGTTGATGAACGTAATGATCGAAACTTCCAAATCCGTGCCGGTGAGCCGCAGGCGTTGCCCTTCCAATTCGAACAAAATATTGGTTAATACCGGAATGGTCGTTTTAACCGGAATGACTCCGATGATGCGCTGGAGGCATTGAAACAGTTCCGTTTTATTGACGACGAATTTCATTTTCCTTCCTCCGAACGTGCAGCATGTGCACTTTATTTGATCGACAGTGAACAATCATTTCAGAAATACGACAAATAAAGTTAATTATATTTAGTCATTTTATCAAGAACAAAATTATTTATAATAAGCACGGTGGATATGTGGATAATTCTATCAATAAAGAAACTGTATATTGAAAAACAGCCTGTTTATACTTTACTTACCTCAGTCATGTGATACTCAATAAAATTGATATTTTAATAAATTACTGTTATTATGCTGTGGATAACACGTGAATTAAACGTTTGCCTATGTTTTCGGAAAAGCGTTTCAAAAAGTTTTCACATATAATTAACTATAATCCACCGCTATTCACAATTGTATGTTAATAAGAATGACCACAATATATTGTATTAACGAGTAAATGATAATTTATAAAAGTATTTTCTAATATGAATATGTTGGCGAGGAATTAGTGTGAAAATAAAAAATACATTATTTCTTTCGCAACGCCGGAGCACCCTCTTGCAAAAATTTCAATTACAATGCAACCAGTATTACGATAATACTGGTATAAAATTTATTTATCTTGTTTAAGCAGTAGCGGTTCTATTGAGAAAATTAAGTTTGGCACATCGGTGTCTATTGTTTTCCAAACTTGGTCAAAATCTACTATGTCGTAGGCATGAATGAGTTTGTCACGCATACCGGCAATCGGTGTCCACGGAATGGCGGGATGATGCGCACGAAATTCCTGTGATAAGCGTTTTACCGCTTCACCCATAATCATCAACTGATGTAGTATGGCGGATTGCGTTTTTATGTCTTGCAGAAAAGCAGCCTTATCCATGCCCTGTTTGAATTGCACAATGAGACGTGCTGCTTGTGCGATATCTAAAAGTGTGGTTTCGTCAAGCGACATAAACAACTTTGGCAGTATTTAAAATTTCACCACGACGTATCCAATTGTGGCTTTGCTCAACAGCGCGTTTGCTGAAAAGATCGACCTTGCGCCCAAGCAAGCTTGCCAATTCGTGTTCCATTTTAGCGTGATCAAACAGGCTCCAATTCGCTTCCGGTTTAAACTTCACTAAAACATCCAGATCGCTGGCGAAATTGAAATCTTTACGCAAAACCGAACCGAATAAAGCCAACTCACTAATCAACCAACGGAGACAAAATTTGGCAAGTTGATTTTGGTCTATTTGTATGTTTTGCTGAAGCATAATGATATGGAAATATTTTCTTAAAATATAAAAGAAAATTCTTGGAATGCAACCACTCTTTTTATAGAAAAAATTTGGCAAAAATAACGATTCACGCGGGGATGGGCCGCAAAAAGATATGCTCGTAAAAATAGTGCGTCATAAAATCAAAGCTCACGGCACCGAACACAAAATCTTGCGTTCCAAGCCATCCAATTCCTCACGTATTTTAACATCATTTTTTATAAGTGAATCAATCGTATCAACCGCGTGAATGACCGTCGTATGATCGCGACCGCCGAAATGCAAGCCGATGGTTTTAAGCGAATGTTTGGTGAGTTTCTTGGAAAGAAACATCGCAATCTGCCGCGCCAGCGCCACTTCTTTTTTTCGTGTGCGGGCGCGCATCATGTCGTCCGGAATGCAGTAAAACACACCGACTTCTTTTTGAATATCTTCAATCGCCAGATTGCGATGCTTTTGAATGAACATGTCCTTCAATATATGCCGCGCCAAATTCACGCTGATGTCGAGACGATACGTCGAGGCATACGCCAGCAGCTTGATCAACGCGCCTTCAAGCTCGCGAATATTGTTGGTGATGTTTTGCGCGACGAGTTGAATGACCTCGCCGGGCAGCTCGATTTTATTCTCTTCCGCTTTTTTTTGCAAGATCGCCATGCGCGTTTCAAGATCGGGCGGTTGGATGTCCACAACCAAGCCCCATTGCATGCGCGAGAGCAGCCGCTCTTCGATGCCGGTAAATTCCTTCGGCGAGCGATCGGATGAGAGAACGATCTGCTTGCCCTTTTGATGCAGGGTGTTGAATGTGTGAAAAAATTGTTCCTGCGTCTTGCCGCGATCCATAAAAAATTGCACGTCGTCCACCAGCAGCAGATCGACATTACGATACGCCGAGCTGAATTCAACGGTGCGATTATTTTGAATCGCCGAAATAAATTCGCTGGTAAATTTTTCGCTCGACACGTACAGCGCCGACTTGATGGTTTTCATGCTCAACGACAAATTGCCGATGGCTTGCACGAGATGCGTTTTGCCCAAACCGACGCCGCCGTAAATGAACAGCGGATTGAATGAAGTTTTGCCGGGCGCTTCCGCGACCGCCAGCGACGCGGCTTTCGCAAATTGATTGCCGTCGCCCTCGACAAAATTGTTGAAGGTGTAATGTGGACTGAGTTGCGAAACCGTGTCGAATCGCGGCGGTGGAACTTCGGGAGTGATGGGAATGAGTGCGGTTTCGGTTGGAACGTCGGAAGCAGTGTGGGGAGAAATATGAAAATCGATTTGCGCTTCTTCACCGAGCACCTGGCAAACGGCTCGGGAAATCAGCTCGCGGTAGCCATTCCGAACTTTCTCCAGCAAAAACTGGCTCGGAATGCTAACCGTTAGAATTTGGTTTTCTAGTCGTAGCCCTCTGGTGGCCTGGAACCATAGCGAGAACGAATGATCCTGCACGTTAGCGCGAATCAAATCCAGGCACTCAGTCCAAACGCTTTCTGCATTTTGCATCTGAGGCATTCCTTGGGTTGAGTTGCCAACAAGTTATCCACAGGAAGGGTTTTTATCTTTCATTTTTGTAAGACAAGCATCGACAAATTTTGAGAAAAATTTTGCAAGGCACAGCAAATTAGCTTCCGAAGTTCCTGTGGTAAAGCTATATGACACAACAATTACTTTCGCGAACTCGGCGCAGAACAGCGGCACAAATTTTTACAAAAGGGAATTGCTTCAGGGCACGATGGGGTGGATAAAAGCTGTGAAAGTTATCCACATCTTGTCCACGCAGGTATTTTGTAATCGGCCTCTTTGAATTTAGCAAATCGTCATATTTAGTCAAGAGGAAAATTTGACTTTCATCTGAAAAAGCTCTTGACTTTTCCGATAGAATACGGTATTTTAGATGTTTGCGTAGTTTTATTTATTTTAAAAAATAATTTGAGGAACTAAAAGATGAAACGGACTTTTCAACCACATAATCGCAAGCGCAAAGCCACGCACGGTTTTAGAGAAAGAATGCGCACCAAAGATGGCCGCACGGTTTTGAAGCGCCGTCGCGCCAAAGGCCGCAAGCGTTTGACGGTGAGTGACGAGTAGCTGGTTTCTTGTTGCTCGTTACTGGCTGCTATTCAGTAACCGGCAACGAGTAAACCAGCAACGAGCGACAAGCAATGAACAACGCACGACCAGCAACCAGCAACCAGCAACCGGCAACCAGTAACGGCCTCGGTAAAAACGAAATCATCCGCCGTTCGCAGAGTATTTCTGAAATTTTTAGCAGCGGGCGTTTTCAGCGAGGCCGGTGGTTTGATATTGCCTACACATTGGGAATAACTCGCCAGGCCGCTTTCGCCGCGACTAAACGCATTCGCACTGCCGTTGAGCGCAATCGCATCAAGCGCCGGCTGCGCGAAGCGTATCGTTTGGAAAAAAATAATTTTCACGAGCGCATTCAGCTCGTGTTGATCGGACACGAAAGTGTTGCGCAAGCGCCTCTTGATGATTTGCGCGATGAGATGCGCAAAATGGCGGTTCGACTTCGCTCACCGTTGCGCTCGCCATGACATTCCGCTCATAAGTCATTCTGAGCGGAGTCGAAGAATAACTCGCGAATTGCAGCAACAAGGATGGAGCCAGTGGGGAATGTCATGAAGACAATTTTTATTTTTTTAATTCGGCTTTATCAAAAGTTGATCTCGCCGCTGTTGCCGCCATCCTGCCGCTATGATCCATCCTGCTCGGAATACGCCTGTCAAGCCATTGACAAATACGGCGCAATCAAAGGAACTTGGCTCGGCGCAAAAAGAATTCTGCGTTGTCATCCCTGGCATGCCGGCGGTTTCGATCCGGTGCCGTAGGATTTAAAGAATACATCGAGGATAGAAGATGGATGATTGTCGATCTTCAATCATCCATCTTCTATTTTCTGTTTCTCTTTTTTATCATTTTATTTTTTTTAAAAATTATGCAGTTTGATCGTAAAACAGTTCTCGCCTTCGTTCTCGTCGGGTTGATTCTCATTCTTGTCAACACCGATTTTTATCAACGCTTCATCTTGGGCGAGCCGCCAAAACGCGAAGCGCCGGATTCGACGGCGGTGAAAATGGACAGCGTTAAAACCGCGCCGGAATTGAAAGAGTTTGATCTGGCGCAGGGCGCGGATAGCTCTGCCGCGCAAGCAGAGATTGAGCGTTCGCGCGAGCAGGCGCAGGAAAAAGGAATTCATGTCGACACGCCGTTGTACAGCGGCACGTTTTCGACGCTGGGCGCGAGCATAAAAAGCTGGCAATTTAAAAAGTATTCCGATCCGGATAGCAATTGGGTTTCGCTGTTCAAAAATGGCGAGAATAACTTGGCGGTGCTATTGCCGACCACCAACGACACGCTTTACACCGGCGAATTGAATTTTGATTTTGCCGATCAATTCGGAGCCAGTCTCTCTCTGCGATCCGGTGAAACACGCGAGCTCGTCTTCAGTAAAAATATTGCCGCCGGAAAATTTATCCGCAAGACCTATTCGCTCTCGGCGGATGAATACAAGATTGGCTTGAAAATCGAGTTGGTGAATTTGCAGGATATTTTGCAAAGCTACGCCTACATCTTGAGCTGGCAAACCGGACTCGCCAACACCGAGCCGCGTCCATCGGAAGACATGAGTTACGCAATGGCTTATTCGCTTGCCAATAAAGAACTCGAAGAGTTCGATGTCGAATCGGATGCATATAAAAAAGGCGGCAGCGATGATTGGCCGGCGAAGTGGGCGGCGGTGCGCAATAAATATTTCACCGTCGCGATCATTCCGGAAGGCCAAACCGCCAAAGGCGTGCGTTATTACGGTAGCACGGCGAAATTTAATAACGAAGTCGTTCATAAATCCTATCGCTTCGATCTCGCCATGCCGCTTGAGCGTGACCGCAATTTCAGCCAGCAGTTCACGATTTATATCGGCCCGCTGGATTACGACATCGTCAAAAGCCTCGGCGTCGGTCTCGAAGACATCATGAACTTCGGCTGGAAAATAATTCAGCCGATCAGCAAGCTGGTGTTGTGGACGTTTAGATTTCTCCATTCGTTCATCCCAAATTACGGTTGGGTCATCGTCATTTTCTCGCTGCTGGTGAAAGTCGTTTTACATCCGCTCACGAAAAAGAGCTATCAATCCATGCAGGAGATGCAAAAAATTCAGCCCGAAATGACACGGCTGCGCGAAAAATATGCGAACGACGCGCAGAAGATGAACATGGAGATGATGAAGCTTTACAAAGAGCACGGCGTGAATCCGATGGGCGGCTGTCTACCGATGCTGCTGCAAATGCCGCTGCTGTACGCGCTCTTCATCGTGTTCCGCTCGACCATCGAGCTGCGGCAAGCACCATTCATCGGCTGGATCACCGACCTTTCCGCGCCGGACGCGATTTTCACCCTGCCGTTTTCGATTCCGCTTTACGGCAATTTGGTCTGCGTGCTGCCGATCGTGATGGGCTTGACGATGCTCATCCAACAAGCGATGACGATGAAAGACCCGAAGCAGAAAATGTTGGTGTATATGATGCCGATCATCATGACGCTGGCGTTCAACACGTTTCCGTCGGGTTTGAATTTGTATTATACGCTTTTCAATGTTTGGAGCATCTTGCAGCAGAAATACATGCCGACCGCAGCGCCGGAAAAGAAAGAAAAGAAAAAATCATACAAGCAATTCGTCGCCGACTGGCGCAAGCACGGCGTTAATTCATTGTTGTCGAAGAGACGGCTAAAATAGGAGATTGATTGATGACTGCAATTCTGTCGCAGGCTTTCGATAAAGCAGCCAAGCTTCCCAAAACATTGCAAAAACAAATCGCCTTGCAGTTGCTCGAAGACATCGAGGCTGAATTAAAATGGGAACAGGCTTTTGCTCAGTCCCAAGATCAGCTTGCAAAATTAGCCGACAAGGCGCTTAAGGACATCAAAGCCGGACGAGTAAAAAAAATGGGCTTCGATGAGTTATGACATCGTCTTTGACCGATGATTTTCGCGAGGGTTTCAGAAAGTTGCCTCAACGCATTCAGCAGCAGGCTCGAAAAAATTATAAACTTTGGAAGCAGAACCCGCATCATCGAAGCCTTGAGTTTAAGAAGGTGCATCATTCAAGACCAATTTATTCCGTAAGAGTTTCGATTGGCTGGCGCGCGGTTGGAATAAAACGAGGCGATGAAGTGTCGTGGTTTTGGATTGGCTCTCATGCACAGTATGATCTCCTCATCTCAAAATTGTAATGCAGATTTCTGATGCGCCCATAAATAAAATTCGGCCCCACCTCGCGTGGGGCAATTTTTTTATGATCACTTTTTCAGAACAAGACACCATCGTCGCCATCTCCTCGCCAATAGGTCGTGGCGCGATTGTTTGCATTCGCGTGAGCGGCAAAAATGCCAATGCCGCTGTCGCGCAACTTCTCGAATCGGAAAAAGATCTCGAACAATTTTCTCTCCGAACGCTTCATCTCGTTTGGTTGATTGATAAAGCAGGCAAGCGATTAGATCAAGTCACTCTCGCGCGATACGTTGCGCCGCATTCTTACACCGGCGAAGATCTCATCGAAATTTTTTGTCACGGCGGTAAGTGGGTGCCGACGCTGATCATCGAGAATCTCAGTCAAGTTGGATGTCGTCTTGCCGAAGCCGGAGAGTTCACTCGCCGCGCCTTTTTCAATAACAAACTCGATTTGATTCAAGCCGAGGCCATCGAAGATATCATCGCCGCAGAATCTCCGGCGGGATTGCAAAATGCGTTGCAACATCTCGAAGGCCATTTCTCCGAACGCATGCGGCAACTGCGCCAGCGGCTTTTACACACCTGCGCGTTGTTGGAATTGGGATTGGATTTTAGCGAAGAAGATGTCGAGTTTGCCGACCGCGAACAATTGCGAGCTGAGTTGGGAGGCTTGGAAAAAGAAATTAATTTTCTGCTCGCCAGTTTCCAACGCGGGCAAGCGCTCAAAGACGGCTGGCGCGTTGCGATCATTGGCAAACCCAACGTCGGGAAATCGAGTTTAATGAATGTGCTTTTGCGACAAGATCGCGTCATCGTGAGTTCGATAGCCGGAACAACCCGCGACACGGTCGAAGATAGTTTTATGCTCGACGGCCAACGCTTTCGACTTATTGATACCGCTGGTATTCGCACGAGTCACGACGAAATTGAATCGCAGGGCATTGCCCGTTCCCGCCGCGCCGCCGAGGAAGCGCACATCATTCTTTTTGTGAGCGATCTATCCCAACCAGCAGATGCTTTCGATGAAGCCATTGTCGGCGAGTGTTCGCGGTTTGTCGGGAATACGACAGAGCAAAAAAAGATCATTCATGTTCGCAACAAAAATGATTTGCCGAAAGCATCGACTACAATTCAATTGCCGTTTGCAGTTGAGGCCGAAATAGAAACCTCGACAAAAACCGGCAATGGAATTTCTGAACTCGAAAAAACTTTGTTCGCCGTGACGAATGGTAACAACACAGATCGCAGCAGTGAAATCGTACTCACCAACTTGCGCCACAAGCAATGTTTGGAAAAAGCGCTGTCCGCTTTGCTCAATGCCAAACAATCTTTGAATGACAATCTCTCCGCCGAGTTTGTCGCCGCCGATCTGCGAGAAGTCATTCATCAAGTCGGTGTGTTGGTTGGCGAAGTTACTACCGAAGATATTCTCGGCGAAATTTTTTCGCATTTTTGTATTGGGAAGTAACGGGAGCGCAAACGTCCCGTCTGCGTTGTTTCACGTGAAACAGCCACCGCACCAAATGGCGATGCGAAAAATTTAAATCAAATCATTGATTCATTCAAAAATTATTTTATATTCAATTATCGACTCATTGAAATTTACAAACCCCATACAGATTCTGATAATTCCATTTAAGGCAGCCAACAAATCAAATTGCGGGAGTAAGTCATGCCGGATTCAATGCAAGAGAGCAGCACTTTGACAGAGATTTTAAATCGCCTAAAAGCAATGGAGGCCAAAGCTGAAAAATTCGAGGCGAAGGTGGATAAGCGCTTTGAAGAAATCGGCTACGAATTTAAGCTTGCCACCGCCGATCGGCAGGCGATTCGCAGAGAAATGGACAATCGTTTTAAAGAAGTGGACAAAAAGTTTGAGTCGGTTGCCAGCGCCAGCGCGATGCGAGAAGGATTTATGGCTGCCGCTGCTGATCGTGAAGCGATTCGTGTTGAGATGCGAGGAGGATTTGTCGCCGCCGCTGCAGATCGCGAAGCGATTCGTCTTGAAATGCGAGAAGGTTTTAGAACAGCGGCAGAGCGGCATCAAGCACTGCAGAATAAGACCGAAGCAGGCTTTGCCGAAATTATTCGTATTATTTCCGAGGTTGGAACAATGACCTATCAGAAAATCGACGCCAATTATCAAGAAGCGAAAATTTACCAGAAGAGCACGATCGAAGCTATGGAAAGCATCAACCAATCTTTAAAAAGGTTGGTGTATTTGCAAGAAGAAATTGAAGAACTCAAAAAAGATAAAACTATCAAAGACGCGACCATCAAGAAAATGGAGCAGCGTTTAACCAAGCTTGAAGCGCAAGTCAATCCGGCGTAGTGAGAGAGTTTTTTTATGGAAGAGCAAATAGTAAAAAATACCAGCGAAATTATTCTCTATCGCACTGAAGACGATAGAACCGAAATTCAGGTCACGCTTCAGGGCGAGACGGTTTGGCTCAGTCAAGCGCAGATGGCTGAATTGTTTCAAAAAAGTGTTCCCACGATCAATGAGCATATTAAAAATATCTATTTTGAAGGTGAACTGTATGAGGAGCCAACTATTCGGAATTTCCGAATAGTTCAAACTGAGAAAAAACGGACGGTTACACGCAACGTCGATTTCTACAATCTTGACGTGATCATTTCCGTCGGCTATCGCGTCAATTCGCATCGCGGCACACAATTCCGAATTTGGGCAACTCAACGCCTTAAAGAGTATATCGTCAAAGGCTTTGTCATGGATGATCGGCGTTTGGCGGGCGGTGCGACCAATTATTTTGACGAACTCGTCGAACGCGTTCGGCGCATTCGCACTTCGGAGAAAAATTTTTATGAAAAAGTCCGCGATATTTTTACCACCAGTATCGACTATGATCCCAAGACGGATTATGCCCGCCAGTTTTATGCGACGGTGCAAAATAAATTTCATTATGCGATTCATGGACACACGGCAGCCGAACTCATTGCCGAACGCGTGGACAGCGCCAAGCCGTTCATGGGCATGACAAATTGGTCTGGCAACATCATCACTCGTAAAGATGCGGAAATTGCAAAGAACTCTCTCGAAGAGCTTGAATTGAAACGCCTCGAACTTTTGGTCGAACAATTTCTTTCCTTTGCCGAACTCAGAACGATTGAGAAAAAACCGATGTACATGACGGACTGGGTGAAGAAGCTGGATGAGTTTCTTATTCTCAACGAAAAAGAGATTCTCACGCACACGGGCAAAATTTCTCACAAGGAGATGGAAATCAAAGTGCGGGAAGAATTGGGGAAATTTAACGAGCAGGGCCAACGGAAACAGGTTGAAGCGCCGAAACAAACATAGCACAGACGGCTCGTCTGTATTGTGGTATATTGTGTATGAAACTTCCAAACCGCGAAAAGGCTTTCATTCAGCCGGCTAAACTAAGCGACTATTTGCTTTCAGAAACCCATGCGGTTGGTAGAGCCAAAGCAAAGTTTTTGCGATTGTTCGGTTTTGACGAAACCAATATCGATTTGTTAGAGCAAGGATTACTCACAATAGCCAAGACGCAGGAGGTCACATCAGTAATATCATCAATTCACGGCACGAAATATGTCGTTGATGGATCATTGCAAACACCTGTCGGCGGTTTAATAAGTTTGCGAACGGTTTGGATCATTGATCAAGGGCAAAATCGTCCACGTTTTGTAACAACTATTCCGAACTGAATCTAAAAGGAGTACACCATGATTCGTGAATTAGATTTGGTCGTTTTAATCCATGATGTTGAAGGGTACAATTTAAAAGCCGGCGATGTCGGCGCAGTAGTCCATTGCTATGATGACAGCCTCGGATATGAAGTCGAATTTGTGACAGCGGAAGGCAAAACGGTCGCCGTGCTTACATTAACCGCCGCAGATATTCGCCCGATCAGCCATGCTGAAATTTTGCATGTTCGTGAAGTATCGCCTGTCTTTGCCTGATCGGATAGGTTTATGAATACCCATAATCGTTTCACGTGAAACATAGGAGAACGCTTCCATGAAAGACCAACAATTGTTAGAACGAATTACAGTCAACCCAAAAGTTATGGTCGGGAAGCCAGTGATTAAAGGCACGCGCTTGACCGTCGAATATATTCTCAATTTGCTCGCGCATGGCGCAACCGTTGCTGAGATTCTCGAAGAGTACAATGGATTAACGATGGATGATATTCAGGCGTGTTGGCTTTTTGCTTCGCGATCTCTTGAGAGCACCTCGTTTATGCCGTTGGAAATGGAGATGGCGTAATGCGTTTTCTCGTCGATGAATGCACCGGCCCCGGTGTCGCTGCTTGGTTGCGCAACCAGAATCACGAGGTCTTTTCTGTTTTTGAGGAAGCGCGCGGCATGGACGATGATCCAATTATTGACAAAGCCTTTGCCGAGAATTGGATTCTGATTACCAACGACAACGATTTCGATGAAAAAGTTTACCGTGAAGGTCGCCCGCATCGCGGAGTTGTTTTCCTGCGTTTGAAAGATGAACGCACTTTCGTCAAGATTAGCGTTATTCAACGGTTGCTCGCAGGTTATGCTGATCAGTTGGCTGATAAGTTTGTCGTTGTTACTGAAACGAAAGTTAGGTTTGCACGCAAATAGATAAGCAAAATTGTTTCAAGTGAAACTATGTTTTACTAATTTACGGAGGGTATGCTAATGGATTGGAAGACTTTCTTGTCGATTGCTGTTGCTTTGTTGAGCACAGTTGGATTGATCGGATATTGGATAAAATCAAAAATCGATAGGCGTAATTCTATTCGAGAATGGAAACAAAGATCACGAGATTATTGAAAAGTATGTTGAAGAAATCGGGCGCGAGTTGAAAGGAAAGTAAAAAATTTAAGCTTATTCGACTATGAGTACCCCAGATATTTACGACGTCCTCGTCATTGGCGCCGGCCATGCCGGAACCGAAGCAGCCCTCGCCGCCGCTCGCATGGGCGCACGCACGATGCTAATGACGATGAACATTTTTACCATCGGCCAAATGTCCTGCAACCCAGCCATCGGCGGCGTGGCAAAAGGGCAGTTGGTACGCGAGCTGGATGCGCTCGGCGGCGAGATGGGATTGGCCACCGACGATGCGGGCATCCAATTTCGTATGCTCAACAAATCCAAAGGCCCGGCTGTGTGGTCGCCGCGTGCGCAAGCCGATCGGGTGCAGTATGCGACGCGCGTTCGCTTTGCTTGCGAGAAGCAAGCAAATCTCGAAATTCGGCAGGACATGGCAACGGGCATCATCGTTCGCGATGGGCAAATCACCGGCGTGCGCACGATGACGGGAAGTGTTATTGAGAGTCGAACCGTCGTTCTCACCGCTGGCACTTTTTTGAACGGCGTTATCCATGTCGGCTTGACGAATTACTCTGCCGGACGCGCCGGAGAGTTTGCCGCGAAAGGGATGACTGAGTCGCTGCTCGAACTTGGTTTTGAAACGGGCCGACTGAAAACCGGTACGCCGCCACGACTCAATGGCCGCACGATTGATTTCTCCAAAACCGAAATTCAACCCGGCGACGAACCGCCGCCGCCATTTTCGTTTCGGCATGACAAGCTCAATGTCGAGCAGATGCCCTGTCATTTGACATATACAAATGAAGAAACCCACGCGATGCTCCGCACCGGATTGGATCGCTCGCCGATGTTCACCGGTCGCATTCAAGGCGTTGGCCCGCGTTATTGTCCGTCCATCGAAGACAAGATCACCCGCTTTGCCGAACGGACGCGCCACCAAATTTTTCTCGAACCCGAAGGCCGGCAGACCACCGAATATTATGTCAACGGTTTTTCCACCAGCTTGCCGGAAGAAGTGCAGATCAAAGCCATTCACACGATTGCCGGTTTGGAAAACGTGCAAGTCACGCGCACGGGCTATGCGGTCGAATACGATTATTTTCCGCCGACGCAGTTGCATCCGTCGCTGGAAACCAAACGCGTCGCCAATCTCTTTTTCGCCGGACAAGTGAATGGCACCACCGGATATGAGGAAGCTGCGGTGCAAGGTTTCATGGCCGGCGTGAATGCCGTGCTCAAAACGCGCGGCGAAGAACCCTTCGTGCTCAATCGCAGCGAGGCGTACATCGGCGTTCTCATCGACGATCTCGTGACGAAGGGAACGATTGAGCCGTATCGCATGTTTACTTCCCGCGCTGAATATCGGTTGCTGCTTCGGCAAGACAATGCGGATTTGCGGCTTATGCCGCATGGTCATTGTCTCGGCTTGATCGACGACGCGACTCAGCAAAATTTGCAAAATAAAAAACGCGGCATTGAAAACACGATGGCGGCTTTGCGCGAAACTTATGTTCGACCGGAAGAGATCAACGAGTTGCTAAGAACAAAAAACACGCCGCCAATTTCCCAAAACGAAAACTTGCAAAAAATCCTGCGCCGTCCCGAAATTCAACTGAGCGATCTGGCTGGATTGGGCCGTCTCGAATTGTGGGAAAAATGGGATGATCGTCTGTGGCAAAATATCGCCGAGCAAGTCGAGATCGAAGTCAAATACGCTGGCTTCATCGAACGCGAGCGCGAGTCGATTGAGCGCTTCGAGCGCCTCGAGGAGAAGAAGTTGCCGCTGCATGTTGATTATCGGAAGTTGACTGCGCTTTCCGCCGAAGCCCGCGAGAAATTGAATAAGCTACGTCCAGCTTCGATTGGTCAAGCCGCGCGTATTTCAGGCATTTCGCCGGCTGATATTACCGTCTTGTTGATGCACCTGCGGCGCGGTTTTAATGATCATGATGGCGCTGTTTCACGTGAAACAAATGCCGAATTCGAAACCTACGAAGCGGGAAGCTTCAATGAATGAACGGGCGGAACAACAAGTTGATCGGCTGCGGGAACGGCTGGCTTTAGTTTCCCAAGCAGATGCCGCCCATTTTCCTGAGTTGACCACTCTGCAATGGCAACAATTTAATCATTACATTAGGTTGTTGTTGGAATGGAATCAGCGCATTAATTTGATTTCGCCCAATGACGAAGATCGCATCGCCGAGCGGCATATTTTAGAAAGTTTGGCCGTCCTATCCGTTTGGCCATTTCCCGAAAACGCTTCGGTGCTCGACCTCGGCAGCGGCGGCGGTTTTCCCGGCATCCCGCTCAAAATCACGCGCCCGGATTTGGCGATGACATTGCTGGAGTCGCGGCAAAAGAAGACGCTTTTTTTGAATGCCGTCGTTCGAGAATTGCAGTTGGAAAATTGCCGCGTCGTCAATGCTCGTGCCGAAGAATTAACCAAAACTTCAGATGAGAAATTTTCCATCGTCATCGCCCGCGCGGTGGCAGATTTGAAAACGCTGTGGAAATGGAGCAAGCCCATGCTCGACGACAATGGCGTGCTGTTGGCGATGAAGGGGGGAGAACTTAATGATGAATTGCAAGCGTTGATGAAATTTGATCCGCGCATTGAATATCGTGTTTTGCATTATCCGGCGAAGTGGGAGGTTGATGAGTCAAGATGCTTGGTTATTGTATCAAACAATTTGGCTGCATAAGTTGGCATCTCGAAGAGTATTCAAAACGGAATGGAGGATGTGAGAAATTTTGAATAATCTCCCCAACGTTGTTATAGCACTTCTACCCGTCTTGGGTGTGATTATTGGCGCAAGCCTTCAGTACTTTTTTTCGAGGTCTGCAGAAAGTCGAAAATATTTAATAACGCCGAGAAGCAAGTATGTATTGATTGCCTTCGCTGTGTTGCAGAAGTCAAGCATGTCGGGCGAGACAATCCAAAGATCAGAAAAGAAGTGTTGGCTAAAGCAGCAGATGCCAAGACACGTATTGTTATTTATGGTTCAACTGCCGTGATAGAGGCATTAACAAACTTTGAGAAAGTGGGCGCGGTTATAAATACTCCACAGGCTGAAGAAAAGTTTTTAGCTTTATGCAACGCGATGAGACGAGAAAGTATCGGCAAAGCTGGAAAGGCAAGGGCTGAAGCTTTAAAACTAATTTTATTCGGCCCAGAAGAAAGAACGGAACTCTAAAGCAGATTAGTGGTGGTCATTACAACCGAAAATGTTTTGTAGCGCATTGTAAAAGTTCTTACATTGAAAGAGAGCATTATGCCACCGGTTTCTCATCCGTTCAAAAAAGGCGCGCTGGTTGTTTTGATGAACTATAACGATCATAGCCCGCCTCATGTACATGTGAAATATCAAAGTGATGTCCGAAGCTACAGAATAGAGATCAAAACGAGGAAATGGATGGAGTCGGGTGTCGAACTTCCGGCCAACTTGAAAAAGATGGTGGAAATTTGGGTGGAAGCACATGAACAAGAATTGTTGGAGCAATGGGATAGAGCGCAAAAACATCAACCGATTATAATCGTAGGATAGTTTATGAAATGGAAAGAATGGCACGAGTACGCCAAGAATGAAGCCCTCTGGCAACATCATCAAGAAAAGGGCTTACTGAAAGCAGAATATGTTCGCGACTACGTTTTGCGTCTTTGGTTTGAAGACGACTTGGAGGTCTCGATCTACGAATTGGATTTTTATCCGCTGATCATGGAAGACGATCCCGGCGAGGTGTTTTTAAGATTGCGCGACAAAGAACACTTTCGTTTAGTCGAAGGTGATTATGCTTTGATTTGGCTGAATCCCGAAACCGGCGCTTATGACGAAAAGGCTGTCGATATTGCACCGGAGTGCATCCGCTTTTTCTGTGAAAAGTATGGCAAAAAATTGAAACCCTCCGAAAAGTCCACGCCCCGTAAGAAGGCAGTGCCGGAACATGAAACGATTGTCTAAATCCCCATGCTGGCGCACAGCTTTTTGGTTGATTTGACGAACAACGAAGCTGATCTTATTTACTGAAAGGAGCAAAGCATGGAACTCGGTGCATTTTCAATTAGTTTGGCTGTGAAGGATATCAACGCTTCGAAGGCCTTTTACGAGAAGCTCGGTTTCAAGGTCTTCTTCGGAGATATTTCGCAGAACTGGCTGATCCTGAAAAACGGTGCGCACGCGATCGGTCTTTTTCAAGGGATGTTCGAGAGGAATTCGTTGACCTTCAACCCGGGCTGGGACAGCAATGCCCAGAAGTTGTCTGCTTTCACCGATGTGCGCGAACTCCAGAACCAGTTGAAGGCGCAAGGCGTGGAGTTTATGAGCGAGGCCGACGAGAGCACGACGGGTCCCGCAAGTTTTATGGTGATGGACCCCGACGGCAACCCGATCATCGTTGATCAGCACGTTTGATCTGATCAAGCTTTGTGTCGCATGGTAAAATTTCTTACATTACAAAAATTCAATTTGATGAAATTTCAAAATAAAGGCGATGAGCATGGAAACGATCATTTACTCTCAAGTGCAAGATTTGGTCAAGCGTCTGCCCATCACACAATTGCCGTTAGTGCACAGCTTTCTGGTTGATTTGACGAACAACGATGCTGATACGCTGTCGCCTCAATTGAATTTAGTGCGCCTTTCTTTGAGCGAGCGACGCCGAATCCTGGAGCAACAAGCGCAGCAAATGGTTGCACATTACGAGCAAGCGGCTGTTGAACGTGAAGTCTGGCAGGGCGGAGATTTTACTGATGAAGATTAACCGCGGTGAAATTTGGAAAGTGAATCTCGATCCGACGATTGGGTGATTGAATATTAACGCGATTCAAAACTATGAGCCGCCAGGTATTTGACGAAATCAAAGATTTGATCACCGAGTCGCGTAATCCGGCGACGATGGAGATCGATGCGAAATCGACGAGCGCGATTTTGCAGCTCATCAACAACGAAGATCGCAAAATCGCCGACATCGTTGCGAAAGAAATTCCACATATCGCCGAAGCCGTTGAGTTGATTGTCGCCGCGCTCAAAAATGGCGGGCGACTTTTTTATGTCGGCGCGGGAACGAGCGGCCGGTTGGGTGTGCTCGATGCTTCCGAATGTCCGCCAACTTACGGTACCGATCCGGAAATGATTCAAGGCCTCATTGCCGGCGGCTACAAAGCGCTGCTGCGTTCGCAGGAGGGAGTTGAAGATATTTTTGAACAAGGCGCTTGTGATTTGCTCGATCATGGTTTTTCGGCGAAGGATGTGGTCTGCGGCATTGCCGCGAGTCGGCGGACACCGTATGTGCTCGGCGCGCTCACCAAAGCGCAAGAGATAGGCGGCAAAACCATTTATCTCACCTGCAATCCGCGCGAAGAAATCACTATCCCGGTTGCTGTCGCGATTTGTCCGGTTGTCGGGCCGGAAGTGGTGATGGGCTCAACGCGTATGAAAGCCGGCACTGCCACCAAGCTCGTGCTCAACATGCTCACCACGACGGCGATGATTCGTCTCGGCAAAGTTTACGAAAACATGATGGTCGATTTGAAGAGGACTTCTGAAAAATTAGAAGAACGCTCGAAGCGAACCGTGATGATGGTGACCGGCGCGAGTTACGAAGATGCGAGTCGTATGTTGGAGCAGGCGGATGGCCATGTCAAAACCGCGTTAGTGATGATTCTCGCCAATGTCAACACGGATGAAGCGCGGCGTCGATTGGCGCAGGCCAGTGGTTTTGTCCGGCTGGCGCTTGTTTCTTGAGATCAAAAAACGAGTGTCATTCTGAAAGATTCTTTTTGAATTTTGCGCGCGTTTTCTTAAATTGTAAAAAGTTTCCTCCGGAATGACATTGGATGATAGTTTAATAAACCAAATCTTTGTTAAAATAAAAGTCTATTATAAAATTAGGAAGATTGGTTTGTTGTAAGTCATGTCTTTGAGTTCAATAAAAAAACAATTAAACTCCGCGCCGTTTTTTCGGGAAATTCTTCGTTCTGCAACGGTCGACAAAGAAGTGGTGATTCGCAATGCGCCCGGCTCATTGCCGGCGGCGTTATTGGCTTTGTTGTTCGAGCAAACGAAAAAGCCCTTTCTCTGCTTATTTCCATTCATCGATCAAGCCGAGCGGTTCAAAGACGAGCTGGACGAGCTTTTGCCGGAAGGCGCGGCGACGTTGTTTCCTCCTCCAAAGGTTTTGCCGTGGGGCCATCACGAAGCGCATGCCACCTCGCAACAACTTGAAGTCATCGAGCGATTATTAGACGTAACGCAGACTTCCAGTCCGCCATTCATCGTCGTCGCGAATGTTCATGCGTTGCAAGTAACGCTGCGCTCGCCACAAGCGATGCGTTTACAAAAATTGCATTTTCAAAAAGGCGCCGAGCTGCCATTCTCAACCGTCATCGAGCAACTATCGGCAATGGATTTCGAGCGCCAGCCGATGATCGAAATGCCCGGCGAAATGAGCGTGCGCGGCGGCATCATCGATGTTTACCCGTTCGCGCGGCCGCTGCCAATCCGTCTCGAATTTTGGGGCGACACTATCGAGTCGATTCGTGAATTTGATCCGGCCACACAGCGCTCGCAACGCGAGCTGCAGGAGCTTGCCCTTTATCCGCAAAATATCCAACCGAACGGTCGAGACGGCGAAAAAAAATCAACCGCCTCTTTGCTGGATTATCTCGCCGATGACACTATTGCCTGCTTTTTTCAACCCGAGCAAATGGCTATCGCGTTGGAGTCGCCGGATGAAAATTCGACCAACGGCAAAGACGAAGATTGGCTACCCTCGGAAGAAACAACTGCGGTTAAGAACGACGCGCTCGACGAATTTCTGCGCCGGTTCAATCGATTTTCACGCCTTTCATTTCCCACGATTCAAACCACCGCTACAAAAACAGTCATTGATTGCGAGGCGCAGCCGCAATCTTCATTTCACGGCGATTTGCCGAGCTTGCGCCGCGACATGGAAAAGTTCGTTGAACAACATGCAGCCGCACAGCTTTATTTTCTCTGTGAATCGCCGGCGCATTGCGAGCGTCTCAAAGATTTGTTCGAAGAACGCGATTTCAATTTTTCCGACTTGCACGTAATCACGGCGAATCTGCACGGCGGTTTTCAATTGCCGCAACTCGGCCTCGCGGTTTACACCGATCACGAATTTTATGGCCGCGTCCGCCGCGTGCGCCAGCGCCGGCGTTTTAAAGACGGCCTCACTTTTCGCCAGCTCAAAACGCTGATGCGCGGCGATTACGTCGTGCACGTCGATCACGGTATCGGCGTTTATCAGGGCTTGCAAAAACTCACCACCGGCGGTTTCGAGCGCGAATGTTTGGCGATTCAATATCAGGATCAGGACAAGCTTTTTGTGCCGCTCGAGAAAATGGATCGCGTGCAAAAATACAGCTCGCGCGACGGCATGGCGCCGCGCATTCACAAGCTCGGCTCACCAGATTGGGAGCGCCTGAAAAAACGCACGAAGAGCCGCATCAAAGATATCGCGCGCGATCTCATCAAATTGTATGCGGCGCGCAAGGCGCAAAAAGGCATCGTGTTTCCGCCGGACACGTTTTGGCAAAAAGAGCTCGAAGCTTCTTTCATTTACGAAGACACGCCGGATCAGGCTCGCGCCGTCGAAGAAGTCAAGCACGACATGGAAAATGAGAACCCGATGGATCGTCTCGTTTGCGGCGACGTCGGTTATGGCAAAACCGAAGTGGCGATTCGCGCCGCGTTCAAAGCGGTGCAAAGCAGCAAGCAGGTGGCGGTGCTGGTGCCGACGACGATTTTGGCGCAGCAGCATTATACCACGTTTCGCGAGCGCCTGCGCAAATATCCGGTGCAAGTCGAAGCGCTGTCGCGATTTCGTTCCGCCGCCGAGCAAAAACGAATCGTTGAGAAACTCAAATCCGGTGAAGTAGATGTTGTGATCGGCACGCATCGTTTGCTCTCGAAAGATATCGAATTTAAAGATCTTGGCTTGTTGGTGGTCGATGAAGAGCAGCGCTTCGGCGTTCGTCACAAAGAAAGATTAAAACAGTTGCGGGTCAATGTCGACGTGCTCACACTTTCGGCAACGCCAATTCCGCGCACGTTGCACATGTCGCTGCTCGGCGTGCGCGACATGTCGAACATCAACACGCCGCCGAAAGATCGCTTGCCGGTGCACACCGAAATCGTGCAGTTCGACCGCGATTTAATTCGGCAGGTAATTCTGCGCGAAGTGCATCGCGGCGGGCAAGTTTTTTTCGTGCACAATCGCGTTAGCTCGATTTATCGGATGGCCGATTTGCTGCAGCGCGTGATTCCGGAAGTTGAGTTCGGCGTGGCGCACGGCCAGATGAACGAGCACGAGTTGGAAAAAGCGATTCTGAATTTTATGGATCGTAAATTTCACGTGCTCATCGCGACGATGATTATTGAATCCGGCATCGACATGCCGAACGTCAATACGATGATCATCAATCGCGCCGATCGTTTTGGTTTGGCCCAGCTTTATCAATTGCGCGGCCGCGTCGGGCGCAGCCATCACAAAGCCTATTGTTATCTCGTCATTCCGCCGATTCGCAATCTCACGACAGAGGCGATCAAGCGTTTGGAAACTATCGAGCAATTTACGGATTTGGGCAGCGGTTTCCAAATCGCGATGCGCGATTTGGAAATTCGCGGCGCCGGCAACATGCTCGGCGGCGAGCAAAGCGGCTTCATCGACGCGCTCGGGTTTGATTTGTATTGCAAAATTCTCGATGAAGCGGTTCAAGAGGCGCGCTTTGAAGAACTGCCGCAAGAAGCCGGCGCGGCTTTATCGGAGAAAAAAGATGAATGCCGCGTCGAGCTTGATAGCGATGCTTATTTGCCGGATGATTATGTCGAGATTCCGGCGGAACGCGTCGCGATTTATCGCCGGCTTGCGGAAGCCAAAAAACTTTCCGATATTGAAATGGTGCAGGAGGAATTGATCGACCGGTTTGGCCGCTTGCCGGAAGCCGCGGAAAATTTAATGGGACTCGCGAGCTTGAAATTATTAGGAACAAAACTCGGCTTGCGCAGTTTGCAAATCGCGCCACGCCAGAGTTTGGGGATTTTCGCGCCAAACGGCCATCCACCAAAAGGCGAACCGATGAAACAGTGGATCGGTTCAATGGTGCAGCGCGCGGCAGCGCCATTCGAGTTCGTCCAATGGCCGGCGTTTGGCATTCGATTGCCGATTCCCAAACCGCAACGACCCTTGCCATTGACTTTAAAATTTTTGCGAAGCTTATTAAAAGAAGAGCAAACTGGAGCAGCAAAACAAAATGAGGCAACGCAGCGTCTTAAATAATAGTTTGAGAAATATAAAACCGCGAACAGAAAAACCCGCGCCGGTTTTTTTATTGTCCCACTGGCTTATTTTCTTTTTTATCCTCTCCGCCTGCGGCAAGCCGGAACAACAAAAAACCGAAGAAGCCGTAGCGCGGGTCGGCGCTGAAATTTTAACCGCCTCCGATATCGCTAACGACATCCCAGACCAGCTTCGCCGGCGCATTTCCAAAAGTGAATTGCAGGATTACGTCGTTCGATGGATTGACTCGCAGATTTTATATCAAGAAGCGAAGAAACGCCAGTTGGATCAAAGCGAGAACGTGCGCCGCGAATTGCGCCGGCTCGAGCGCGAGCTGGCGGTCAATGCGCTGCTCGAGCAGGAACTGAATAGAGCTTTTGCCGTCACCGAGCAGGAAATAGAAAAGTATTATCATGATAATCGCCAGGCTTTTACGAGAGATATCAAAGAAGTTCACGTTCGGTATATAAAAGTCGGCAACAAGAAAACCGCCGATTCGTTGACGGCCGCGTTGCGAGCGGGCGGCGATTTTATGCAGGCGGCGCGTTATTGGGGCGCTGATGACAGCACGAAAATCGACCTTTATCTTACAGAAGATGAAACTCCGCCTGCCGTCGTGAGCGGAGTTTTTACCATCATGACCGGCGCCGTTTCGCGTCCGGTTCAGCTCGATGATGGATTTCATGTTTTTAAAATGATCGAAAAATTTGAGCCCGGCTCGCAGCGGCAGTTGGCGCGGGTTCGAGATGAAATTGCGTCTAAAATTCAATCCGAAAAACAGCAGGAACGTTACAGGCAATTTTTGGCTGAGTTGAAAAACAACGCTACGATTGAAAGAGATTTTAATTTGCTGGAAAAAGTTCCCTTCGACTCGCTGTCAACGGATATCGAAAATAATTGAGATTGGTTTTATTCATCGAGGAAAATATGCTTAGTATTCACCGGGTTGTTTTGGGGTTCGCCGTTTTTTTTTCCATGGTCACAATTTGTTTGCCGGCGCCGGCGCATTCGCAGGAAGTGCTGGACCGGATCGTCGCCGTCGTTGACGATCAAATCATTCTGCAATCCGAATTGCTGCAATATGCTTATTCGCTGGCGGTGCAAATGGGTATCGAGCCGCGCCAACAGCCGGATAAATTCGGCCGGCTGCGCGAGGGCGCGCTGGAAAGCTTGATTGCGCAAAAGGTGCTTCTCACCAAAGCGCAAGAAGATAGCGTCACGGTGGAGCAACGCCAGGTCGATCAAGTTTTGGAAGAGCGTTTAAAAACGATGACGGAGCAGCTGGGTTCCGAAGAAAAGGTGGAAGAATACTTCGGCCAGCCATTGCGCAAAGTTCGCCGAACGCTGCGAGATAATATCGAAGAAGGTTTGTTGGTGCGAACGCTGCAGCAGCGCAAATTTCGGGAAATTAAACTATCGCGCCGCGAAGTGGAAGATTTTTATCACGCGATGCAAGACAGCTTGCCGGGCGTCAAAGCGGCGGTGCATCTCCGGCATATTTTGTTGAATATTGCCGCGGGCGAGGCGGCGGTGCAAGCGGCGCGGGCGAAGATCGATACGCTGCTCAAGCGCGCCCGGAACGGCGAAGATTTTGCCGGGCTTGCCAAAGCCTATTCCGAAGATCCGGGTTCTGCGGCAAAAAGCGGCGAGCTTGGTTTTATCCAGCGCGGTGATTTCGTGCGAGAATTTGAAGAAGCCGCATTTGCCTTGCAGCCGGGTGAAATTTCCGGTGTGGTTCGCACCCAGTTCGGATTTCATATCATTCAACTCATCGATCGGCGCGGCGAAAAAATCAATGCGCGGCATATTTTGATTCAACTGGCAACCTCCTCGAATGACGAGAAAGACACCGAGAGCTTTGCCGGCCGCTTGCGTGAAGACATTCTCGCCGGCAAAATCAGTTTTGAAGAGGCGGCGAAAAAATATTCGACGGATCAAACCACGAACGAAAAAGGCGGCGATCTCGGCTGGTTCGAATTGGATCAATTGCAAGTGCCGGCCTTTCGCGAAGCCGCCAAAACGTTGCAGCCGGGTGAAATCTCGCCGCCGCTCAAAACGCAATACGGCTTTCATCTCGTTCGTCTCGAAGAGCGCCGCGATCCGCGCCAGTTCACGCTCGAACAGGACTGGCAGCAAATTCAGGAAATAGCGTTGAATGCCAAAAACGAAAAGGAATTTCAGAATTGGGTCAATACCCTGAAGAAACAGATGTATATTCGTGTGGCGGCGTTGGAATGAGCGTTAACATACGCAAATTATTTAATCTTTTCATCCGGCCGCAATATCCACGCCTGCGGATGAGGCGTGAAGCCGACATGCGGATAATATTTTTCTGCGGCCGGCGCGGCTAAAAGAATCACCATTGCTTTCGGCGCCGCGGCCTGGGTGAGACGCATCAACTCTTTGCCGATGCCTTTTCGTTGATAAGAAAGCCGCACGGCCAGATCGGATAAATATGTAGCGTAAGCAAAATCCGTGAGCGAGCGCGAAATGCCAACCAGCAAATCGCCGTCCCACGCGGTGATAACGAGATTGGCGTTTTGCAGCATCGATCGCATCCGCTCGCGATCATCGACCGGCCGGCGCTCGCCCAACGTCGAAGCGCGGTACAATTCGATAACCGCATCGAGATTTAAATCGTTGCCGGTTTTGTAGGTGATCATATTTTCTATCATTCCATTAAAACACGAAAGACACGAAAACTATTTATGCCTTTCGTGTCTTTTGAAGAAACAGTCTCACTGTCGCTTTCTCAAGCAACTTTTATTTTTAACGAATTAATTTCGTCTTCAGTTGGAAGCATCGGTTTGGTTTTCGCCTTTCTTTTTTCGGGATACCACCACGGATATTTTTTGTCTCGAAAAATGAGAAAGCGGTCACGGTACTCTTTGATCGCATGACGAAACTCGAGCAGCAAGGGCAAGTTATTCCAAAATTTTTTTTCAATCTGTCCGAATCGTTCTTCAAGACTCGCCTGATTGTGACGCAAACGAAAGGCAAACTCGAGGCCGAGCTGTTTGCGTTCATCCAGGTGCAGGCGCAAATCATCCAGCGCCGTGATCGCATTGAGAACGTCCAGGCTATTCAAATCATCATCGTCCTTCAGAGTTATCCGCGCGAGAAAAGTTTCTGTCTGGATATTGGCTTCGGTCGAATCGGCTGCGAGCTTCAGTTTTTGCCGCAGAGAATCATCCTGGCTGCAATTCCGGATGAAACTGCGCAAGCGCTCGTCGAGAAGTGTTTTTTGAAGAAAGAAATCTTGCAACTGGCCGTTGAGTTTTTGCGCCACCGGATAACGAAATGAAGTTTGATCCAATCCCGCCAAAGCTCGATCAAAGTATCCTTTTAACATGAAAAGTCGTGCGTAGACGTAATCGAGCGAATACGGTTCCTCTTTCATTTCAAGAAAGTGCGTCAGGAATTCTCGATAATCTTCCGACAAGGCCTCAATACGTCTGGTCAAGTTATCGAATTCCATCGCGCTATTAATCAGCAACATATTCATAAACTCTCATTGTCCCCAGGGTTTTTCGGAATAACGCCGATAGTAAAGCAAGGCGTCTCGCTTAAACTGGTCGTCAGTTTTGGGAGGCTTTTTGCGATTTAAAATAGGACGAAAGCCTGTAATAATCCGCTCCATCGACGCATTCATCGACACAAATATCCCGCGTGCATCAACGGCGCATTTCCGCCGTTCCACGCCGAAGCGCCGGGTTTCCAATTTGATCATGCCGATGTAACCACCCAGCGAATTCAATCGCGCGCTTTCGATTTCCTGATGATACAACGTTTCCAAAGCCGTCCGATCTTCGCGACATCGACGATCCTTCTCTTCGCGGCTTATTGCAAAGACGTCTTCCCAGCGCTCATCGCCATATTCATTATTGACGAGACAAACATGCGTCACACATTTTTCGCGCAACTTCGGAAAAGACAGCGGCATATTTTCGTCCCATTCATTCGGCTCTGTTTACAGCAAAATTAGCGAAATTAAACCAACTTTGCAAATGGAAATTTTGTATCAGCGCGAAGAGCTTGCATTTTTCGCCCTTCGCCCCTCGCTCTTTGTTTTTCGATCAACCTTCCGGCCCGATCATCTTCTCCGGCCGCACGATTTCATCAAATTTCTCGCCGGTTAAAATGCCGAGCGCGATGGCCGCTTCGCGCAGCGTGAGGTTTTCTTTGTGCGCTTTTTTCGCAATTTTAGCGGCGTTGTCGTAACCGACGTGCGGATTAAGCGCAGTCACCAGCATCAACGAATTGTCCAAATGTTTTTTGAGGTTGATTTGATTCGCTTCAATGCCCACGGCGCAATGCTCGTTGAACATCTCGCAGGCATCGGCAATCAGACGAATCGATTGCAGCAGATTGTAAATGATCAGCGGCTTAAAAACATTCAGCTCGAAGTTGCCGGAAGCGCCGCCGATATTGATGGCGACGTCATTGCCGATGACTTGAGCCGCCACCATCGTCATCGCTTCGGATTGTGTCGGATTGACTTTGCCGGGCATGATCGAGCTGCCGGGCTCGTTTTCCGGAATGCCGATTTCGCCGATGCCGCAGCGCGGGCCGGAAGCGAGCCAGCGAATATCATTGGCGATTTTCATCGACGAGCACGCCAGCGTTTTCAGCGCGCCGCTCGCCATCACCAGTGCATCGTGTGTCGCCAGTGCTTCGAATTTATTTTTTGCCGAGACGAATGAATAGCCGGTCAATTCCGCAATCTTTGTCGCGGATTTCTCG
>Ga0247727_10003923_pt1 | contig 32323 bp, 23 predicted proteins | sample WisWelCaveWW1625_FD_202498 | JGI IMG/M metagenome (GOLD analysis project Ga0247727, IMG submission 202498) | Biofilm microbial communities from Wishing Well Cave, Virginia, United States - WW16-25 | ecosystem: Environmental > Aquatic > Deep subsurface > Groundwater > Cave microbial mat | place...
CGGCTGAGTCACCGCGTCGCATACATGGCTACATCTCCGACCTGCCCGCCAAAGCCAGATGTGCAGAAACCTCCATTCCGCCGCGAGTTGCCGCGGTCAAGCCACCGTTTCCGACAGGGAACTTTGGTCTAGAACTCCAGCGGGTTCACGCGCACCACCTGCGGCAGCGCGCGAATCTTGGCGAGCACCTCCTCGGAGACCGGCTCGTCGATCGCGACCATGCAGATCGCATCGCCGCCCGGCCTGTCCCGCCCGAGGTTCAACGTGGCGATGTTGAGCCCCGCATCCCCCATCAGCGTGCCGAAGCGGCCGATGAAACCCGGCTTGTCGGCGTTGCGGATGAACAGCATGCGCGGCGCCAGTTCGAACTCCATGTCGATGTCGCGCACCTGGATGATGCGCGGGCGTCCGTCGGAGAATACCGTGCCGGCCACGGAGCGATCGTACTGGTCGGTGCACACCGTGAAGCGGATGTAGCTCTCGAAGGCGCCCTCCTGGCCGCGCGTCACTTCCTCCACCTGCATGCCGCGCTCCTTGGCGCTGATGGCGGCCGACACCATGTTGACCTCGGCCAGCAGCGGCCGCAGCACGCCGGCAAGCGCCGCGGCGGTCAGCGGCTTGGTATTGAGCGTCGCCACCTCGCCGGAATACTCCATGCGGATTGCCTTGATGCTGGTCTCGGTGAGCTGGCCCGCGAACGAGCCGAGCTGCTCGGCGAGTTTCACCCACGGCCTGAGCCGCGGCGCCTCCTCGGCCGTAATGTTGGGAAAATTCACCGCGTTGGAAATGGCGCCCCTCAGCAGGTAGTCGGACATCTGCTCGGCCACCTGCAGTGCCACGTTCTCCTGCGCCTCGCCGGTCGAGGCGCCCAGGTGCGGCGTGCAGATGACGTTGGGCATGCCGAACAGCACGCTCTCCTTGGCCGGCTCGACCTCGAACACATCGAAGGCCGCACCCGCCACGTGGCCCGATTTCAGCGCCACCGCAAGGGCGCGCTCGTCGACGAGGCCGCCGCGGGCGCAGTTGACGATGCGCACGCCTTTCTTGACCTTGTCCAGGGCAGCGGAGCCGATGATGTGGCGTGTGCGCTCGTTGAGCGGCGTATGCAGCGTGATAAAGTCGGCGCGCCGCAGCAGATCGTCGAGCTCCACCTTCTCGACGCCGAGCTCCACCGCCCGCTCGGTCGAGAGAAACGGGTCGTAGGCAACGACCCTCATCCTCAGGCCGACGCCGCGATCGGCCACGATCGAGCCGATGTTGCCGCAGCCGATGACGCCCAGCGTCTTGCCGAACAGCTCGACGCCCAGGAATTTCGACTTCTCCCACTTGCCGGCCTGAGTGGAGCGGTCGGCCTCCGGGATCTGGCGGGCCAGCGCCATCATCAGGGAGATCGCATGCTCCGCGGTGGTGATGGAATTGCCGAAGGGCGTGTTCATGACGATGATGCCCTTGGCGGTCGCAGATTTGACATCGATGTTGTCGACGCCGATCCCCGCCCGGCCGATCACGCGCAGCCTCGACGCCGCCGCGATCACCTTGCCGGTAACCTTGGTGGCGGAGCGAACGGCGAGGCCGTCGTAGTCTTTGACGACCGTCTCGATCTCGTCTTTCGCCAAGCCGACCTTCACATCGGTCTCGATGCCGCGCTGCTTGAAGATATCGACGGCGGCGGGAGAGAGCTGATCGGCGATGAGGACTCGGGGGGACATTGGGTGTGGTCCGGTTCGAGGTTTGTTGGGTTCGGATGTCATCCCGGAATTTCGCGGTGACCGAAATATCGGGGACCCAGGGCAGTGAGGTGAACGCAATCTTCTTGGCTCTGGGTCCCGGATATTGCGCTGACGCGCAATTCCGGGATGACAGTCACGCCGCCTTGGCGAGCTGCGCCTTGCACTCGGCGAAGGCCCAGTCGAGCCAGGGTATCAGCGCCTCCACATCGGCCTTCTCGACCGTGCATCCGCACCAGATGCGCAAATGCGGCGGCGCGTCGCGATGGCCGGCGATGTCGCGCGCGGCGTTCTCCTTGTCGAGCATCGCCTCGAGCTGCTTGACGAAGGCGCGTTGCGCATCGATGGGGAGCCTGGCGACTGCCGGATCGACGATCTTCAAGCACACCGAGGTGTTGGAGCGAGTGGCCGGATCGGCCGCCAGGCTTTCGAGCCATGGCGCCTTGTCCGCCCAATCGTATAGCACTCTGGCATTGGCGTTGGCGCGCGCATAGAGACCCTCGAGCCCGCCGGTGCTCTCGGCCCACGCGAGCGCATCGAGGTAGTCCTCCACGCACAGCATCGAGGGCGTATTGACTGTCTCGCCCTCGAACACCTCCTTCATGAACTTGCCGCCCTTGACGAGGCGGAAGACCTTGGGGAGCGGCCACGGCGGCGTATAGCCCTCGAGGCGCGCGATCGCGCGCGGCGAGAGCACCAGCATGCCATGCGCGGCTTCCCCGCCCAGGGCCTTTTGCCAGGAGAAAGTGGCGACATCGACCTTGTCCCAGGGGATCGGCTGCGCAAACACCGCCGAGGTGGCGTCGGCGAAGGTGAGGCCTTGCCGGTTCGCCGGGATCCAGTCGCCGTTCGGAACGCGCACACCGGAGGTGGTGCCGTTCCACGTGAACAGAACGTCGCGGCTGAAGTCGACCTGGGCGAGATCGGGCAGCTTGCCGTACTCGGCCCTGAGGATGCGCGACTCCTTGAGCTTGAGCTGCTTGGCAACGTCGGTAACCCAGCCTTCGCCGAAGCTCTCCCAGGCCAGCGCATCGACACCGCGCTGGCCGAGCATGGTCCACATGGCCATCTCGAAGGCGCCGGTGTCGGAGGCCGGCACGATGGCGCAGACGTAGCCGACGGGCAGCTCCAGCAGCGCCTTTGTCTTGTCGATGGCGAGCTTCAGGCGCGCCTTGCCTTCCCTGGCGCGATGCGAGCGGCCGAGGAACGCCTTGTCGAGGCTTTGGAGGGACCAGCCGGGGCGCTTGGCGCAGGGGCCGGAGGAAAAGTTCGGATTCGCCGGCCGCCGGGCCGGCTTGGAGACGGTGGTCATGACAATCTACCCTTCCAGATAGGCGCCCCTCGGTGGGGAGGGGTCTCCCGCCGGCGCGTCTAATGGCAAAGCTCGGGCCTGTCAATTCCGCGCCGCTTCTCCCGTTGCGCGCTGCCTCCGCCCCAAGGCTACTGCCATGCCGTCGGCCCGCTGGGTCTGACACCTACCCCCGTGCCGCGGTGCGCACGGCCTCGGCGATGTCGGAGACCACCTGCCGCACCAGGCGCTCGTCGTCGCCCTCGGCCATGACGCGGATGACCGGCTCGGTGCCGGAAGGGCGCACGACGACCCGGCCGCCGCCGCCCAGCCGTGCCGTCGCCGCCTCGATGGCGCTCCTGACCACGCTGTGCTCCAGCGGTGCGCCGTTGGCGTAGCGCACATTCTCGAGCAGCTGCGGCACCGGCTCGAAGCGCTTGCACACCTCGCTCACCGGCTTGTCGGTGCCGACCACGACGGAAAGCACCTGCAGCGCGGCAACAAGCCCGTCGCCGGTCGTGGTGAAATCGGAAAGCACGATATGCCCCGACTGCTCGCCGCCGACGTTGTAGCCGTGCCGGCGCATGTGCTCGACGACGTAGCGGTCGCCCACCGGCGTGCGCGCCAGCGCCAGCCCTAGCTCCTTGAAATAGCGCTCGAGCCCCAGGTTGGACATCACGGTGCCGACGACGCCTCCGGCGGCGAGCTTGCCGCGGCGATGCCAGCTCTCGGCGATCAGCGCCATGATCTGGTCGCCGTCGACGATGCGCCCTTTCTCGTCGACGATCACCACGCGGTCGGCGTCACCGTCGAGCGCAATGCCGATGTCGGCGCGCATCTCGCGCACCTTGGCGCACAGCGCGTCCGGCTCGGTGGTGCCGCACTTGTCGTTGATGTTGCGGCCGTTGGGCTCGACGCCGATCTTGATCACCTCGGCGCCCAGCTCCCACAGCACGGCCGGCGCCACCTGGTAGCCGGCACCGTTGGCGCAATCGATGACGACCCGCATCTCGTTGAGCCGGATGTTGCGCGGCAGCGTGCGCTTGGCGAACTCGATGTAGCGCTCCTGCGCGCTGTCGATGCGCTTGGCCCGGCCGATGCGGTCGGCCGGCGCCAGCAGGCTGCCGGTGCCGGCGTCCATCAGCGCCTCGATTTTGGCCTCGGCCTCGTCGGAAAGCTTGTAGCCGTCGGGGTCGAACAGCTTGATGCCGTTGTCCTCGTAGGGGTTGTGGGAGGCCGAGATCATCACGCCCAGATCGGCCCGGAGCGAGCGCGTGAGCATGGCCACGGCCGGCGTCGGCATCGGACCCAACAGGAACACGTCCATGCCGACGGCGGTGAAGCCCGACATCAGGGCCGACTCGATCATGTAGCCGGAGAGCCGCGTGTCCTTGCCGATCACCACCCGGTGCGGACGCCCGCCGCCGTTGGAGAACAGCTTGCCGGCCGCCATGCCGACGCGTAGCGCCACCTCCGAGGTCATCGGCGCTCGGTTGGCCAGGCCGCGAATTCCGTCGGTGCCGAAATACCTGCGTGCCATGGTCCAGCCTCGTGGGCTCGTTGCCGGCGTCTTCGCCCGAATGCCCGGCTTGTTGCAGGAGCAAAGGCCGGGCCTCGCACTACAGGTCTATCATGCCGGGTCTTGAAGCCAACCCGGTATCAAAATCCATGAGCAAAGGTTACGGCGCCCTCCCAGACCGCCATCGCCTGGCGGGTGGCGGCGACGTCGTGCACGCGCAGGATCTGCGCGCCCTGGGCGGCCCCAAGCAGGGCGGCGGCCAGCGAGCCAGGCAGGCGCTCGTCCGCACCCGCGCCGGTCAGCTTGCCGATGAAGCTCTTGCGCGAGGCGCCCAGCGTGAGCGGGCACCCGAGTCCGTGGAAAATGGTTAACGAGCCCAGCAGCGCCAGATTGTGCGCCAGCGTCTTGCCGAAGCCGATGCCGGGATCGACGATCAGGCGCTCGCGGGCGATGCCGACCCTCTCGCAGGCCTCGATGCGGGCTTCCAGGGCATCGTAGACGTCGAGGACCACGTCGGCATAGCGAGGTTTGTGCTGCATGGTGCGGGGTTCGCCTTGCGCATGCATCAGGACGACCGGCAGGCCGGTCTCCGCCGCGGCGGCCAAGCTATTCGGGTCGTGAGCGAGGGCCGAAATGTCGTTGATGAGACGGGCGCCAACTTGCGCGGCCCGGCGCATCACTTCAGCGTTGCGCGTATCGATCGAGACGGGGACACGCGCACGCCGGGCCAGCGCCTCGATGACCGGAAGGACGCGCTTCAGTTCCTCCTCCGCGTTTACAGGCTCGGCGCCCGGCCGCGTCGATTCTCCCCCGATGTCGAGGATGTCGGCGCCCTCGGCCTCCAGCCGCAGTGCGTGGGCAATGCCAGCCTCGGGCTCCAGCCAGCGGCCGCCGTCGGAGAAGCTGTCCGGCGTGACGTTGACGACGCCCATGATCCGCGGCCTGTTGAGGGTGACGCCGGCGATCGGGGCACGCGGCTGCCTCACGCGTTGCAGCAGAGCCGCCAGCTCTTCGTCGCCTGGGCTCTCGGCCAAATCGGCCGCGGTCAGGAGCCGGCGCCGGACCGTTTCGCCCTCGCGCTCGATGAGCTCGGCGGCGACAAAACGCAGGTCGTCCCGCGCGGCCACGGCAAAGCCCGCCTCCCGCTCGCGCTGCCCTGCCGAGGCAGGCGGCGGCGTGAGCCGACCAACGGGGCGGATGTAAAGGCTAGCCGTCACACCAGCGTTCTAGACGGGTTTGCTCCCCCGCGCCAACACATGGACCACCGCCCCGCTGCTCTCCGGCAGCCGACGGACGTGACGACGTGCCGAGGAAGTAGTTTGATGGCGCGTATCGACGCACGCTGGCAGGTGGCGCTGCAAATGGGGAGAGTTCATGCCGGAGATGGGACTGAAGGACAAGGTCGCGATCGACGGCGGGTTCCATGGCGGGCACGATGGGCACCACCACACCGAAGAGCGCGTTCGGCTAGTCGTGTACAGGGGCGGTTCTTTGCGTTCGTCCTGCGAACTTCGCGAAAGACAAACTATCCTGCGGGGCAGGCTGGCGCATCAGTATCGCAGCGATCTGGACGCGAACGTCCGCTACTACGGGTCAGGAGACCGAAGGCGGATGCCGACAACCCTGCACTCGGCCGCCCGGGCGTCGGCGTCGGGCCATGGTGTCAGACCCGCAGGGTCTGACACCTCACCTCAAGTCTGCGGATAGGGCTCGAGCCCGCCCCGGCCGGGCTCGGTGCGCGGCGGGCGCGACTTGCCGGCGGCGGGAACCGCAGGACCTGCCGGGCCCTTGGTCTCCTCATCGTCGACCGCGCGCACGATCTTCTCGCCGCGCATCAGGGCGTGCACCTCCTCGCCCGTGAGGGTCTCGTATTCCATCAATGCCTGCGCGATGGTCTCGAGCTTGTCGCGATTGACGGAGAGCACCTCGCGCGCCTTCTTCTCGCCGGCGGTGACGATGCGGCGCACCTCCTCGTCGATCTGCCGGGCGGTGTCCTCCGACATGTTCTGGCGCTGGGTGATGGCGTGCCCCAGGAACACCTCCTGCTGGTTCTCGTTGTAGCGTAGGGGGCCCAGCTTCTCGCTCATGCCCCACTCGGTCACCATGCGGCGCGACAGTTCGGTCGCCTGCAAGATGTCGTTGGAGGCGCCGGTGTTCAGGTGGTCATCGCCGTAGACGAGCTGCTCGGCGACGCGGCCGCCGAACATGGTGGCGACGCGCGCCTCACACCATTGCTTGGAGTAGCTGAGCTTGTCGCGCTCCGGTAGCGCCATGGTGACGCCGAGGGCACGTCCGCGTGGGATGATGGTAACCTTGTGCAGCGGGTCGTTGCCCGGCACCAGCTGGTTGACCAGCGCATGGCCGGCCTCGTGGTAGGCGGTGGCGAGCTTCTCCTCCTCGGTCATGATCATGGAGCGGCGCTCGGCGCCCATCATCACCTTGTCCTTGGAATCCTCGAACTCCTGCTGCGTGACGAGACGCTTGTTGCGCCGCGCCGCCAGCAGCGCCGCCTCGTTGACCAGGTTGGCGAGATCGGCACCGGAGAAGCCGGGCGTGCCGCGGGCGATGATCTTGGGGTCGACGTCCGGCGCCAGCGGCACCTTGCGCATGTGCACCTTCAGGATCTTCTCGCGCCCGCCGACGTCCGGGTTGGGCACCACGATCTGCCGGTCGAAGCGGCCCGGGCGCAGGAGCGCCGGGTCGAGCACGTCGGGCCGGTTGGTGGCGGCGATGATGATGATGCCCTCGTTGGCCTCGAAGCCGTCCATCTCGACCAGCAGCTGGTTCAAGGTCTGCTCGCGCTCGTCGTTGCCGCCGCCGAGGCCGGCGCCGCGATGGCGGCCGACGGCGTCGATCTCGTCGATGAAGATGATGCACGGCGCGTTCTTCTTGGCCTGCTCGAACATGTCGCGCACGCGCGAAGCGCCGACGCCGACGAACATCTCGACGAAGTCGGAGCCCGAGATGGTGAAGAAGGGCACGTTGGCCTCGCCGGCCACGGCGCGCGCGATCAGCGTCTTGCCGGTACCCGGCGGCCCCACCAGCAGACAGCCGCGAGGGATTCGGCCCCCGAGCCGCTGGAATTTCTGCGGGTCGCGCAGGAACTCGACGATCTCCTGCAGGTCGGACTTGGCCTCGTCGACGCCCGCCACGTCCTCGAACGTGACGCGGCCCTGGCGCTCGGTCAAAAGCTTCGCCTTGGACTTGCCGAAACCCATGGCGCGGCCGCCGCCGGACTGCATCTGGCGCATGAAGAAGATCCACACGCCGATCAGCAGCAGCATCGGGAACCAGTTGACCAGCACGCCGAGTATCGAGGGCACATCGTCTTCCGGCGGCCGGGCGGTGATCTTGACGCCCTTTTTGTTCAACCGCTCGATGAGACCAGGATCCTCCGGGGGGGTGACCGTCGAGAATCTGCTGCTCTTGTCGCGATAGCTGCCCTCGATCCGGTTCTTGGCTATGGTGACGTCCACGACGCTGCCCGACTCCACGCCCGCCAGGAAATCGGAATAACTGATCACATCGCCGCGCGCCCGCTGTCCTGCACCTCCTTGGAAAAGGTTGAAGAGCGCGACCAAAAGCAGGGCGATAACGACCCAGATGGCAAGGTTCCGGAAGTTCGGATTCATTGGGGTTCCTTTATGCCCGAGGGACGCATGATGCCGCCGCCGTCCCAAGGTGTCAGCGAACCGGAGTGGCGCTTCCGGTCCGAGCCAGCTGTGATCCCTAACATAGGAGTGTGCCGGGTCTTTGCCAAGTTTTGGCCCCCGGCGGAACGGGTATCAGCGGTTGCGGCCCGAAATATTGCGGCGCTTTGTGTTGAGTGTGCAATTTTGAGACTGTTCGCCGTTCGTCGGCGCTCCGGCCCTACCGCGCATTTCGTTTGAGCTTCCCAATCCCGACGAAGATCGCTTCAATGGCTCCGCAGCTGTGCGGGGCCTTCCAATACCGCAGCGGCGGGACCGCGATGAGTTCGCCCCCGTGCCAGACTGACGGCGCCATCCCGGCCGCACGTGCGGGGGCACCTGCGGCAATCGCGCCGCGCCGCCGCAGGTCTGTAAGCTCCACGTCGCCCAGCGCGCGCACCTGGACAGGCCCGCCGGAAAAATCGGGCGCGACGCTCACCCGAAAGCGGCCGTCCCAGAGCACTGTCGTGCCCGGCGCCAGGGTGAGCTCCGGCAGCGGTTCACGGCCGGGCTCGCGCTCGATCACCACCGTTGGTTCACTCGCCGTGACAAGTGCTCGCGCCAGTGTCCACCTGCCCGGTATCGGAACGCCATCGCAAATCGCGGCAACAATCGCCTCGAGCTTGCCCAGTGGCACGGGTTGCTCGGAACCTCCGGCAGCGGCAATCGCCCCATGCAGCACCCTCAGCACAATCTCCTCGCCTGCTTGCCGTAGTTCTTTGCGATCGATGGCAATCATTCCGCACGGATCGACGCCGACCGTGCCGGCGTCCGGGTCGCAGAAGCGCTCCACCACCCGGTCGAGCGCGCGGCGTACCCGCAACAAACGTGCTGCGCTGAGCGCAAGCATGTCGTCCGTCAGTCCGAGCCCGTCGAGTTGCGCGCGGGCGGCGCGCAGTCGCGAGCGCTCGAATTGCGGTGCCGCGTTGGCCGGATCCTCGATCCAGGCGATGCCCCGTGCCCGGAGCGTGGCGCGCAGGCGCGCCTTCGGCACATCGAGCAGCGGACGAGCGATCAGGCGCACGCCGTGTGCCTCGGTTCCACCGAGGCCGTATTCGCCCAAAGGGGCTACCGGCGCCATGGCACAGAGGCCGTCGAGGCCGCTGCCGCGCGCCAGCCGCATGAGCAGTGTTTCAGCCTGGTCGTCTCGGGTGTGGGCGGTGAACAGCAAGTCGATTCCATGGGTACGCATGTAGTCGCCCATGAGGCGGTAACGTGCGCTGCGTGCCGCGGCCTGGATCCCGGTCAGTGGCTTTGCGCCCTCCCACACGAGCGTGGCATGCCGGTAGCCGAGCCCGGCCGCCGCGGCCGCCACGGAACGAGCCTCGGCGGCCGAATCGGCCCGCAAACCATGATCGACCGTCAGGACTGTGTGGCGAGCCGCATCTTGCCCCTGTTGACACAGCCAGTCGGCAAGCAGGACCATAAGTGCCGTGCTGTCGCAGCCCCCGGAAACCGCCAATGCGCAAGGCATGTCGGCTGTCAGGCGCGCGAACAGCCCGCCAAGCTCGTCCGGCCGGATAGGATCGTCGCTGGCATCCATTGCGGACAACGGAGGCTGCACTCATCCCTCCCGTACCTGCCGCAGCTTGTCTAGGCAAGGCCGCGACGGCGTGCCAACGGATGGACGGATCGGAGCAGGCGATCGACAGCAACGTTGCCGCCGAGCCGGGGGGCACCGGCGCGGCTCAGGGCATCTCCGACCCCACGCCGTTCGCCAAACGGACGTGTCGGCGCCAATAAGTAACGCCGGACAGGGCCCGCCGTTCACATGCCAGAGGCTCAGTCGTTGTCACGGCAGCCCGCGCGGCGAACGCATCTTCCATACCCTTCAGCAACGACCGCCGGCTGTATCGGCATCGATAAGCGTGCCCTGCTTGCCGTTCAACGTTTTGTCACCCGATTTCACGTTAAGAACTCCGATGATGGTGTCTCCTGCGCTTGCACATTTACCATCTTGGTATCCGTCCACCAAGGCCGCGCGTGTGGCAAAACCGGGTCTTGCCGACACCGTGTGCTCCGGCATCCCCACAACTTTCGAGATCATCGGGCGCGCGACGCCGCGTGGCACTGCAGAACCTGTGAGTTGGCCAGCGCTGCCGCGCCGCGCTCGCGCCAACACCTACGCCTCGGCCAGCGGTCCGTGGTCGTCGCAGTGGTTTCCGTGCGGGTGGTGCAAGTGGCCATCGACCAGGTAATCGACGTGGTCGCCGTGCGGCACCGATTCGTGGCCGCATCTGGGCCCGTGCACGTGGCCGAGGCCGTGCCCGCCGCAACGATGCTCGGGCGTGCAGCGGTCGGGATTGGTGGCTGAGACCTCGATCGAATGCTCATCGACATGGTCGCCGTGCGGATGGTGAAGGTGGCCGTCGTGCAGGTAGTCGACGTGATCGTCATGGCGGACGGCGGTATGCCCACACTGGGGGCCGTGAACGTGGGGATGGTGGTTGTGGATTGTGTGGTGGGGCATTGCCATGCATGGCCTCCGCCGGGCTTGCTCTCTCAAGGTAGACTGCACGTTAGCAAGATTTCCGGCGATGACTTGGGTAACCCGCGCAGAAGGATTAATGCGCTTCGGAGAACCGGACCAGCGAGCAGCGAGGATGGTCAGCGAGGCTCATCGCCGTGACCCTCGGCTTACTCGGGCGGCACGGTCGCTCCGCCCGGGCTGTCGCCGTGGGGACCGGGTATCGGCTGTACACTCGATATCGCAGCTTTGCCGAGGAACTCTTCGCCGTCGATCCAGTCGGTCGCAAGGCGGCTTGCCCGCAACTCGTCGCGCGTCAACCAGTGCAGCCTGTCGCTTGGCGTCGATAGGATCAGCGGCATGATGGGGTCGCCGATGCCCATCGCGCCAAAGTATCGCCCGATCTGATCGTAGGTTTGCTGCGAGGTTCGCGTTTCGACGACTTTTCTTGCGATCCTGCGCTCCGACACCAGCCTCTTGCGGCTGCTCGTGTACCTATAAGTGCGCAAGACCCGGGAGTACACGTAGAACGATCTTATCCGATGCACCCCTACGAGCGTCCGCGGACCTACCAGGCGGCGGGTTCCGGCGGCGAGGATGAAGGCGCAGGAGGAGGCGCACTTGGACAGGTGCGCCTGCGGCAGGCCGAGCAGCGCTCCCCCCATCCGGGCCTTGCGGCAGGCTGCGTCCGCCGGGGCGCAGGGCGTGATCACGGTTCTGGTCACCGCGACGTCAAGGCCTTTACCTCGCACGAGGCGTCCGATTTCCAGGGCCTCGCGCACCTTGCCGCCGCCGGAGTCGACAAGCACGGGTACCTTGCGCTTCCCGAGCAGGCTCAAGGCCTTCCTGAACAGCCTGACCGAATCGGCGTCGATCTTGCCCTGTGCGGCAATCCATTCGGGGCACTGCGGCTCGCACCCGGCTTGCGCGCTACGCACGAGGTAGACTTGCATCGGTGTTTCGGGTGCCGGTGGCTCCGCGCCTTTGGCCGGTGGCGCAGCGGCAGCTACCGCGGTCCAGCCCACGAAAGAGCTGCACACCAGGACGGCAAAGAGTCTCATTGCCCGTCTGCTCCCTTCAGAACGGAACGCATTAATCTCGATGCGATAGCCTTCGACATCATAGGCGCCGGCAACTTCGAGCGCACGGCCAAACCCACGCTAATTAACTGCCGCGTCTTCAAGTTCGATCATGGCGTCGGGATCAAGCCTCTTGCCACCTGACCCGCGGGCGGTTTCTTTCTAGCTTGGCGACCAGGCCGGAAGGGTCTGGCCGAGCGTCGTCGGCCGGAGCAGCGACATGGACTCCTCCCTAACGCAGGCGCAGCAGGACATCCGCGAGGCCATCCTCAAGGTGTGCGCCGATTTTGGCGACGGCTATTGGCTGGAGAAGGACCGCGAGGGCGGCTTTCCGCACGAGTTCCATCGTGCCGTCGCCGACGGCGGCTGGCTCGGCATCGCCATGCCCGAAGCTTACGGCGGATCCGGCCTCGGCATCGCCGAGGCGGCCGTCATGATGCAGGCAGTAGCCGAATCGGGTGCGGCGTTCTCGGGCGCCTCGGCGCTGCACATGAACATCTTCGGGCTCAACCCGGTCGTGGTATTCGGCACCGAGGAGCAGAAGCGGCGCTTCCTGCCGCCGCTCATCGAGGGCCGCGAGAAGGCCTGTTTCGCCGTCACCGAGCCCGATGCCGGGCTCGACACCACCCGCATCAAGACCCGCGCCGTGCGCGAAGGCAACCGCTACGCCGTGCACGGCCAGAAGATCTGGATCTCGACCGCGCAGGTGGCCGACCGCGTGCTGCTGCTGGCGCGGACGACCCCGTTGGAGGAGGTGAAGAAGCCGACCGAGGGGCTGTCGCTGTTCTATGCCGCGCTCGACCGCGCGCACGTGGAAGCACGCGTCATCGACAAGATGGGGCGCAAGGCGGTCGACTCCAACCAGCTTTTTTTCGATGGCCTGCCGGTGCCGCTCGAAGACCGCATCGGCGAGGAGGGCGAGGGCTTTCGGTATATCCTGCACGGCCTCAACCCTGAGCGCATTCTGGTCGCCGCCGAGGCGGTGGGCATCGGGCGCGCGGCGCTGGCCCGCGCGGCGCGCTATGCCAGGGAGCGCATCGTGTTCGGGCGGCCGATCGGGCAGAACCAGGCGATCCAGCATCCGCTAGCCAAGTGCTGGGCGGAGCTGGAGGCGGCCAATCTGATGATGCTGAAGGCGGCCGCCCTCTATGACGACGGCAAGCCGTGCGGGGTGGAGGCCAACGCGGCGAAGTATCTCGCTGCCGAAGCCGGCTTCAGGGCGTGCGAGACCGCGGTGATGACGCACGGCGGCATGGGCTACGCCAAGGAGTTCCACGTCGAGCGCTACCTGCGCGAGATCCTGATCGCGCGCATCGCTCCGGTCTCGCGCGAGCTCATCCTCAGCCACATCGCCGAGAAGGCGCTCGGCCTGCCGAAATCGTATTGACGCAAGCGAGGCCGCGCTCTGCTTGCTCTGCCGGCGGCGCATTACGGCGTGGCCCCAGCGGGCGATGTCTGATTTAGTGAATCCATGGCCGCGACGTTCAATATCGACGCTTACAGCGACGCCCTCGTCGTGCTCGGCACGGCGGCCATCGTCGTACCGCTGGTGCGCCGATTCGGGCTCTCCCCCGTGCTCGGCTATCTCGGCGCCGGCGCCCTTCTCGGGCCTCTGGGATTGGGCACGTTCATGGAGTATGCCCCCTGGCTCTATTGGGTCACGGTCGTCGACGCCAGGAACGTCTCCGCCATCGCCGAGCTAGGCATCGTATTCCTGCTGTTCCTGATCGGGCTCGAGTTGTCCTTCCAGCGCCTCATCACCATGCGTCGGCTAGTGTTCGGCCTCGGCGGCCTGCAAGTCGCGCTGTCGACGGCCGTAATCGCCGCAATCGTGGCGATGGCGGGGAATGCGGGGCCAGCCTCCGTCATCATCGGCTCGTGCCTCGCCCTGTCGTCGACGGCGATCGTGGTCGACATCCTCTCCAACCAGCGCCGCCTTTCGACGGCCACGGGCCGCACCAGCTTCTCCATCCTGCTGGCACAGGATCTGGCCGTGGTGCCGATCCTGCTGTTCGTGGCCATGCTGGCCAACGGCGCCGGCGGCTCTGTGACATCCGGGCTGGCGCTGGCGGTCGCCAACGCGGCCCTGGCGCTGGGCGTCATCGTCGTCGTCGGCCGGCTGCTGCTGCGCCCCCTGTTCCGCCTGGTGGCCTCGACGGGCACCGGCGAGTTGTTCGTGGCGGCGACGCTGTTCGTCATCGTCGCCACCGCCGTGATCGCCGGGCTCGCCGGAATGTCGATGGCGCTCGGCGCCTTCGTTGCCGGCCTGCTGCTGTCCGAGACCGAGTTCCGCAAGGCGATCGAGGCCACCATCGATCCGTTCAAGGGCCTGCTGCTCGGTCTGTTCTTTTTCACCGTCGGCATGAACATCGATTTGCGCGAGCTGGCGCGCGAGCCGGTCTGGCTGTTCGCGTCCGTGGTCGGCCTGGTCGGCATCAAGGCCGCGATCATCATCGGCCTGGCGCGGCTGTTCCGCGTGCCGCTGCCGGCGTCGGTCGAGACCGGCCTGCTGCTGGGTCCGGGCGGCGAGTTCGCCTTCGTCATCGTCGGCGTCGCCATCGCCGCCGGCCTGGTCACGGCGCGCGCCGGCAGCTTCACGCTGGCCGTGACCTCGGTGACGATGGCGCTGATCCCGCTGCTCGCCATGGCCGCACGGCGCATTGCGCCGAGGTTCGAGGAGCGCAGGCCTCTCGACCCGCAGCTGCTCGTGGCGCCGCCGGCGGACGGCAGGGTGCGCGCCATCGTCGTCGGTCACGGCCGGGTCGGGCAGGTCGTGTGCGATCTTCTGGACACGCACCGCTTCCCCTATCTTTCGACGGATCGCGATCCGTCGTCGGTGGCGGAGCATCGCCGGCGCGGACGCGAGGTCTACTACGGCGACGCAACCAATCCGGCGTTCTTGAAGAGCTGCGGCCTGATGGCGGCGCCCGCACTGATCGTCACCATCCACGACCAGGCGGCGATCGACGAGATCGTGCGCGTTGCGCGCGAGCTGAGGCCCGATATCCTGATCGTCTCGCGCGCTCGGGATGCCAGGCACGCGCGCCACCTCTACGCCATCGGCGTCACCGATGCGGTGCCTGAGACCATCGAGGCGAGCTTGCAGCTCTCCGAAGCGGCGCTGGTGGGCCTGGGCGTGCCGGCCGGGCCGGTGATCGCCTCGATCCACGAGAAGCGCGACGAGTTCCGCCACGAGCTGCAGGAGGCGGCGGGGGGAAGCGACACGCACGCCATCCGCGCTAAGACGCTCCGGACGGCTGAATAAAGTTAATGCCGAACGGTTGCGTCACCGATTGGAAACCCCCAGGCCGATGGCGTAACCTGGTCACGGCCGAGCTTTCGGGTTGCGTGGGGCCGCCGGAACCAATGCTGCACAACGCCTCGGGTACCCTCCATGTCACCCCACGATCATCCGATTTTCGACCCTAAGAGCCGAGTGCCGACGGACGGCGACTTCTCGCGCGAGGAAGTCCGGCTCGCGAACCGCAATGCCGGAACGCTGCTCGAGACGCTGCGCCACGATCTGACGCCGCCGGGCCTGCATTACCTCCTCACCCATTTCGATGTGCCCTATGTCCCCACCGTGGCTGCATGGACGCTCGACATCGGCGGCGTAGTCGAGAGACCGCTGAAACTCACCCTCGACGAATTGAAGCGGTGCCCCGAGCGCACCTTGCGGGTGACGCTGGAGTGTGCCGGCAACGGCCGCGCCGCCATGGCCCCGCGCTGGCAGGCCCAGCCCTGGCACCACGAGGCGGTCGGCACCGCCGAGTGGACCGGTACGCCGCTGAGGCCTTTGCTGGAGCGGGCCGGCCTCGCCGACGGCGTGCGGGACGTGGTGTTCTACGGGAGAGACCGTGGCTTCGACGGCGGCGTCGAGCACAACTACGGCCGCAGTCTGTCGCCGGCGCAGGCGCTCTCCGGCGAGGCGCTTCTCGCCTGGGCAATGAACGGCGCGCCGCTGCCGCCGCAGCACGGCTTTCCGCTGCGCCTCGTCGTGCCCGGCTGGTACGGCATGGCGAGCGTCAAATGGCTCAACCGCATCGAGGCGATCGAGCGCCCGTTCGACGGCTTCCAGCAGGTCCGCACATATGTCTATCGCCGGGAGGCCGCCGAGCCGGGCACTCCGGTCACCACCATGCGGGTGAAGTCGCTGCTGGTGCCACCCGGCATTCCCGACTGGTACACGCGGCGGCGCCTCGTTGAGTGTGGGCCGGTGGAGCTGTTCGGGCGCGCGTGGTCGGGCGGCGGCGTGCCGGTGGCGAAGGTGGAAGTGGCCGTCGACGGGGATTGGCAGGAGACGGTGCTCGAACCTCGAGCGGGTCCCTACGTCTGGCGTGGTTGGCGCACCTCTTGGCAGGCGGAGCCCGGCGAGCATGTCCTCATGTGCCGCGCCACCGACGCCGACGGCGAGGTGCAGCCGGTCGAGCAGCGCTACGACCGCGGCGGCTTTGGCAACAATGCTGTGCACAAAGTGTTAGTCACCGTGAGATAGCCGGGAGGGAATGGTATCGAGCAGCGGCGGCGCCGACATTGGCCGTTCCGAATGAGGAGGCTGCGGACGATGAGGCTGAGAAGCCCCCCGCCCTGGGTTTGGCTTGTCGCCGCCGCGGCCACCGGCCTTGCAGTGTGGCCGGCATCGGCACAGCAGGCGCAACGGCGCCCAGAGCCTGCGCCATCCGCCACGACAACGCCGCGTCCTCACGAGCCTTCGGCGCTCGCAGTCCTCCGTAAACGATTCGATGAGCTCCTCGCGAGCACCAACACCAAGGCGCTGAGCACAAAACGCAAGGCCGAGATGTTCGAGGAATTCCTGGTCTGGCCGCGCAATCCGTTCGAGATCGAGCTGGTCGTGAGGCTCACGTCGGCAAGCGGCGTTGGCCAGGTCATTGGCATTCTTGCCGTCAAGAACAGCGAAATCGTGGTCGCGGGCCGCAAAGAGATTGCCTTGCATATCAAGCCGAACGTGTGGGGCCTGCATCCCGGACTGTACGCGTTTCACGTTCACGAGAACCCCAATTGCGGACCTGCGTTGAAAGACGGCAAGCTCGTGCCCGGTCTGGCGGCCGGTAGTCATTTGTGGCTGTCGGGCACCGGATCGCTGGGCGGAACGACCTTCAGCAGCCACTTGGGCGATTTGCCGGATCTCGAGGTCGATGCCGATGGAACGGCCAGAAAGCCGGTCGTTGCGGCGCGCCTCACACTCGCCGATGTCGTGAATCGCTCTTTCATGATTCATGCAAGCCAGGACGACAATTCGGCACGACTGGCTTGCGCACCGTTGAATTAAGGCCGACTGCCGTGGAGTGCGAGGACGAGGTCAGACCGCTTCTGGACAGGGAGCGACTGCTGTTTCCGGAGATCGCTCAGCCGGGTAGCTGTGGCGCGTGCTATTGGGCGCGGCTGAACCGGAAGACCCACAAATGGCGGTGCGCGAAGCACGACGTAACCACCAAACCGCAAGACTCTTGCGCCGACTACGTGCCGGCACCTTCAGCTTGAGGCGGTGCTCGACAATAGTCCCACGACCATATCCCCGATCGCCAACGCCGCGGTGAGCCCCGGGCTCTCGATGCCGTAGAGCGCAATCAGCCCAGGAAGCCCGTGCCTCTCCGGCCCGTGGATGGCGAAGTCGGGCACCGGCTCGCCCTCGCGGTAGAGCTTGGGACGCACCCCGGTGTAGTCGGCGTGCAGGCGGCTCGCGTCGAGGCCGGGGTAGTAGCTGCGGATGGCATCTAGGAATTTTTCGAGCTTCTCGGGCTGGAAGCTGTAGTCGATGCCGAGTGTCCATTCGATGTCGGGCCCGAACTTGCAGCGCCCGCCGATGTCGACGGTGGCGTGCAGGCCAAGCCAGGCGCCGTCAGGCACCGGGTAGATGTGGCGCTGGAACGGCGAGCGGCCAGAGAGCGCGTAATACTGGCCCTTGGCGTAGTAAGTCTCGGGCGGCCGATAGCCGCCGGCGTAGCCCAGCGTCATGGCAAGCTTGGAGGCATGCAGCCCGGCCGAAATAACGAGGTTGCGGCACGCGATGGCGCCGGGCGCGTCGCCGCTTGTGGCGAGGCGGAAGTGGCCGTCGCCCGTGCGCTCGATCCTCTCCACCGGGCACCTCAGCACCACCGAGCCGCCGCGAGCCTCGATGTGGCCCTCCAGCGCCAGCATCAGGCCGTGGCTGTCGACGATCCCGGTCGAGGGCGAAACGAGAGCGCCGACGCAGGCCAGCTCCGGCTCCAGCGCGCGCGCGGCATTGGCGCCGATCGGCTCGAGGTCGGTCACGCCGTTCTTGGCGGCCGTTTCCCTGATGGCGGCCAGTTTCGACAGTTGGCTTTCGTGCGTTGCGACGATGAGCTTGCCGCAGCGGGCGTGGGCAACGCTGTTCTCGACGCAGAAGCGGTAGAGCAGCTCCTTGCCGCGCACGCACAAGACGGCCCGCAGGCTGCCGGGCGGATAGTAGATGCCGGCGTGGATCACCTCGGAGTTGCGCGAGGAGGTCTCCGAGCCGATCAGCTCGTGTTGCTCCAGCACCATGACCTCGTGACCGGCGTCGGCCAGAGCGCGGGCGATGGCGAGCCCGACCACGCCGGCACCTACAACTATGGTTTCAACGTCTGGAGACATTCGATCCTTCCGGTAGCGCCGCAGGGCAATCTTAACCATACGCGCCTGGCGCGCACCTCGGTGGTGAGCAGGGCCTGCCATCCAGATGGCCTTTCCCGTAACGCGGGGCGGGGTTTTTTTTGCGATCCTGCGCCTCCCGGTAGGGGGACACCGGGCCGGACGAATCGCGAAAAATTCGCGACCCCCGCGTAATGAGCGCGCTGGGTCCGGTCACGCCCGACAAACGCCTTGTATCTGGAACATACAATGAACATAATGAGGACGAATGTTCCGGGCGACTCAGGCTACACCCCTGCTGCTGGGATCTAAGGAGGGCCAACGGACATGGCGCTGTTTTCCTCGAGCCGTCAGGCGTTCAAACCGCACGTCCACGTGGCGGAGGAGCGGTGTCCGGTCTGCGAGCAGCTGATCCCCAATGACAGGGCGAAGCAGATCCGGGCTCGGATGGAGGAAAGGGACGGGGAACGCCGCACGGCCATGCTCGAGCAGTTTTCGCGCGAGAAGGCCGAGGCCGAGTCGAGAGTCCGCGCCGAGGCCAAAGCCGCCGCCGAGGCGGCGATGACCTCACGCGTCGCCGAGTTCCAATCCAGGCTGGCGCAGGAGCAGCAGGCCAGGGCGGCCGTGCAGGAGCAGATGGCGGCGCTGAGGGCGGAGCAGCAAGCCGGGGTCGAGAAGCGCGTCGCCGAGATTCAGGAAGGCCTGCAGCGGCAAAAGGAAGACCTGCAGCGCGAGAAGGAGGCTGCCGTCCTGGCCGAGAAGGCCAAAGTTTTGAAGCTGACCTCGGAGCTGGCCGACATGCAGCGCAAGCTCGAAGGCAAGTCGGCGCACGAGCTGGGCGAGGGCTCGGAGATCGATCTCTACGAGCAGCTGCGCTCGGCCTTCGAGGGTGACCGCATCCAGCGCGTGCCCAAGGGCGTCAACGGCGCCGACGTGATCCACGAGGTGGTGCACAACGGCAAGGTGTGCGGCAAGATCGTCTACGACGCCAAGAACCGGGACGCCTGGCAGAACGGCTTCGCCACCAAGCTGAAGGCGGACAAGCTGGCGCAGGGGGCGGACCACGCCATCCTGTCGAGCAACAAGTTCCCGAAGGACAAGCGCGAGATCCATCTGCAGGACGGCGTGATCGTCGCCGGCCCCGCGCGCGTGCTCGCCATCGTCGAGATCCTGCGCGACCAGCTGGTGCGCATGCACGAGCTGCGCGTTTCCAACGAGGAGCGCGGCAGCAAGTCGGTCGAGCTGTACGCCTTCATCACCTCGGAGCACTGCAAGCAGCTGATCGAGCAGGTGGAGGCGCAGGCCGGCAAGATGCTCGACCTGGACAGCAAGGAGCAGGAGGCACACCGGCGTACCTGGGACCAGCGCGGCAAGCTGATCCGCTCCGTGCAGAAGGCGCGCGGCGATCTGTCCTTCGAGATCGACCGCATTCTCGGCACCGCCGGCAACGGTCCGGAGGGCGCGGCATAGGCTCCATCCCGAAGCCTGCCAGCAGGAGGCCCTACCACCCAGCAAAATCGGGTGAGGCATCTCACACGCGAAGCGGCAAATTCGCCAGGTCGCTCGTCACCAGTTGACGCGCAAGCCGATCTTGCCGTCCCAGGCATCGCTCCGGCCGTCGAGGCCGAGCTGGTAGCTGGCGTTGGCAAAGAGCGACGTGGTGCGGTCGATCTGCGCCGTGATGCCGCCATTGAGCTCGAGCCACTCGCCTCCGAGATGGGCCCGGAACGGGATGAGACCGGTCGCCGACGAGAATGCGGTGGTGGGATCGCCCAGGAACTCCTGCCACAGGTTTGGCCTGAACCACGTGGTCACCAGACTTGGCTGTGAGGCTGCCCCCATCTTCCAGGTGTTGGCGAAGCGCACGCCGATGCGGGCGGCGAGCGAGTCGATGTCACTGAACTTCACCGAGGCCGCCCGGTCACTCGTGTCATCGAGGCCGATGGTCTGGTAGACCACCTGCGCCTGCGGCTCGATGATCCAGCCGCCGGAGAGCTTGAAGGGGTAGCCGCCCTCGAGCGAGGCGGCAAAGCCCCAGCCATCGGTCTCCATCGCCGCCAGGCGCGCTGAGTTTGCACGCATGTCGTACAAGGTGGCCTGCACGACGCCGTCGAGATACCAGCCGGCGGGCCCGAAGTAGGTGGTATAGCCACCGAGGCTGTAGGCGGTAAGGACGTCGCGGCCGGCGGCCATGCCGTTGAAATGGGTGAGATCGCCGTGGCCCATGCCGAGCGCGGCATACAAACCTGCGTGGGTGCGGGCTCCGCTGGCCTGCTGCCAGCGATAGACGTCCTGGCCGGCCTGGATGGCGGCGAAATCGTAATCGTACTTGGGGCCTGCGCCGTAGATGCCCACGGGATGGCCTTCGCGGTTGCCGTGCTGGGCGATGACGCGGCCCCAGGCGCCGTTGGCGTAGGCGGTGGTGGCGAGATCCATCTTGTCCCGCAGATGCTCCTGCTCGCCGACGCGCTGGTGCAGAGTGTCGAGGATCGAGCGACCATAGAGCAAGGCGAGCGCAGGAAGGGCAGCCACGAGCGACACCTCCTGGCGGAAGTGGGGGATTGGTGGCTTCGGCGGTGCCGGCGGCGCAGGTGGTGCCGGGGGCGTTGGAGGCGCAGGCGGTGCCGGGGGCGGCGCGGGCGGCGTCGGAGGAGTTGGTGGGATCGGCTTTGGGCAGGGAGGGATCGGCGCATTCGGCAGCGAGCAGTCCACCGTCGAGCGCAGGTACCAAGCTTGCGGATTGCTGGCATCGACGCTGCCGCGAAACAGCGTGTACTCGTATGGACCTGCCACGGCCGGGGCGCCAAGCGTGAAGGCGCCGGGTACCGTGCTGGCGCCGTTGATGGCGTCGACCACCTGAATGCCGTTGGCAACCGTTAGTGCACCAGGTCCGCCGGCGTTCGTGACGATGAGCGCCGTTGTACCCGTCGCCGAGCCGGCGCTGACAACCAGCCGGTCAGAAGCCGCGCCGTCACCGGCCAATACGCTCTGCAGCAGCAACCGGCCGCCCTGGCCGACATAGTTGCCGACAATGGTGAAACTGTCGGTTGGACCCGACGCACCGCTTGTCAGGTCGAGGATGCCGGCGTTCATGACGGTGACAAACTGTCCGGCCGCGAACGGCGCGACGGTGAACGAGCCGTTGCCTGCGAATACCGTGCTGGTGGGATCGATCAAGAGCGAACCCGTCCCGGTGCCCGAGTCACCGAGCGTGAGCGTGCCGTCGAAGGTCAGCTGCGAGCCGTTGGTGAGCTCGATCGCTTCCCAGTTGACGAAGCGCTGAACGATGGACGCAATCGTATTGTCGAGGACCAAACGATCGGAGCCTAAACCGCCATCGATGGTAATGCCTCTCAGATTGTCGGCCGTCAGATTGCGCAACGTCGCAAGATCCGCGTCGGTACCCATGTCCAGGCCGCCGATGATGCCGCCGGTCCACAGCATCTCGTCCTTGCCGGCCTCGCCCTTAACGAACTGCGTGATCGTGCCGGCCGAGACCGTTGCCTTGTCGTCGCCGTCTCCCATCAGAACCTGATTGTTGACGATCCCCCCCAGCATGAGGAACGTGTCGTTGCCGGCGCCCAGGCTGATCATGCCGTTGATCACGTTCTTGAGCAGGTCCGACGGATTGAAGTTGACGGCAGCTCCAACGCGATTGATGACGATATCGTCGCCGCCACCCAGCGTTATGTTGTTGTTGATCAGCCCCGCGTTGTCGATCTTGTTCTTTGCTCCGCCGGTGCTGACTAGATCCTGATTGATTGTGGCATTGACCGCGTTGTTGATGATGTTCGTGCCGTTGCCTGTGATGGTGAGTCCGTTATTGATGATGCCGATGTTGTCGACCGTGTTTATGCCGCTGCCCGTAATGCTGAAGGTTTGGTTGATCTGCCCACGGTTTGTCACCGTATTTGCAGTCGTGCCGCTGAGGATCAGACCCTGGTTAAAGATGGCGTCGCTCTCAATGGTATTCTGCGTGCCAATGATGTTGACGAGGCCATTGATATTGTGGCCAAGCATGAGTGTGACGGAATTGGTGCCCGTTCCGTTGATCGTTATTCCGCCATTGAAGTTGCCCGTGTTGACAATGGTGATGCTGCCGGTTCCGTTGCCCAGGACACCCGCATTGAGAGAGCCAAAGATGTTGAGCACGTTGCCGAGGGTGTTCGGCGCAAAGGTGATGGCGTTGCCGTTGGGTGCGGCGTTCACGGTGGCACCCGATTCAACGTTGACCGTGACGGGCGTGTTGGCCGGGGCAATGAACCCGTCGTTGTCGCTGGCCGTACAGGTGACGGTGCCGCCGGGCGCGGGAACATTTGGCTGGCAATCGGCAAGGGCCGACACCGAGCCGGCGAACAAGGCCACGGTCGATACCACCGCAACCCGCGTTGATCTCTTGGTCCGGGCGGACCCGCAGAATGATGCCGTCAACAAGAATTGGGGCAGCACGTTTTTCATTGGCCTCAATGCTGTGTCCGCACGGCTAGTCCTGTTTTGGACCAGCGTTTGTCGTCTCGGCCAAAACGCCGAGGCGCGGCGAGAGCAAGAGGTGATTCGAAAATCTAATCTCCTAAAACGCCTTGGTGATTGGTGCCGATCTGGCGTGTGTGATCGCCGCGGCACGCTCCTGAATTAGATATCCGCTGTCAGAGGCTGGCTGTAGCGCGTTCCGACCGAGCGGCTTCTCAGAACGGATAATGCCTATGCCCGGACTGGATGGTGATCCACCTGAGCTCGGTGAACTCGTTGATGGCGGCCTTGCCGCCGAAGCGGCCGTAGCCCGAGTCCTTGACGCCGCCGAACGGCATCTGTGCTTCGTCGTGCACTGTGGGCCCGTTGATGTGGCAGATGCCGGAGTCGATGCGGCGCGCCACGGCGAAGGCGCGGTTCACATCGCGGCCGAACACGGCGGCCGAGAGGCCGTAGGGCGTGTCGTTGGCGATGCGCACGGCTTCGTCCACGCCCTTGGCGCGCACCACCGTGGTGACGGGTCCGAACGACTCCTCCTCGTAGATGCGCATGGCCGGCGTGACGTGGTCGAGCACGTGGGCATTGATCAGCGTGCCGTTGACGAGGCCGCCCGCCACCAGCTTGGCGCCCTTGGCGACCGCGTCCAAGATCAGAGAGGTGACGCGATCGGCGGCGTTGCGATCGACCACCGAGCCCAGGATCGCCTTGCCCTCGCGCGGGTCGCCGACGGAGAGCGACTTGGCCTTGGCGGCGAAGCGTGTCACGAACTCGTCGGCCACCTTCTCGTCGACCACGATGCGCTCCGTCGACATGCAGATCTGCCCCTGGTTGGCGAACGCGCCGAACGCCGCGGCGCTCACGGCCTCGTCGAGGTCGGCGTCGTCCAGCACGACGAGCGGCGACTTGCCGCCGAGTTCCAGCAGCACAGGCTTGAGATATTCGGCGCACTTCTTGGCGATGATCTTGCCGACGCGCGAGGAGCCGGTGAAGTTGACGCGCCGCACCGCCGGATGGGCGATCAGGGCGTCGACGACGGCGCCGGCGTCCTTGGGCGCGTTGGTCACCACGTTGACCACCCCCGGCGGGAAGCCCGCCTCGCGAAACAGGCTGCCGATCAGGCGGTGCGTGCCCGGGCACATCTCCGACGCCTTGAGCACCACCGTGTTGCCGCAGGCGAGCGGCATGGCGATGGCGCGGGCGCCGAGAATGACCGGAGCGTTCCACGGCGCGATGCCGACCACCACGCCCACCGGCTGGCGATAGCCCATGGCGAGGCTGCCGGGCACGTTGGAGGGTATGACCTCGCCGGTAATCTGCGTGGTCATGGCGGCGGCCTCGCGGATCATGCCGGAGGCCAGCATGCAGTTGAACCCGGCCCACATGGCGGTGGAGCCGGTCTCTGCCCCCATCACGGGAGCGAACTTAGCGCCGGCGGCCTCGATCAGATCGGCGGCCTTGTTGAGCAGGGCGCGGCGAGCGGCGGGCGCCATCCCGGACCAGGCCGGGAAGGCGGCAGTGGCGGCATCCACCGCACGTACGGCATCGTCGGCATTCGACGCGGCGGCACGTGCAGCGACATCGCCGGTCATGGGATTGAGCCGGTCGAAGGTGGCGTTGCCGGCCGCTTTGACATCGGCGTTGTTGATCATCAGGTCGACGGCGATCATCGTTTCCCTCCCGGGGGATGGCTTGTAGGTTGACGGGTGGACGGCCGGCGCTTGTGGTGGGGGCGCTGCCGCGCCCGAGACCGCGATCGCCGGACTGTCGCTGCGGTCGTTGGCAGAGGACCGGCCCGGCGTGCGATGGGCCTGCAAGCCGCCCGCAAGCCCGCTCGACCGACCAGCAAGGGGCTGACCACCGGATGATTCGTGATGCCGGCGCGCTGAGCCGGCCATGCCGTTCCCCACCCGCTGCGCCAGTTTCGGGGCAGGATCGTCAATGCGGCCGTTGCTCAGGCGCCGGCCGCCCTGCTCGGCGGCGCCGGCACCGTTCGCCTGCGCGCTGCCGCCCAGATAGGCGCGACGCACGGCCGGGTCGTCTCGCAGCCGTGCCGCGGCGCCTTCGCCGACGATGCGGCCGTTCTCCAGGAGATAGCCGCGATCGGCGATGGCCAGCGCGGCCCGCGCATTCTGCTCGACAAGCAGCACGCCCACGCCCAGCTCCTTGATGCGGGCGAGCGCCTGGAACAACTCACTGCAGATAAGCGGAGACAGCCCCAGCGAAGGCTCGTCGAGCAGCAGGATGTCGGGGCTCGACATCAGCGCCCGCCCAATCGCAACCATCTGCCGCTCGCCGCCGCTCATGGTGCTGGCGAGCTGCGCCATGCGTTCGGCCAGGCGCGGGAACAGGGCGACGATGCGCTTGAGACTGTCGGGCGCCCGGGCGCGGGCGCGCCGCGTGAAGGCGCCGAGCTGGAGATTCTCGTGCACCGACAGGTCGGCGAAGATGCCCCGGTCCTCGGGCACCAGCGCCAGCCCAGCCTCGACCAGCTCGTGCTGCGGCAACGCTGTGAGATCGACGCCGCCGAGATCGATGCGCGCGCCCGGCAGGTGCGGAACCATGCCGCCCAGCGCTTTCAGGCACGAGGACTTGCCGGCGCCGTTGGCGCCCAGCATGACGACAATCTCGCCCCGGCCGACGCTCAGCGACACGTCGACGATGGCAAGGTGCTTGCCATAGCTTACCGACAGCTGTGCGACGTCCAGCATTCCCTTCCTCGTGAGAACGCCTGGCCGCAGGCCGCTTCGCGGCCTAGCTGGCGCGTCTCCCCCGTTGGCGCGCGGCTGTTGCCCGGGCAACCGTTTCGCGGTCTAAACAAGCATCACAGGCCGTGGATCGTCCGGTCAACCCCCGATCGCGCAAATGCCTAACCTGACCGTCAATGGGCAAAGAACACCGGCAGCTCGGCCGCCGACAGGATATGGCTGGTGGCGCCGCCGAAGATCATCTGCCGCAGCCGGCTTTGGGTGTAGGCGCCTTTGATCAGTAGATCGGCGCCCTGTGCCGCCGCCTCCGCCAGGATGACCTCGCCGGGGCGCAGGCCGCGGCCGGCGACCGTCTTGTCGCTCGCCGTAATGCCATTGGCCTGCAGATACCCCACGGCATCCTTGATGCTCGGCCCCGGCACGATAGCGCCCTCCACAGCGATAAAGGAGACGCGCTTCGCTTTTTTCAGCAGTGGCATGGCGAACAGCATGCAGCGGGCGGTTTCCGTGCTCGCGTTCCAATGAATGAGCACGGTCTCGCCGAACGACCTCGGTGCAACCGGGGGAGCCATGAGCACCGGCCTGCCGCTGTCGAACAGCGCCGCCTCGAGCGCCGTCATGCGCGCACCGCGGCCGCCGGGCCGGCCGAGGACGGTGACGTCATGCACCCGCCCGAGGCTGCCAAGCGCGCCGTCCTCGATCGCGGGTCCGCCGCGCCAGCGGAAGCGGGCCGTGTTGGAAGGTTCCCCAGGGTGACTCGCCGCGAACGCATCGAAGACCTGACGCACGCTGCGGCAGAACTCCAGCTCGTTCCAATCGGCGGGTGGGATCGTCACGGCAACGATGGGATCGGGCGCCACGATCTCCGCAAACGCCGGCCGCAGCGCCACGCCCTCGACCGTTGCTGAGAACCCGTTTGCCAGCAGCCGCGCGGTTTCCAGAACCGCCGGCATCTGCTCGTTTTGATCGGCCGGAAGAAGAATGCTCTTCATGGCATTCCTCGCTGTTTTCGGACGGTTGTGCTCTGCTACCCTTGGCAAACATAGCATGGATCGCGCACAAGGCGTCTGCACAAAGCTGGCGAATCTCGACTACTCGCTGAGCCCGCAAACAGGGCGTCACTTGTCAGGCAGCCGGCAAGCAACCGTGAGATAGGCCTGCCTAAGCTTGGCGCTTGAGGCGCCCAAAGCCTAGACGCTCGAAGAAACCGGCCTTGCGCGGAAGCAATTCAGGTTCAAGCCGCGGCACGATGGGCGCCGTCAGCTCCTGGGCGGGATAGACTACCTCTCCAGCAGGGGCAGGACGTTCCCGCCAACCGGTGGAATCTTCCGCTGCCGTCCGTCGCGCCCGCCGTCCTATCTCTCCCCGCTCGTTGTCGTCCTGCTGTACGTGAACCTTCCTTTGGGCACCATCCATGACTCTCTTTGGGCCCGAACCTTTCCGAGCGCGCGCGACCGGCGGTTTGGGAGGCTTGACCTGTCCATTCTTCGCCGCCTCGCCCTCGCCCGGGGCAGGACGGTCTTGCAGGTCGCCTTCGCCCGGTGCGCGCCGCCCGCGGCTTCTCTGCGATGCCCGAGCCCCGTTCGGGAGATCGGCCTCTCCGTTCAATGCCTCCGTCAGCCGCCGACCGAAATGCTCGGTCGAGGCTTCACGCTCGGTCTCGCGCAGAGGCCGCGGGGTCCAGACCGGCAAGTCCGCGTCGCGGATGGGCCCGGCGTCAACACGTTTTGGCATGCCCGATGCGACGATCGAAACGCGGATCCTGTCGCCGAGCCCTTCGTCGAAGGTGGCACCCACGATGATGTTGGCGTCCGGGTCTACCTCCTGGCACACGCGACTGGCCGCCTCCTCCACCTCCCAAAGCGTCATGTCGCGGCCGCCGGTCATGCACAGCAGCAGGCTCTTGGCACCCTTCAGCGTGACCTCGTCGAGGAGCGGGTTCACGATCGCCTCTTCCGCCGCCGCGATCGCGCGCTGCTCACCCGAGGCTTCGCCCATGCCCATCATCGCGCGGCCCATGCCGCCAAGCACCGTCTTGACGTCGGCGAGGTCGAGGTTGATGAGCCCCTCTTTGACGATCAGGTCGGTGATGGTGACGATCCCAGAGTACATCACCTGGTCCGCCATCACGAAGGCATCCGCAAACGTCGTCTTGTCGGTGGCGACCCGGAACAGGTTCTCGTTGGGGATGACCAGCAGCGTGTCGGCGTACTTGCGCAGCTCGGCAATCCCGGCTTCCGCATTACGCAATCGTTTCGCACCCTCGAATTGGAACGGCTTCGTAACCACCGCGACGGTCAGGATGTCGAATTCTCTGGCTTCACGCGCGATCACGTAGGCGGCGCCGGTTCCCGTGCCGCCGCCCATGCCGGCGGCGATAAACAGCATGTGACAGTCGGCCAGCGCAGCCCGGATCTCCTCGGCCGCTTCCTCTGCAGCCCGCTCGCCGATTTCGGGGTTTGATCCAGCACCGAGCCCGTCGGTTAGGTTCGAGCCGAGCTGGATCCGCTGTTCGGCCTTCGAGGCAGCCAGCGCCTGCATGTCGGTGTTTGCGACCACAAACCTGACATTGCCCAGGCCCGCCGCGATCATGTTGTTGATGACGTTGCCGCCGGCCCCGCCCACACCGATGACGGTAATCTGCGGATTCATCTTTGTGGTGTCGGGCATGTGCAGCTCGATGGGTCGCGCTTGCCTCATTGCTGGTGCCGGCGCGCCATGAGCGCACCGCACCTGCCGGCAAATTCTTCCACCAACCGCTCGATCATTCCGGACGACTGGCCATAGCGGTTCACAAAACTGGTCCGGCCTTCGTCGTTATCGCGCCACGTGGCGCCTTCCAGCTCCCTGCAGTAGGGCAGATACGGCCTCAGCAATTGGAATTCCGGGGCAACTCGATCCAAAAGCCGTTCCATCGATTCGACTTGGGATCGATGGTTGCCGCCTCCGTTTCTGTGCCGCACCTTGGAGACAACGGTCCCGACCAGCAGGTCGTCAAACGAACGGTCGGGCCGTGCCCGCTTGATTTCCGCGCGCAAGTGGTCGATCGCCGCAAACGAAATTTCGTTGGGCAGCGTCGGAATGACCAGGCCGTCGGCTGCTCTGATTGCCGCCTCGGAGAACAGGGTCAGCCCGGGCGGGCAATCGATGAGAATGAAGTCGAATTCCTCCAGCAGCGAACGGAATAGCTCTCCCATTCTGACTGCAGCGTTCTCGTACGCCGAGTGAATATCGGATTTCGACAGGAAGGAAGCCACGATCTGCCGCTCTCGCCTCGGCATATCCGGATTGCCGGGCAGGAGGTACATTAGTCCTGCCGCTTCCTTGACGCAGAATTGCGTTTGCACCGCTGAAGAACCGAGGCGCTCACCATTCCCCTCGGTCAGCTGTCTCTGCAGCTGGCAATCCATAGTCGCATTCTTGAGAATCAGATCGTTCAATGTCCGCCTGCCGAGCAAGGCAATGGACGCACTGCATTGAAAATCGCAATCGATGACAGCGATGCGCTTTTGCAATAGGCGGCAGACACCCTCGGCGATCGCCAGCGCAACGGTTGTTTTGCCCGTGCCGCCCTTGAAGTTGATCGCTGCCATGACACATTTCGGCAAGTCAATCTTGGACATCTAGCCGTTCCCGTCGTCTGCGCCCTCGCGCGGTACCGAGCCGAAGATGGAAACCTCCGGCACGTCCTCCCACAACGTGACGCTTACGCTGGCGGGCCAAGAAAGAGCGGGCAGGCAGTTTCAGGCCCGACGGCAAATGAAGCAACGCTAGCCGACAACGCGCTACCGCAGCTTCGGTCAGGTCGGCCCCCTTACAGTTGCCCCCTCCGCCAACCACTGACTCAAAAACCTGTGGGTCCTCTGCATTTCTCCTTTCAACTCAGCTGCACAACGGCCAAGCCGCGAATCAGCAGCAGACTACAGAGATAACCGAATTAAGGCAACGCACACAGGATGACCGTTGTAGGATGGCACGCAACGTGTGTCCCTTTGTGCATGGCATCGGACGTTGGATTTGCACGCCAGCGCACGCATGACGGGGGGGGCGGGCGGAACGCAGCCATTGCGAAGCTGTCCATCGAGGGCGCTCCAGCCTTGCAGGAGTCGACGGCTACGTCATCCTGGGCACACCGACTTGCACGGATGACCGCGATGATCGATCAGCTCACGGCGCAAGCAAGTGTTGCGCAACACAAATCCGCCGCCAATACTGCTGACGGATAACACCGATGGGTTGAGGCCTTTGATCTGAGGCGGGATGCTTGCAAGTGCAGGGCCATACCAAGTTTCAAGTGCGACCTCTCTACCTCCAAGTTCGCGACGCGCTGCTCGAGCGCATCAAGGACGGAAGGTGGAAGCCCGGGGCCAATCTCCCAAGCGAAATCGACCTTTACCGGCAGTTGGGCGTGAGCTTGGGAACACTGCGGAAGGCCCTGAGCGTCCTCGAAAGCGAACAGCTGATAATCCGGGAGCCGGGTCGGGGGACTTTCGTAAGGGATCACCAGGCCGGACAAGCTCTCGGGCGCTTCAATCCCATCCGCGGAGCTGACGGGGCGCCCCTGCGCGGCCAGGTGAAGTCTCGGAAGGTGAAGCTAGGTACCCCGACGAGCGCTGAGCGTGCGACCTTGAACCTCAAGTCAGGTGACCTGGTTGTGCGCATCCACCGGACCAGGATCCTAGAACAACGCCCCTTCGCCTACGAGCAGATTTGCCTCCCGGATAGACGCTTCCCGGGTCTGGCCGAACAAACAGAGATGCCCGACGAGTTGGAAGAGCTGGCGCAGGATTGGGGGGTGATCCTTGCGCGTGCCGAAGCAAAGGTAAGGGTGGCACCCGTGCCATCGGCCGCGGCCGCGGCGCTGTCCCTTGCCGATCGCACGCCTGTTCTCTTGGTGGAGAGACTCGCATTCGACACGGACCACGAGCCCATCGAGGCAATGACGGCGTACTACGACTTGCGGGACGAGTACTGCCGGCTGGAGATGCGCTGATCGCCCCGGTTGCGCGCGGTGATGTTGATCACCACCTGCGCGCAACTTCAGGGCGACGCTTCAGTCCGGCGCGGCGTTGGAGTTGGCTCGGGTGAGTGCCATTGAGATAGCCAGAAGGTGCTGCTGACCGTCCAGGTCGAGTTTGCGGAAGGAGTCGACCAGTGCCTGGGCCCGGTGTTCTACGGTAGCAACCGTGTAGACAACCGGTTCGCTGGCAGGCGTTTCGCTGCGCGCTGCAGGTTCTTCGTCGCCGACACCCTGGAAGAACCATACCACGGGGATGCCGTAGAGGTCGGCAATCTGGGCGAGCAACGATGCAGGGGTGGGAACGCCCGCTTCGTAGCCTTCGTAAATGTCTGCCGGTACCCCAACGCACTCTGCGATGCGGTCTATGCCGAAGCCAAGCTCAGCGCGACGGCGCCGAAGCTGGCGCCCGACAACGGCCCAAACCGCGCTGCCGCCGGCGTCAGCCTCGAGACTCCTGCGGAGAGGTTTGATCATGTTCCGCTTCATCATGACAAACTCCTTTGCCCTCTTCACTAAAACTCAGCGCCAAGCGTCAGGCCACGACCACCGAAAGCCGTGTGCCGAAGCGCTTGCGCGTCAGGCCCTACCCTTTCAGGGAAAAGGTGGCCTCAATGGTGGCGTCTATGGCTGACTCGCACCGTCCGGCCGCAGATGTGGCGGCTCGACAACAGGTCTCTCGTCCCACCTCCCGGCATGCAGCATGAACGGTGTGCGGAAAATGCGTCACAAATACCAACCCTCACCGCGCTAGAGGTTTCGGCAGGGCCAGACCCAGACCGTCGCCGTGTCGGAAAGGCCCATGTGCCTCCCGCCAGCTGACGACGGTCCCGGTCGATCGACATTTTCCGCAAGGTCGGCGAGCAATCGATGCGATGAACCTTGATCGCCTAGGCACCCAGCAGCCACCCAGCCACAAATACACCCGAGCCTACGGTGAGCATGAAGGACGCGGCCATCGTCGCTACCGCGCCTTTCAAGCGACGGCGAGCCATGGCACGCACCTGTATGTTCTCCGCATCGTAGGCCGCCCGCCGCGCGGGATTGACCAGCGTCTCGTAGGCGTGGCTGATCTCCCGGAAACGCTGTTCGCTCCCGCCATGGAGATCAGGGTGGTAGGCCTTTGCCAGGTTCCGGTACGCGGACTTCACCTGAGCGATTTCCGCGTCTCTCGGGATGCCGAGAACTCCATACAATTGAGACATGTCGATCCCTCTGCTGTTTCCAAGAAACGATGCCGCTCGCCGGCCGGTTTGAGTTGCCGCTCGAGAACCCAGACGCGGACTGCGCCCAATGGTTCTCCCCCGACCCGCGTCGGCAATCACAGATGATAACCTGTGTAAGATAGAGTGTGCCCGTCACAATTTTTTTTGTGGATAGCCGTGAGCTGACCGTTTCAAAGAAGCTGGATGCCTCACGTCGGCCTCAATTGAGGCGGCCGGGGCGAGATACCGACTGCAGGAGGAGATCAGGTTCTGCAGGAGTGAGTTGTCAGGCTTGCAGCGGGTTTTGTGGGAGCCGACCCACGCGCTCGACCCTGCAATCACGCGCTTGTGAATCGCGTTCGCCGTATTTTGCGGCCGGCACCTGAAGTACAAAGAATACCTCGACGGCCCCGTTAGACCGAAGTTCCCGGCGAGAAACCGAGGCTGCCCCTCGAAATGCTGAGTCGCGACAGTCGATTGCGAGTCTCGGCTGAGTTTTCGTTCATAGGATTTGTACCCATGTGATGCCTGCGATTCGCGCTTGC
>Ga0247727_10003924_pt1 | contig 32317 bp, 30 predicted proteins | sample WisWelCaveWW1625_FD_202498 | JGI IMG/M metagenome (GOLD analysis project Ga0247727, IMG submission 202498) | Biofilm microbial communities from Wishing Well Cave, Virginia, United States - WW16-25 | ecosystem: Environmental > Aquatic > Deep subsurface > Groundwater > Cave microbial mat | place...
CAACAGGATCATCGTTTCCCAGAACGTTGTTCATGACGTTTGCGAAAATGCCAAGTTGTATCAGTGTATTTTTCTGCTGGCGCGATGACATGTATGGTAATTTGCGCAAAATCTAGGTGTCAGGTCTTAATTACCGATATTGAAAATGCGGCGACGCGATCAATAACGCCACCAAATTCTCCACGCGCGCCTCCGATTCATCCCCGCGCACGTACTCGATCAATTTCGCGCGGTCTGCATCGGGTAACGCGCGCTGCAAGACGCGCGCGCTCCATTCGTCCACCAACGCGTCGGGCGAAACATTTTGCGCGTTCGCATCCAACGCCACATCAAATTCCGCGACGCGGTTTGTCGTCAACGCCAACGCGAAATTCCAGCGCGCCAATAAATTATTCGTGTTCACCCACGCGCTTGCCACATCGGGATACCCGTTCGGCGCTTGCCACAAGAACGGCACTTGCCCCAACGTTCGCAATGTTTTTGCCAACGGCTCATCCGCAATTCTATTTTTTCCGTTCGCGCGTTTGTCATAGCTCTTCAACGGAATTTTTTTCAAATCCGCATCCGTCAAACTCGCATCCAACGCGCGCAAAGACGAGGCGATAAATTCCAATGGGCGTTTCACTTTTTTGCCAAAGGATGTTGTAAATTCGTCCGAATGTAAAATCGTGCTCAACACCGCGCGGATGTCGCCATCCGTTTTTGTAAAAGTGTCCGCCGCGCCCGCGACGAGAGACGCGGGCGGATTGTCGTCCACAAAGCGGCGCACGAGTTTGAACGAAACAAATTCCGCCGTTTTGGGATGCGCCGCCAGCATGTTCAGCACATCCTCGCCATCGCGCACCCCACCGCCCGCCAATATCATTGCGCCCAAGATATGCTTTTCCCCATCATCATGCTGCTGTTTGCGAAAAAGAAAATTCCCCGCTTCCGCGTAATCGAAATCAAAACCACTCTTACGCGGCGCAACCACTGTCCACCCCGTAAACGCGCGTGCCACCTCTTCCACATCGTGATGGCTATAGCCGCCGTCCACGCCCAGCGTGTGCAGTTCCATCAACTCGCGCGCATAATTTTCTTGCGGCACGCCTTTGACATTCGACACATTGTCGAGATACACCAACATCGCGGGACTGTGCGCCGTCGCAAACAACAAATCGCGGAATTTGCCCAACGCATGTTTGCGAATCACCGCGCGATCATCCCACGTTTTCAAAATGCGGCACTGGTTTTTCAGCGCATAAATGTTGAAATGATTGCTCCAAAAATCCACCATCACCTCAAACAACTGCCGTTCACTGTACACCTGCCGCAGCACCGTCGCCTGCACAAGTTCGAGAACACTTTGCATGCGATTTTCTGCGTTCATCGGCATCGCGTCCATCGTCGGGCTCATTTCCGTTTTATTCTCAAACAATCCCAAAAAGCCGCGCACAGCTGAAACCACATCATTCCCTTGCGTTGCAGGTTGCGTCCCCATGAATGGTTCCGCGTAATACTTGACCAGCTCGGGAATCTCCATCGTCAGCGAAGGAAACACGCGCAGCATTTCGTTCATAGCTGCATCATCAATCAAAGCGGGCGCGAGTTGTTGTTCAATATACGCATCCACGCCCATCGCGCGCACCCGTTCCACATCGCCCGCGCGCGGACCGAACGCGATTCGATTCAACGTCAACACAACTGGATCCGTATTCGCCAAATCTGCGGGGGTCGTCCATTCCATTGGCACATTTATTCCCACCGGCGATAAATAATCCATCGGCATCGCTTGATCCAAATCATTCACCCAAAACGGCGTTGCCGCAAACAGCGCGCTCGCCCATGCGGACGTTTTCAAAAAATCGCGGCGGGTAATTTTCGGTTCGCTCATATTTACTCCTGAAACCGTACGACAAATTTGAAATTTGTCGCACCTCGCCCTCAAAACCGTACGACAAATTTCAAATTTGTCGTACCCCGCGCCATTGTCATCTCCACGCGTTAGCCCCACTTGAACACTTTGTAAATTCGCTGTAAAAAAAAGACCTCCGAGGTTTTGGAAACCTCGGAGGTCTTTTTTCATCCCTCATCCTTCATCCCTTCCCTTGTGACTCGCCAGGGACTCGGACCCCGAACCTTGGCATTAAGAGTGCCTTGCTCTGCCAATTGAGCTAGCGAGCCAATTTTTTTTGACGGCGGCGATGATAGCATGAGAAATTCGTCAGCGCAAATTTTTCGCGCACCCTGTCTTTCATTGACACTCTTTTGAAATCGGTTATCATCGCATCTCATTCCACAAGTGTTTCCAGAAAGGTTTTAAGATGCTCCCACAAAAAGATGTTCAAACCGTTACCCCTCAAGGCAAACTCGTCCAAACGCTGATTGACGGCGTAAAGGTTCGTTATGCCGTCACCATCCCCGACGAGCGCGGAACCATTTGCGAAATGTATAATACCGCATGGGATTTTTCCGATGCCCCCCTCGTCTATGTCTATCAAACCACCGTTCGCCCCGGCAAAGTCAAGGGCTGGGTAGTTCATTACAAACAGGAGGATCGTTTGTTCATTACATTGGGCACATTGAAATGGGTTCTCTATGACGATCGCGCCGATTCCCTCACGCATAAAATGGTGAACGTGATCTATTTGAGCGAACAAAATCGCGGCTTGCTCTTGCTGCCGCGCGGCGTCTATCACGCGGTTCAAAATGTTGGCACCACCGACGCGCTCTTTATCAACATGCCCACACGCGCGTACGATCACGCCGACCCCGACAAATATCGGCTCCCGCTGAATAACGACTTGATCCCCTATCGTTTCGAGAACAGATTGGGAGGGTAATGTCAATCCAAACCACCTCGCCGCGCGTCACGATCATCACCGCCACCTACAATTATTCCAGCGTCTTGCGTTACGCCATTGCGTCCGTTCTAGCGCAAACATTTCAAGCGTTTGAATATCTCATCATCGGCGACGCGTGCACCGACGACACCGCGGAGGTTGTCGCAAGTTTCAACGATCCGCGTTTACATTTTCATAATCTCGCAACCAACAGCGGCAGTCAATCCGCGCCCAACAACAAAGGTTTAGAACTCGCGCGCGGCGAATATATCGCGTACTTGGGACATGATGATCTGTGGGCGCCCAATCATCTCGAAACCCTCGTGCGCGCGCTCGACGACACGGGCGCAGAATGGGCGCATCCGCTCGCAGTGATGATTGGTCCTCCACAAAGCGATGTGCGCGTGCTCATCGGTTTGGTAGAGCCGGGGACCGATCCCGCGCGCGCAACCTATCTTACTTCAGGCGTCATGCATCGCCGCGCGCGCGTGGACACAATCGGCAAATGGAAAGATTATCGTACCCTCGAAATCACACCCGACCGCGAATTTCACCAACGGTGTCGCAACGGTGTAAAGATCGCATATCTGGAAAATTTGAGCGTGTTCAAATTCCCCTCCGCGTGGCGCAAGAATGTGTATCGCGACAAACCTTCGCACGAGCAAGCGGCGTATCTGGAACGGATGCGACAGGAAAAAGATTTTATCCAAAACGAACTGCTCGCCGTGATCAAAGCATCTGAATTTGGAACATACGACAAATGGGCTGCCCGCATCGAACTACCCCTCGCGCTCACGCCCACCGCGCCACTCGGCACTCTAGTCGAATCGTGGCGGCGCTATCGCGGTCTCACGCCCAACGCGTTGACGCCGCGCCCATGGTGGGAGATTTTGCGGATTCGCGCGTGGCGCGCGCTGGCGGATGTGACGCGACCGGTACGACAGGCGTTGCGACGCGCCACAAAGTAACTGTGCTCTACGAGTGATCCAAAAAACTCCAATCTGCATGACTGCCCAACGCGGTCAATTCACGATGACAGTTGGCACAGAGTAGAATGCACTTGTCAAGCTCATCCTTCATTTTTCTAAATGAATGATTTTTGAGTGTACTTATTGCAAAATTCTTTTTTTGTGGATCTAAATGATGAAAGTCAAGCGCAGCAACATGACCCTGATAGCCACACCGCACACATCTGCCGCCTTTATATGCAACGGCTTGTATCTTGTTTTTGCGTTGTTTTTCAGTTGAACGCTTGTTAAAACAGGACCGACATTCAGAATGCGAATATCGCCCTTTCTTGTAGAACTCGGTGATTGGCTTTTCTTGGCTACATGCAGTGCAAATCCTGGATTTTGGATCGTGTACAAGTTCTCTTTTCAGTGGGCGCGTATTGTGCATTCCAAATGGTGAACAGTCAAGACAATAGCGCCGACTGTTAAGATTATGTACTTGTCCATTGATTCTGACTTCGACAGGAAAAACTTTTCCACAATTATCACACTTTTTCATTTCGTTACCCCCAACGATTTTGTTGTATAATTCTTTTGCCTGTCCTCGAAGCTCAAGATGGACTGAGCGAGAATCTCCTAAATTCTAGGCTGGGAGTTCAAATCTCCCCGAGGACATTATGCGAGAAGAAATTTCTTCTCGCATTTAGATTGGCGCAAGACAAAACGCGGCTACCTGCTTGACACAGGTAGCCGCGCACATACAATCACAGCCAGCCCGAGTCCTGTTATCGCAGGATTTGGGTTAGAGGATTCGCGGTGTTCTCAGCACTGCGAGTCCTCGACTCGTATTCAATTGCGCGCATTTTACAACTCCGCGCGCGCGGTGTCAAGAGGTTTCCCAACAAAATTTTTCAAAGACACGCTCATCCCGCGCGATGGAGAAAAGAACAGCTGTCAACGGATTGGCATAACGGATAAACAGACAAACGAATGTATCACTCCTCTCCGTTTACCCGATTAGGGCGATCTCTTCATCGCGGCTTTCATCATCCGTTGGCAATCCGTTCCCCCGTAAGACCCCCCCTCCCATCTTCACCAACCGATCATGCCCCTCCTCAAAATCAGCATCCTCGCGCGCATCCCCCTCATCCGCGAAGGACTGCGCGCGCTTTTGGCGGACGAACGCGATTTTCGCGTAACCGCGCTTGCGCCTTCTGATGAAATGATCGAAGATTTACACGCAGACGATCCCGATGTATTGCTGCTCGATGTTCAAGTGTTGGAACGCGAAGGATGGGATGTGCTGGATGAATTGCGCCGCGCAATGCCCGCACTCACAACGCTCATTCTTGGCGACAGCGCGCAGGATCGCCGCGTCGCCCACGCCTTGACGCATGGCGCGCGCGGCTATTTATTGCGCGACGCCGCGGCGGACGAAATGGCAAATGCAATTCGCGCGGCACACAGCGGCACCATCACGCTGCATCCCCAAATCGCCGCGACGCTTTTGGAAACATTCCGCGCGCGCGAAAACGAACGCGCGGAAAATGAAAGTGACGCAAACGATCTGATCGAACCGTTGAGCGAACGCGAATTGGATGTCTTGCGCTTGATGACGCGCGGCATGGCAAACAAACAAATCGCCGCGCAGTTGTTCATCACCGAACACACCGTCAAATTTCACATCCGCGCCATCTTGGGCAAACTCGGCGCGGCGAATCGGACGGAAGCGGTAACGTTGAGTTTGCAAAAAGGGTTGGTGAGTTTGTAAAAAAATTTCAAAACCCGTTTTCGTTAAACGAAAACGGGTTTTGAAATTTTTTGGTTTCGATTTTTTTTGATTTTCCTTTCCCCACCCCCACCTGCTCATTCTGACAGTGCGCCCCGCGCAAAACCTAACCATCAGAGGGATGCGCGCCTCAAGCGTCTCTGGTACACTCCCCGCATACTTTTAACCGCAACACTTTCGACGGATGCGCGTGACATGTCCCTCGTCACCCGTCACCCGTCACCCCAAGAGGTACTCATGTCACTCGAAAACTTGCAAGCATATTCCGATGAACTCGCCGCAGTCGTCGCCAAAGTTTCACAGTCCGTCGTCCGCGTCGAAGCGCGCCAACGCGTCGCAGGCACGGGCGTCGTTTGGACAAGTGAAGGCGCAATCGTCACAGCGGATCATGTCGTTGAACGCGATGAAAATATCCGCGTCGTGTTCAACGGTTCCACATTTGAAGCCGAACTCGCGGGACGCGATCATTCCACCGATCTAGCAGTTCTGAAGATCAAAGGCGCGAATTTGGTACCCGCGCAAGTGGCGGAAGCGAAATCGCTCAAGCAAGGCAATCTCGTCTTTGCAGTGGGGCGTCCGTGGGGCGATGAAGCGATTGTCAGCGCGGGCATCGTGAGCGCACTCGGCAAATTTGGACGCGCGTTCATGGGTGCCAGTCAATTCAAAGAAGGATTGATTCACAGCAACCTGATCTTGTACCCCGGCTTTTCGGGCGGACCGTTGGCGGATGCAAGCGGGCGCATCGTCGGCATCAACAGCAGCGTCCTCGGCGGCGATCTCGCATTGGCGATCCCAAGTGAAACCGTCGCGCGCATTGCCGAGCAGCTCTTGACCAAAGGACGCATCGAGCGCGGCTATCTCGGCGTCGGCGTGCAAAAAATTCCGCTCCAACAATCGCTCGCGCAAAAACTTGGGCTGAATCAAGAAACGGGTCTGATGGTTCTCCAAGTCGAAGCGGGAACGAACGCGGAAAAAGCGGGCTTTCTCCCCGGCGACATTCTCGTCGGCTTGAACGGCAGCGTCATCGCCCGTGTGCGCGAACTCAATCGCTGGCTCGCCAACGAAAGCGGCGGGCGCGACGTGAACGCACAAGTGATTCGCGGCGGCGAATTAAAAGAATTTCCGATTACGGTGGGTGTGAGATAAACACAAAAGACCTCCGAGGTTGGCGATGATTACATCGCTAACCTCGGAGGTCTTTTTTCGCGCGCGCTAACACTTGCAGAGAGCGCGCGTCTTTTCTTTATTCGCCTCAAACGGCAGGCGACCAACTGCGCCATTTTCGGATTCGCGGCGGCGCGTTCGATTCTCGAAAGCGAATCCAACGCGCCCGCACTTCTGAACCGAAATTCCAAAAACGTGGACGCCGACAACTCGAAAACCGATATTGTTGTTGAAATTCATTGGCTCATTCCTGTTGCGGTACGCCGCACGACAGTTCCTGCGTTCATTGATCCACGAGCCGCCGCGTTTGATCAGTCAGCGCCTTTCTGACAATTTCATGATCCATCCTCCCAACAAACGTCCAATCTCATTGACCATCCGCGACGCGTGTTCATATTGCGCCAGCGACAACAATTTCATATCCTGACACAAGCGCAGCGTGTGCCGCAACTGCGCCAATTGCAAATCCGCGTCGCGTAATTGAGTCGCGCGCTCTGCGCCTTTGGATGTGCCTGCTGCGATCAAAGTTTCTTGAAAATCCAGCGCGCGCCGCTGCACCCGTTCCGCCAACGTGAAACGATACGCGCGCGGAAATTTGATCGCTTGCGGCAAGAGCCACAAGAGCAATTCATACGTTTTGGAAAAAATGGGGGATTCGTTCATAGCTGATCAATTTTCTCCGCAAGCCCCACGTATCACCATACCGCGCGTGATTGATCCAACTCCTTACGCTGTCGTTCAAACGCGCCACTTCCATTTCCCCGCGCGCCACCTGCGCGATCTTTTCCTTGAACCGCGCTCGAAAATGCAGCGCGTTGCGTCGCTTCAAACGCCGATGCGTGGGATAGACGCGGAAACCGAGAAAGGGAATCCCCTGTGTGACGGGTGACACTTGCGCGCTCGTCTCGTGCAATTTCAAACGCAACTGTGCCAGCCATGCGATCACTTGCGCGCGCCAACGGCGCATTTCTTTTTTATCATCGCCAAACAACAAAAAATCATCCACGTAGCGCACATAGCCCGCGCATTTCAATTCGCGTTTCACAAAATGATCAAAGCGATTCAAATACACATTCGCCCAAAACTGTGAGGTGAGGTTCCCAATCGGCAAACCGCGCGGGCGCGCCGCCGCGAACAAATCATCCCCCGCGAACCACTCCATCGCGTACTCTTCTTTCAATACACCTACCCCCGACGCCAGAATCCGATCACACATGTCCATGCCTTGATCATCCTGAATCCACCGCGCCAATTCCGCGCGCAGCAAGGCATGGTCAATCGAGGGAAAGTACTGTTTCAGATCACATTGCAGCACATACTTGAAACGACGCGCGTACTGCGTGCAGCGATCCAACGCGGCGTGTGTGCCTTTGCCGACTCGATTCGCATAGGTGTCATAAATAAAACGCGTCTCCCAGATTGGCTCGATCACATTGCACAAGGCATGATGCGCGACCCGATCGCGAAACGGCGCAGCAGAGATCAATCGTTTTTTTGGATCGTGAATATAAAAACTGTGATACGGTCCTGGCTGCCAGGTCTGCGTTTGCAATTCATCGTGCAGCCGTACCAATTCTTCTTCTTGGCTAAATTCAAAATCCGCGACGCTCGCAAATTTCCGTTTCCCCTTGCGCGCATCACGATACGCCTTGAAAATATTTTCAAACGCACAAATCTGCGGATAGAGCTGCGAGTAGGTTTTCATTGCCAGACCTGACAGGTTTCCGTCGCGAATGTTTTGGGTAACGCGTACGCGATGTGTTGCAACAGCTGTGACGAAAGACGCGATTGATGTAAAAACCTGTCAGGTCTTTTGTATCACGCGCGCCCGCGCCTGTCCATCTTCACATCGTCCCATTTCCTTTTTCACGCGCGTATGTTATAGGAATAGGTTCTTTATTTTTTAAAAAAATTTTTTCGCCGCCCAAAGAACGGGCGGCGAAAATGGATCAGAAATCAGAATTCAGAAATCAGAAATTCAAGGGCGGGGGACGCCGACAACTCGAAAACCGAGATTGAGGTCGAAATACATAGGCTCATGCCCGAGGCGGCACGCCGCACGACAGGACCCGCGTCCAAGGACCCACGAGCCGCCGCGTATCACACGCGCGTTTCCAGAAGTGGGACCGCGTGGATTGATTGTCTGTTCACCCGCGCGCGTTTCGTACAGATCAGCTTGATACCAATCGCCACACCACTCCCACACATTCCCGATCATGTCCAACGGTCCAACAAAATTTCCTTGTTCATCCGTCCACGTTCCATCGGGATACATACCGACAGGCGACGTAACATTGAACTCACTCTCGCTGGAATTACATTTCTCTTTGCTCCACTCATTCCCCCAACTCCACAAATAATTTTGCTGACCCCGCGCCGCTCTTTCCCATTCCGCTTCCGTCGGCAACCGATACCTTACCTGTTTTCCTGTTTCCCTCTCTCCCTTTTTCCTTATCTCTGTCAACCAATTACAATACGCCTCCGCTTCAAACCACGTCACGCCGACGACGGGCAAATTCGGCGCGTTCCATTGCGGCTCTTTCCAATAAAAAGGTTCGCCGCGTTTTTCGACAGTACGATTGTCCAACCAATCTTTCACAAGCTTGCGATTCTCTTCACCATACACCGACAAATCCGCATCCAATTTTCCTGTGCGCCACAACCACCCCCGCTCGCTCCAATACGTTTGCTTTTTATATCCTTTCGCTTGCCAGAACGCGCGAAATTCCGCGTTCGTCACAGGATATTTCCCAATCGCAAATTCGGAAACGTGTACCGTGTGCTGCGGCTTTTCATCACTGTACGATCCCGCGTTTTGTCCTTTCAACAAATCCGCTTCCGCCTCACTCGTCCCCATCTGAAACTCACCCGCAGGAATCGTGACGAGTTCGGGCACTCGCCAGCCCGCGCCTTCGCCAATGACGAGGGGCGAACGCGCGAAACGCGGATCGCCCACTGCGCCGAGCGCGAGACCTAACGGACGCCGTAAATGCGGCGCCACGCGCGGCGGCTGCGCGGTAAAAAATTCGAGCAAGGCGCGTGAAACTTGCGCTTGCGTTTCCGCTTGCACACGCGCGGGCGGCAAGTCCGAAAGCGCGCGTCCCGCCAGCGTGAGCGCGTGCGCGCGGAGCTCCTCGTCCGCGCCCAAAGCGGCAATGAGCAAAATCAGATCATTCGCGCGGCGTTCGCCGTTGATGGCGAGAAAGCCCGCCGCGAGCCGCGTCGCCTCGTCCCATTGATCGTTGCCCAAACGTTCGCGCAATAACGCGCGCTGCTCGTCCGCCGTTTTTTCTTCGCCCAAATAGCGCCCCGCCAAAAATTCGCGGAACGTGCGATGCGTAAAAAATCCGTACTTGCCATTCACCTCTTCCAACAAACCGCCGCGATCCGCCACCTCGCGCAAAAACGCGCGCGCCGCTTTGCGCGCCAATTTTTCATCGCTCCCAAACGCGCGCCAACACAAATCCACCAAATCATCTTCAGGCAATTCTTCCACCGCGCGCGTGTGCATCTCGAACGCGATGGCGGCAAGCCGATTGCGGCGTTCCTCCCAATCGCCGCGCGCCGCGCCCTCTTTGTACGGTTCCGTCAACAAAATGCGGACGGCATGTTCGTACAATTCCGCGCGCTGTTTCGGCAACTCTTTGCGATCATAATGCACCAGCGCAAAAATCGTCGTCATCAATGGCGTCACCGCCAACGCGCGCACGCGTTCATCTGCGATCTCCAAACGCGCCATCAAATCGCGCGCTTGCGTCACCGCTTCATCGCCCTCGTACGCGGCGCGGCACCAACTCTCGATCAACGCGTCGTGCTGAGCAGGCGTTAAATTTTGCACCTCACATTTTTCAAAGCCCGCCACTTGGGCGGTCCCAAAATACGCGTACGCGCGCGAGGTGACAAGATACCGATTCGCCGTGTTGCTAAATTCGCGCACAAAATCTTCCATCGCCGCGCGCACTGCCGCGCGTTCATCGGGCGGCACTTCGTCCACCCCATCAAACATCACCAAACATCCCGCGCCGCGCAATTGCGTTTCAAAGAATTCTGTTGGCAGATCGAGCGTGGGATGTTTTTCAGAAATATATTTTCCGAGAAACGCCAGCAAGGATGTGGCGCTGCGCGTTTGTTTGTGCGCCACACAGTCGTCGTGAAACGCGCGCAGCGGAATCAAAATCGGCAGCAGGGGTTTATCGCTCGTCGCCTGCACGAACGCGCGCTGTTCCTCCGTCAACGCGCGTTTGTCCACGCGCGCCCGCGCCATCGCCAAACCTGCCCATTGCAGCAGCGTACTTTTTCCCGAACCTGCCGCGCCCACAATCGCCAACCGATTCGCGCGCTGGATCGCCTGCGCCAGCGTGAGCGGCTCGATCTGTTCGCGGAACATTGCCGCCGCGATTTCGGGATCGGCATCCCGCAGCGTTCCCGCGCGTTTCTCATCCGCATCGGGCGTCATTCGCAGCGAGATGTACGCTTGATCGAGTTCGGGCGTAAAGATATTTTTCGCGCGCGTATCCAGCCCGCGAAATTTGAAATGACGATACTCGGGAATGACCGCGCGCAGATAGCGTGTCACGGCATCGTCGCGCTGTAAAAAACGATTGCCCGCGTCCTCACCCACTTTCTCAAGCGGCTTGCTCGCGCCCTTCAAAACCGCGTTCAACACAAACGCGAGCGCGCCAAAGGCGAGTAGCACAAGAATCAAAACGAGCAAACCATTTTCGCGGACGATGCGTTCGCCGCATTTGGGAATTCCATTGACGATGCAATCTTCGGTGAGGGTCAGCGTGGGCGTTGGAACAGGAGTCGGCGCTTGCGCGCGCGTGGACGGCGCGGGTAGTGTGAACCACAACAACGCGGCGAGGACGAGGGCGACACAGCTGGCGACGAGAAAATTTTTGCGGAGCATAAAAGGATGCGCCGATTATACCAAATCCGCGCGGGAAATGGCGCGTCCCCGCAAGACCCCAAAGGTTTCGGAAATCGCTAGCGATTTCAACGCGGATGCGACTCGATGACCACCCGCGCGCGAAAACCTTTGGGGTCTGCCTCGATCCGCGCGGGAAATGGCGCGCCACCGCAAGACCCCAAAGGTTTTTCACGCGGATGCGACTCGATGACCACTCACGCTCGAAAACCTTTGGAGTCTGCCTCGATCCGCGCCACTTGACAAACCCGCGCTTTTCGCGACGATACTATTATTCCCCAATGGAGAGACAGTAATGGCAGAATGTACGCATCTCGATCAAATCCGCAGTGTCAAGCGCAATTCGCGCGGCTGTGAGGAATGTTTGAAACTCGGTGACAGTTGGGTTCATTTGCGTTTGTGTTTGACGTGCGGCAATGTCGGCTGCTGCGATCAATCCAAAAACACACACGCGACCAAACATTATCACGCCACACAGCATCCCATCATTCGCTCGCTCGAACGCGGCGAAGATTGGCGCTGGTGTTTTGTAGATGCGGATTTGGTGTGAACTCACAAATGTCGAAAAAACATAAACACGCCGCGCCGCACTTGGCGCGCACACAGCTGCCGCGTCGCGCGCGGGTCACATTGCAGGATGCGGTCTGGCTCAGTCAACGGAACGATGTGGAGACAGCGCGCGACAAGTTGGAGGCGCTGAACAAACAGTTTCCGCATCACCCCGACATTTTGACGCCGCTGCTGGATGTTCTACTCGATCTCAAAGATATGGCGGCGTATCAAGAGATTGCCGAACAGTTGGTGGAGCTGGCGCCCGATGACCCCGATCTGCGTTTGAATCTGGCGGGCAGTTATGCAACCAATTTACGCCCCGTGTCCGCGCTGCACGCGTTTCGCCAATTCGTCGCCGCGTATCCAAACCATCCGCGCGCCAATGAGGTGCGCCAGAGCGCGGCAGAACTCGAAGCGCATCTCCCCGAAATTCTCGCGGACGTTCAGCTCACGGGCGCAAACGCGCAAACCGCCGCGTTGTTGCATGAACGTTCGTTGGCGCTGCTGGAACGCGGGGAACACAAACGCGCGCGCCGTGTCATTGAGGAACTGCTGGCGCTCGCCCCTGACTTAATTCCTGCGCTCAACAATTTGAGCAATCTCTTGTTCGTCGAAGGCGATCTCGCGCGCGCCGCCGCCACCGCGCAGCGCGTTTTGGAACGCGAACCCGAAAACATTCAGGCGTTATCCAACCTCACGCGCTTTTTGTGTTTGCAAGGACGCGTCGCGGACGCGCAGACGGCTGCGCGCAAACTCAAAACCGTTGACTCGGCGCGCTTGGATGCGGAAGTAAAACAGATCGAAGCGCTGGCAATGTTGGGCGATGACGCGGGCATCCTTGAAATTTTTGCGCGCGCGGAACAACGCGGCAACTTGAAAGAACCGTTTGCCGTGCCGCTCGTTTTTCACGCGGCGGGGGTCGCGGCGCTGCGACAAGGCGATGAAAAACGCGCCAAAAAATTGTGGCAGCGCGCGTTGGCCATTGCGCCGACCTTTGAAATCAGCCGCGCCAATTTGGACGACTTGAAAAATCCCATCGGCGAGCGTCATGCGCCGTGGACCTTTACGTTGGCAGAATGGGTGCCGCGCAAAACGTTAGACGATCTCAATCGCATCATTCGTCCCGCGTTAAAACGCAGGGATGCCATCGTGTCTCAAGCCGTGCAGCGTTTCCTCCGCGAACATCCCGAAGTGGCCGCGCTTGTGCCCCTGCTCCTCGATCATGGCGATCCCGGTGGGCGTGAATTTGCGTTTCGCATCGCCAGCGCATCGGACTCGCGCGAGATGCAGCGCGCGCTGAGTGATTTTGCCTTGAGCATGCGCGGTCCCGACGAATTACGCATGCAGGCGGCGCGCGTCGCGCGGAGCGCGGGCTTGCTGCCTGCCGATCCCGCGCGTCTGTTTTTGCAGGGCGAGTGGCGCGAGATTTTGTTGTTGGATTTTGAAATCACGGGCGAGCCAGAATTGCGCCTCAAGCCCGCCACACAAAAAATTGTTGAAGAGGCGATTCAGGCGCTCCATGCGAACGACGCGCGGCGCGCCGAAGCGCTCTTGCGGCAAGCCATTGCGCTCGAACCCGATGATCCCTCGCTGCACCATAATCTTGCGCTGTCATTCGAAATGCAAGGGCGCAGCGCCGAAGCCGAAGCATTGGTGCGCGAGAATCACGCGCGGCATCCCGAATATTTGTTTGGGCGCACGGGAATAGCCCGGATGGCGGTCCAGAACAAAAAATTGGAAGAAGCGGAAGCGCTTTTGAAACCCCTCCTTGAACGCAAACGTTTTCATTTTACCGAATTTGCCGCGTTTGCCGGCGCGCAAATTGATTTATTCTTGGCAAAGGGCGATTCCAAAACGGCGCAAGCCTGGTTCGATATGTGGAGCGGGGTGGATCCCGAAAATTCGAACCTGCATCCGTTTCGACTGCGCTTGAGCCCGCTCGGACGATTCTTGCGGCGATAAAAAAGTGTGTGGCGTGTGAAAAGATGCCACGCACTTGCAAGTGCGTGGCATCTTTTCACACATTCTTTAGTTGAGCCAAAACTCGGGGCGAATTTGGATCGCCTCGAGTTTTTTTTTGCATGGTGCTGTTCGAGTCGCGCGTTCACTTTTTGACATACTTGTCAAAAAACGCGACGACGCGTTGATTAAACAACGTCCAACCATTTCCGATAAACGCGTGCGCTTGGCGCGGATATTCGTGGTATTCGACGTACTTGCTCTCTTTTTTCAAGCCATCGCGAATCGCGCGCGACCATTCGGGCGGCGTCGTGCGATCAATCTCGCCAACGTGAATTTGCACGGGCGCGGTAACATAGCCGAAAAAGTTGATCGGCGAAACATCGTGAACCAATTCAGGATCACGCGTCCAATAATAGTACGAGTCCGCGAGATCGGAATCACTTTGCGTTGCGCCGCTCAAGCCGCCCGTAAAACGCCGCGTGCGAACATCGGCGCTGACCGTCGCATACAAAACGTGCGCTTTGATCAGATCGCTCACCACCATTGCGCGCGTCGTAACCCCGCCCCCCATCGAATGTCCCCACATCCCGACCCGTTTTGAATCCGCATACGGCAATGATTTCAGCGATGCAGCTGCATTTAACGCGTCAATCATGTATCCCGAACGAAACAAGTTCAAACCGCTGTCCGAACGCGCATACCCGCGAAAATCAGGCGAGAGGGTCAAGTAGCCATTGCGCGCGAGAATGTCCGCTGCGCGGTATGTGTCTGAACCCGTCACATATTGCGAAGGCGGAATGTAGCCGTGATTCATAATGATCACCGGAAACGGACCGCGCCCAAACGGAATGTGCATCAAGCCGCTGATCGTCAAGCCATCGGAGGGATAGGTGATGTATGTGCGCGTGTACGCATCGGTGACGGTGATCGTGTTCGTGATGCGAATTTGTCCGCCCGTATATTCGCGCGCCCGCAAACCATCAATCGTTACGCCAATCAAATCGGGATGCGGCGTCGGTGTGAACGTGCGCGTGGGCGTATTGGTGCGCGTCGGGGTAAAGGTTGGGGTAGCTGTGTTGGTTGGAGTGAACGTTGGGGTTGACGTTGACGGATTCGTCAGAACATTCGTCGGAGTGGAAATGACCGCTACGCGCGTGGGCGTAGAAGGAGGGGTCGGAGCGCCACACGCGGCAAAGATCATAAACAAAAACGTTGTGATGAAAACGGAAAAAAATTTGGATTGCATACGCACCTGTTTGTGAAGCGGAGCGTATTCAACGTAATAACGAATCCCTCAATCCCCTCAATTTTTCGGGACATGCCTTCGGGACAAGTTTATTCGTTCGGGTTTGAGAGCGACGGGTCACGTTCCCGCAAACATCCGTTCCGGCAAAATTTTGTACGTCACGCGCACTTGCCCCGGGCGTTTTGGAAATTCGTATTTGCCGCGATATTTTTCATTCAACGCGCAAATCATTTCGTAACCGCCCTCTTCGGTTTCCTCAACCACTTGCCCCTTGATCAAAAGATATTCATACGGATCAGCCCCTGTGATGGTCAGCGCCACCTTCGGGTGTTTTTTCAAAATTTTGTCCTTGACGCGTCCGCGCGCTGTGTTGATGATGATGTGCGTGCCATCCCAATCAAACCAGATCGGAGAAACCTGCGGCGTGCCGTCGGACAGGGTGAGCGCGAGATACGCAAATGCTTTGGTTTCGCGCGCGAGAAATTTTAGATCCTCTTCAGAGAATTGAAACATAGGTGTCAAGCGAAATACGTGCCACGCACTTGCGGAAGTGCGTGGCACGTATTTCGTGTTAGTCGGAAAAAATTTGCGTAGCGACAATCCGCGTTCCATCCACCGAAACGCCGAGCGCGATGCCTGTCTTGAGAAAATGCGGGTTCAGGATATTGTCACGATGTTCTTGACTATTGATCCAGCCCGTCACAAATTGATCCGCAATTTCATTCGCGCCATAACGCGAGTACACCGTCAGCGCCGTCGGCACGAGCGATCCTTGATTTTTGATCTCGGCAATGTTTTCGCCCGCAAACAAAAATTTGTGCTGCTGCGCTCGAATCAAATCTTGAAACGCGACACTACCCTGCTGGGGATCATCGTGCGAAAAATACGCGCGGCGGATCATATCATTGCTGCGCGCTTGCGCCACATAACTCAAACGCGCATCGAATACCAAAATCGGCAAATTACGCGTCGCGCGTTCGTGATTGATCCCGCGTTGAATGAGTTGCACAATCGCATTAATTTTTTCATTCGGCGCGGCAGGCACATCGGGCGCAGGCGTGACGGGCGGACTCGACGCGGCGGCAAGCCGCGCAAACCATTCCCCAATTCCCGTATCGCCCTCGCTCGGAATGATCAGCTCGATACCGGGCGTGGGATTTTCAGGATCAACCGCGAGCGCGGGATACTGATCCTGATTCGCTTGAATCAACGCGGACAGCGCAACATCGTACTTGAGCGCAATATCGGGCAGCGAATCGCCGGGCTGCACAATGTATGTTTGCGCGCCGCCACAACTTGCCAACGCGAAAAAAACAAGGAGCAGCGCGCTCCATTGAAATAATTTCTTGGGAAAAATTCTCAACATATTTCTTTGCCGCGACGAATCAAACATTCATCCTTCATCCCTCATCCTTCATCCCTCATCCCTCATCCTTCCCCGCTCATCCCTCAATTCTTCCTTCCAACATCGCGTACGTGTTGCCCCCAAGATGATGCAATGGTTTCACACTCGCATCCGCCAACGTCCAGCGTTCGCCATCAAACGCCAGTTCGTCCACCGACGCCGCGACAATTTCCGCAAGAAACAAAGTATGGTTCCCCGCGCGCACGGTTTCAATCACCCCACATTCGAGATGTCCCACACACTCGACAATCAATGGCGCGTTGACTTGTTTGCCTTCGTACAGCGTCAACTTGTTTGTAACAAATTTGTCCGAATCCTCACCTGACGCCTCGCCAATTTTTTTCACCGTTTCCAAAAGTGGGCGCGGCGGAATGTTCAATGCGAACTGTCCACTTTTTTCGATCAAATCATGCGTAAAACGCGCGGGATACACCGCCAGCGCGACCATCGGCGGATCGTTGCTCACATTCGTCACCCACGCGGCGACCATCACATTTGTTTTGTTTTTATGTTTCGCGGTGACGAGCGCGATTGGGCCGGGTTGTAGCAGGCGCGTTGCGCGGGAGAGGTCAAGTTCAATTTTTGCCATTTTAATAATTCATTACCAACAATTCCGTAATCGCGTTACGTTTGCGCGCGTCGGAATTGATATTGCGCGGCATCATCACGCGGCGAATGTTATAGCCCGCGTACAGTTCATCAAAAAATTCATCGTTCGGATTTTCATTTTTTGGATCGGAATTGCTCAACATTAGTCGCGCGCCTTTGCGATCCAGCACGCGATAAAATTGTGCCAATCGTCTCTGCGCGTCATCATCAAAGAGATAGCGCGAATAGGAAGTGAAACTCGCCGTCTTGGACAAGGGGCGATACGGTGGATCAAAATAGACAAACGTATTTTTGTTCACCCGTTTTTCGCACGCATCAAAATCCGCGCATCGCAATTCGACGCGCTGCAACACCTTTGCTACAGCCAACAAATTTTCGCCATCACAAATACGCGGCTTTTTGTAAGCCCCAAACGGCACATTGAACGCGCCCGCGCTGTTGACGCGGAACAAACCATTAAAGCAGGTGCGGTTCAAAAAAATCATCTGCGCCGCGCGCGTACTCCACGCTTCCGAAAAATGGTCCCAATCTATTTTCTCGCGCCCTGCATTGTATTTCGCGCGCGCGTTATAAAAATACGCGCGCCGTTTTTCATCGTCGCGTTTCAAGTACGCTTTTTCCATCGCGGCGACTTGCTGAATCACCACGCCTACATCGCGTTGAATCGCCTGATAACACAAGATCAATTCGGGATTCACATCAAACAGAAAAAATTCTTGGACTGGAAAATTTTGTGCAACATGAAGAAAAATCGCCCCGCCGCCAAGAAACGGTTCGACGTAGTGTGTGATATTTCCCACGCGCAATGCGTCGGGCAACAGCGGCGCGAGTTGTTTGATCAGCTGCGCTTTGCCGCCCGCCCATTTGAGGAAAGGTTTGGCAATTTGATCCGTCATTTTTCCAACAAAAACAAATACTCAAAATTCCCGCCCTCATTCTCACGCACCCACTCGTGCGTCCAGCGCATCGTCGCCATCACATTGCGTTTGTGATCGATCTTTACAAATTCAATCACCCTGCCGACACTCGCCAAAATCTCATCCAGTTCTTGCGCGGTGGCTCTACCGCCTGAACTGTACGACAACAAAATACATTTTGCGCGCGTCCGTTCAATCAATTCACGAATTGCTTCCGTCGCCACAAATTTTCCGTTTTCCTTTTGGCGAAAATCTTCAAAGACCGAACCCGCAAGCCCATCGGAAGAATCTACGCGCCGCATCACTTTGCCAAACAATTCGGGTTTGTCATGCAAACAAATTGTCGTCCACAAATGATAGTACGCCGCATAGCGCACACGCGAGGGCGGCATTTTTTCATTGTTCGAGCCGTAGGGAGGATCATAGTACGCCAAGTCCGCTTCTACGTGATCCACGACATCAAAAATATCCGCGCGATAAACCTCATGCGTTTGATCAGACGCGATCAAATCGGGAACAGTCAAACGCATCGTGTTGTACGAACGCGGCGACCACTCATTCAAATAGGACGCATAGTGTCCCAACGTGCTGTCCACTTGATCCAAAGCTAGAATCAAACTCGTCAACACAACCGCTTTTTCAACCTCCCCCAAATTCATGCGGTCAATTTCTTCGCGAATTGCATCCAGTTTCCGTGTGTTGTGAATTTGCCATGGTCTCTTGAAACCATTTTTCCCCCCATCATTTTTGAGCGAACCGCCGTAATGTTCCGTGAACCGACCATCGATCCCAGAAAGCGCGTTCAACTCCGCAAGCAGTTCGCGATAATAATTTTTGTCGCGCGTATTTTTCAAATAACACGTCGCAAATGTTTTTGACCACACCGCGACATCATTCGCTATCACGCGATACCCAAGTTGCGCGAACGCTTGGGAGACGCGTGTCGTGCCAGAAAACCCATCAAAGATCGTTTGCGCGTTTGTCTTGTGTGCAAGTTGCAAAATGTGCGGCAGCAAGCGCAGTTTCGAGCCAGCGTATTTGATGCCTTGCGTTTTGGGGATGTCTATGGCCAAGTCGGGGAATAAAGATAAGTTCATCATCTCACCAAAAGTTCTTGACCAAACATTGAAAATACACAATGGTTCTGTTATACTAGAACTCATTCTAAACCAGAAAAGGAATTATTTCTAAAATGCAGCCGCTCCAGTACAAATTGCTCGATGACTTGGAAACTACAAACCCGCATCAACTCGCGGCGTTATATCATCGCGCGCATGATGCGATGCGAAATATTGACGGCTTGCAGCCACAAGAAGCATTTGAGGAATTGCTCAAAGTTTTATTCTTCAAACAAGTGAATGAAGAGCTCGGCCCCAAGTTGTTGTCCGTGAGGGAATCAACGCCCTTGACCAAAAAAGAGGGACGCGATTTGGTGTTGGCAATTCGCTCGACATTCTCTACGTATGTGGAAAATCTTAATTCATGGTTCAAGGACCTGTGGCAAGATAAAAAATTTCACTTGAGCGACAGCGCTTTGCTTGCGCTTTGGCAGATGTTTAGCCATCTCAAGCTTTCACAAATTGCTTTCGATTTGCGAAGCGCCGCGCTCAAAGAATTTTTATCTCCCGAAATTCGGCGCGGGTTGGGCATTTATTTGACGCCCGACGACGTTGTAAAAATGATGGTTGAGTTTGTCGCGCCCACGCATAAACAATCCGTCTATGATCCCGCGTGTGGGTCTGGAACGTTTTTGATTGAAACTCTGAAATATCGCCAACCTAGCAAAAATGGCGCTGAAAATATGGTCTGGGGCACCGACAAGAACCCGCGCATGTTGCTGCTCTCTGATCTCAACTTGGGACATTTAGCGGGCATCACATTTCATCGGCGCGTGACCGATGCGCTTTTTCCACAACTTGACGAGGAACATTTATGGCCCTGTCCCGACTCGTTCGACATTATCTTTACGAATCCACCCTTTGGCGTTGCGCTGGACAATACTTTATTTGATTTACGGAGTTTTCAAACCTGTCGCACACGCGAAGGATTTTTGACCCAACGACAGCAGAGTGAAATTGTTTTCATCGAACAAGCGTTAAACTATCTCAAGCCCGGCGGCATTTTAGGAATTGTTCTGCCCAAAAGTGTTGTGACTAATTCAACTTTCGACTACGCGCGGCAAGCCATTGATAAACAAGGGTACGTGTACGCCGCGGTACTGCTGCCGCCCGAAACATTTGCCACAACGGGCACGCAAGCTTCGGCGGTTGTACTTTTCATCCGCAAGTTTCAACCTAAAGAAAATCGCCAAGAAAAAATTCAGATTGCTCTGGCGCATGTCACAAATGTTGGCTACGATGCAACGGGACGCGCCCGGAAAGACAATCAATTGCTAACGCTCGCCGCCGAATTGCAAACAGCTGTCAAGACAAAACGCGATGCAGGTGTTTGTCGCAGCTTGCCTGCGGTTGCCAAAGACACTACCTGTTCCACACTCGGCAAACTGCTTTCGCAAAAAACGCACAAAGGCGCGACGATCAAGTTAGGCGATATTTTAGAAGTTGCGCGGAATGGGCGAACGTCACCGCGCTTGAGTTATACGGAAAGTGGCCTCTTTGTAGTCAAAGTGGGCAACCTTACCGGCAACGGCATCAATTGGATTGCGCGTGATCGCAATTTTGTAAGTCCAACGGAAACACCACGACGGCACGATTTGATGCTGCGAAAGGGTGATATCCTGCTCACCTCTGCCGCACATTCCCCAATTTACATTGCGAAAAAAGTTGACATTGTGGATCGTGTGCCGCAATGGGTCGGTGGCATTGCTTCGCTCACAGGCGAGGTTATGCTCTTGCGCGCGAATCCAGCTCGCATTGATCCTTTCGTTCTCTTGGCATATCTGCGAATGCCCACCACCACCCAACAATTGCAAATGCTGATTCGCGGGCAAACCGCGCATCTCTATCCTAACGATGTCTTGAACTTGTTAATTCCTGAAGCCGCGCTCGCGCCCGATTCTCGGCTAAAACAAGCCGCCGACATTTTGCGCCGCGAGACAGAACTTGCAACGCGCCTCAACGAGTACGCATTTGAACAGCAGACGATCCTCTCAAGTATCTCACTTTAATATGTCTCTGTACGTTCACGCAAGGCGCGCGGCAAATCCTTGAGATGCTTCCGCACTTCGGGCAAGTACAACGCCTTTGCCAATTGATCGATGACAAATTGCGGAGGCAAGGGATTGTGATCAAGAAAATTTTGTAATTGCTCCAGCAGTTTGCGTTTCGATTCCGAACGCACAAGGTTCGCGTTGAGCGCTTGTGCAAACACCACTATTTTTTCGAGCGTTAAATTTTGCGATTGCGCGTATGTGGCTAATGCTTGCAAGTTTCGTACTTGTTCTGCATCGCGCTCTGGGAAAATTTTGGTGTGAATTTCATCGCGCTGATTAATGTACGACTGATAGATCAAGACGGGGCGCATCAAATCAAATTTAAGTTGAAACGGCCACAAATTAAAGGGCGCTTTGGAAGAGGATGCGGCTCGAATGTTCTTGTAATAGTCAATGATGCAATAGGCAAAGCCAGGCGCTTTTGTGTCAACCCGCCAGATTGAAGCGCGAATCGTGTCGGGCTTGTTCAAATCTGTAAATTCAAACAACACCAAATAATACAGGGCTTTCGCTTAGTTGTCATTTCGAGCGGTTTTGCGAGAAATCTCGCTGGGCAAAACGAGATTTCTCGCTCCGCTCGAAATGACAAGCGAAAGTCCTGTAATAATATTTCGGCTCAAGCATCAAAGCAAATTCCGCGTCATGTCGAACCCCGATTAACCATTTAGAATCATCATTCCGTTTCAAATTTGTCGAACCACATTCAGGACAAACCATCTCGATTCCCGACACCCCCGCGCCACATTCATTGCATTTGCCCAACTGATCCACACGATAACAAGTTTTGATTTCCGCATATTCACCATTGGGCAAAACTAAATCTTTTCCCCGCGCGCCCGAACGTCCCCCCGAATACCCCGTCACAACGCTTACAAGATGTTGGCCCACATACCCCATTCGCGCCTGCGCTGTCTGTCGCGTAATCGTTGACCACAAATTGACTCTCTTTCGCAAATCAATGTAAAGGTCATTGATCAACTGCTCCGATGCCTCTATCGTTCCAAGCGCATAGCTTTTCTTTTCCATAAATATTATTCCTTCACTTCACTCCTTGCCTGCTTTTCAAACATCGCAATAATCTCTTGCTCCGTCGTCACATCCTCCGCCGATTTGTCTTCGCGGTTCGGATTCAGCACGCGCGGAAAGCGTAACGCGTAGCCCGCGCTCTCGTCATACATCCCAGCTGTATGCATTTGACTGCGCGTAATTTCGTCCGCTTGCACTTCCATCACGTACTGCGGTTTCACCCACACATCGGGGATCATGTTGGAATCCACGCGCGCGGGTTGATGCTCCACCGCCGTCGCGTCCAATTTTTCGCGCATCGCCACCCATTCCAATTCCGTGAGCCCCGAACCCACTTTGGCGACGGTACGAAAGCGATCATTTTTGGAATCATACACCGCGCACAAAAACGCGCCGATACCAAATTTCGCGCGCTGCCCGCGTCCGCGCAAATAACCCACAATCACCACGTCCACCGTGTCGCGCAAATGTCCCTGATACGCGCGTTTGAATTTCATCCAATTAAAATTGCGCGCGCCCGCTTGATACGTCGAATCGGGACGTTTCGCCATGATGCCTTCGAGACCCGCTTCGATTTTCGCCGTAAAAAATTCGTCCACCGCGCGCGGCTCATTCGTATAAATTTGTTCAATCAGTTGAATCCCGTTTCCCGCGCCGATCAATTTTCCCAAGCGTTCATGACGTTCCTTGTACGCCACGCCCGTCACATCCTCGCCGTCAACCCACAACAGATCGAACGCCAACAATTTCAACGGATGCGATTGCGTCATTTCATCAATCCCGTATTTGCGGCGGCGTTGACTCGTTTCTTGGAACGGCAAAAAATCGCCCGTGTCGGGATCGTAGGCAATCGCTTCGCCTTCGAGAATCGCGCGTTTCGCTTGAATCTGCGCGCGCACCGCGTCCGCCACATCGGGAAACATCGTCGTCGTCTCTTCGAGGTTGCGCGAAAACAAGCGCACCCTGTCGCCGTCTTTGTGCGCTTGCACGCGAAAGCCATCCACTTTGGGTTCCAACGCGCATTCGCCCATCCGCGAAATAATTTCCTCTGCGCTTTTCGCGCGTTCCGCGAGTTCCATGCGAATCGGTTTGCCGACGCTGATTTTTAATTTGTGCAAAGCTTTGACGCCACCCTTTTTGAACGTCGTCGCGACGAGACCGAGATCGCTTGTGATGTTGTACGCGCGTTCCAAATCGGGACGCAAACTTTTGTCGCCTGTTTCACTCCACGACAAACCATCGAGAACGGTCACATCACCAACGCCGAGACGCAAACGTCCCATCGGCACGCGCAACAGATAACGCGCTTCACGCGGACTCGATTGTTTCAACATGTCCGCGAGCAAGCCGACGCGTTTTTCGACGCTCCCTTCGCCACCCGTTGTCGCAATCACGCGCAACTTTTCAAACACCACAGCCACGTCCAACTTTTTACTTTTCGATTTGCTCAATTCCTCGACCACGATGCCGTAATCGCCGCGCACTTTGTACAATTTTTTCACATCTGCCAATGGCGTATTCGTGGCGAGCGCAACACTTTGCGCGATCAACGCTTCGCCCATGCCAAATTCAATTGCTTCGTATGCGGGCGCGAGGCGTTCTTGCGTGAGATACACAATCGCGGACATATCGTCCGCGTCCGCGCTCCTGAACAGCTCCGCAAGAATACGCGTCATTTCCAAACGCTTGCTCGTCGCTTCGAGTTGCGCGAGAGAATCTACCAGAGTGGAAAATTTCATTTGACTTGGTTTGTCATTTCGAGGGGAGCGAGAAATCTCTCTGGCTAAACCGAGATTTCTCGCTCCCCTCGAAATGACAGCTGTTTCTCGTTACTCGGCGTTAGAGAACGCCTCCTACGCGTGCATGCGCGCATAATCATCTTGCAGCCGATGAATGTCCGCTTCGTTGGATAAATTTTGCGGATCGGTGTGAATCCAAATTTCTGCCACCGCGCCCCACTCGTCCAAACCGACAAGGCGATGACGCGTCCCTTCCGGCAATTCAATGGTTTCACCTACGCGCAACGTAATCAAGTCGTTCGACTGCTCATTCGTCGCGCTGACGTGAACACCAACGCGATTGATTACGGCGCGCCAATATTCCGCGCGGCGATCGTGATATTGCCACGACAGACGTTGCTGCGGCGCGACAATCAAAATTTTTGGGCTGCGTTCGCCCTTACGGGCGTTTTCGGGAACGTCAAGATCGCCAAAGTACGTTTCGATAAATTTGTCCGCTTGCTCATTCACCACGCGCAAAAACGCGCCCCACGGACGCGTCGCAGCAACCTCCGTAATTTGAAAACCTTGCGCGTTCAAGTGCGCGCGCATAGTTTCGACAATCATTTCTTTCGATTGACTCGGATCAAGCAATGGCAATTTCAATTCATGCTCCTCGATTCAGGGGATGGACTCAACAACGGCGCGCCCAAAATCCCGCGCAGCGCCTCTTGAAAATAAGCGGCATCATCCCGACTGGCATTTTGCGCGCCCACTTTGAATTGTTCGTACGCGTCATTCCGTTTGCCCAAACGCGACAACACCAGCCCCAAATTGTAACGACTCGCGTTAGAAAAGGGATCGAGCGCGAGCGCGCGGCGAAACGCGCGTTCCGCGTCGGTCATTTTATTTTGCTCAAAATACACCACCCCCAAATCATTTTGGGCGGACGCGTCGGCGGGGTTCGCGCTCAACACGCGCGTGTATGCCGCTTGCGCCTCGCGGAAATTTCGATTGGTGTACATTTGGCGCGCGGCGCGCGCTTCGGCATTTTCGCTGGGCGTATTGGCAGAAGGTGAAATCTCTGCTTGAACAGTTTTATATTCTTGTGAATCGGGAATGGTTGGCGCGGGCATTTCCATCCCAAGCCCCAACGCGGGGAACGACGGCAACTCCATCGCCGGTCCGAACGACATCATCCCCGGTAATTGCGGCATCACCAAAACGGGCGGCGCAGAATAGACAACGGGCGACGCGTTGAACGCGCTCGTTGTTTCAAATACGCTTTGTTGTGCTGCCAAATCCGCGCTCGCTTCAAGAAAGGGCGCGTCGGGATTCACCATTGTTGTTGTGGGGGAAAATGTATTGGGAGGCGCGGGAGGGGTTGGCGCGCGGAGTTTGCGTTGACCGCGCGGCGCGCGTTCTACTGCATCTTGCTGCAAACGCGGCGTTGAATCGGGAAACGCAGAGACGGTTGGCGCAAGCGACGCGGGCGCGGCCGATTGCGCGAACGCCGCGAGATTTTCTACCAGCGCTGTCATCACCGATGCGGGGGTGTAATTCGTTTCCGTTGATTGTTTTTTTATTTCCTCTTGCGCGCGCACGGGGCGATTCAACAGCGCGCCTACTTTTTCTGCGAGCGCGTCCATTTCCGCGCGCGTGCCGCGATCATTCACCACAAGCGTTGAGCCATCCGTCGCGTGCAGTTCCACTTGCCAGATCGGAAACGAATCCATCGTCAAAGACCCCGCGCGCGTCACTTGCACATCGCGAATCAAATTGAACGCCATTTCTTGACGCCTCGTCGGAATGAAAAAAAATGTTTGCTTGCGCGTCGCCGAACGTTGATTCGCATCCAAGACCACGCGGGTGCTTGAGATCGCATTGGCAGCGCTGCTCAACACCGCCAACCCGATGACCAAAAAAATTACAATCATCACCGGATCGGGTCCGCCGCCTTCATCCAAAATCGCGCTCAAGGCAATGCACGTGACAGCGCCAAATATGACGACACCAATCAACGCGCCGCCACCGCCGCCGCCTTTGCCCAATTCGATCCGTTCGGGTTGTTCCTTTATTACTTTCAACGCTGCCATACAGGATGATTATACCATCAACGATGTGTTGTATAATTCTGCGCCATGCTAACCCATCTCGACGCGCAAGGGCGCGCGCAAATGGTGGACGTGAGCGCGAAAGCGGACACCGAACGCGTCGCGATTGCAAAAGGCAACGTCGTCATGTTAAAAGAAACGCGCGCGTTGATTTCGCAAGGCGCAATTGAAAAAGGCGATGTATTCGCCGTCGCGCGCGTCGCGGGCATCATGGCGGCGAAACGCACACACGAATTGATCCCCATGTGTCATCCCCTTTTGCTCACCGATGTCGAAGTGAAATTCCAAGATTCCCCCCCCCCCGACGACGCGCACGCGCAGATCGAAATCACGGGCATCGCAAAAAATGTCGGCAAGACGGGCGTCGAAATGGAAGCCCTCGTTGCTGTCGCAAACGCCGCGTTGACGATTTACGATATGGTCAAAGCGGTAGATCGCCGCGTGCGAATTGATCACATTCGTCTCGTCTATAAAGCGGGCGGAAAGAGTGGCGAAATAAAATTAGAAGGATGAGGGATGAAGGATGAAAAAGTCACCTTGCCTTTCTTCATCCTTCATCCTTCATCCCTCATCCTTTGCGATGTTGCCTCAATACGAATCTTTCCTCGACGCCACACCGGAAAAAGGCGTGATCATTGTCGAATACTGGTGGCAGCCGCCGAATCGCTTAAATGGCGGATTGCGGCGCAGTGTCGCCAATGTGATGGTGGGCGCAAAAACGTCCATGATCTTTTTCAAGCGCGTGCTCGCGTCGGAAAAATGTTGGTGCGGCAGCGGCAGACCCTTTGGCAAATGCCATCGCCGCGATGACGATTGGACGTATGTTTCCCTTGACCCCGATCGCGGCACGTATAGCCCCGTTGTTTTGCTCGAACGCATTTTTCCCAAAATCAACTTTGAACACGCGCGCCACCATTTTACAAACGACAGACGTTTGTTGTGCATTGATTACGACACCGAACGCGCGGAATGGACCTTGCCCGCGCATCCGCCCTTGGTGAATGAGATCGGGCAACTCATAATTGGCAACATTGAAATCACGCACAATGGTTTGCGTCTCGAAGCCAACAGCGAAAAACGTTTGGAACATATCACGGGCAGCGTCACGCAAATGCTTGGCGATTTGGGGAAAAATGAAACGCACCGCGCGGAACCACAGAAAACATTTTCGCATTTGGGGCACCGCTGATGGAAATTCGCTGCGCGCAGTGTGAAGCGCGTTACGCGTTGGATACGCACGCGTGGGTCTGTGAAAAATGCGCGGGGCTTTTGGAAATTTACGGCGCGCCAAATTTTGATGCCACAAAAATTGTCCGCGAGGACACAACGCTGTGGCGTTATCGCGCGCTGTTGCCACTCCCCGCAAATGCGTCCCCCATTTCATTGGGCGAAGGTTGGACGCCCCTCATCCCCATCCGTTATCGCGAACGCAACATCCATTGCAAACTCGATTTTCTCAATCCGACTGGTTCCTTCAAAGATCGCGGCACGAGCGTGATCGTCAGCGTGGTAAAAACATTTGGGATTACAAACGTCGTGGATGATTCCTCAGGGAACGCGGCGGCATCGCTCGCGGCGTATGCCGGCTACGCCAAGTTGCGCGCAACCATTTTTGCGCCCGCGCACGCGTCGCCAATGAAACTCGCGCAGATTCAAGTGTACGGCGCGGATTTGGAAAAAATTCAAGGGGTGCGCGAAAAGTCGGCGGAAGCAGCGCAAGATGCCGTGAGACAAAAAGGCGCGTATTATTGCTCGCATCATTACAATCCTTTCTTCGTCGCGGGCATGCAAACGACTGCGTGGGAAATTTGGGAACAACTCGGACGCGCGCCCGATGTGATCGTAATGCCTGTGGGACATGGATCGAATATGGTGGGAATGTATCGCGGTTTTGTCGCGTTACGCGACGCGGGCTGTATTTCCAAAATACCGCGTTTCATTGCCGCCCAAGCTGCGCTGGTTTCCCCCCTCGCGTTAGCGCACGAACGCGGTGATCTTGAACCCGCGCGCGTCGAACCGCGCAACACCATCGCGGAAGGCATTGCCATCAGTCAACCCGCGCACGGACGCGAATTGTTACGCATCGTCCGCGAAACCAACGGCGCGGCGATCTCTGCAAGTGAAGATGAGATTCGCGTGGCGCGCGTGAATCTCGCGCGCCACGGAATTTTTGTCGAACCCACGAGCGCGACGGCGATTGCGGTATTGGAAAAAGTTTTGGACACAATCGGAACGGACGAAACGGTTGTGGTGAGTTTAACGGGGAATGGATTGAAAGCGCCGTTGTAGGGTTCGCTCGCCGCAGCGAACCGTTCCCGCAGCGAACCGCGTACTGATCGGAGGATGAAATGATTTTGCAAACCTTAACCTACACGCGTGTCGAGGTAGCAGAGCATACCACCGCCGCCGCATTTTGGCGCGACGCGTCGGAAACACGCAAGAACGAACTTATTGATGGAGTAATGATCATGCCCTCACCCCCTTCACGCATTCACGAAGATCGTTTTAGTTTTTTGTTTCGCTTGATCGGCGATTACGTCGAACAGCGCCAACTTGGTCTCGTCTTTGGTTCGCGCACCGCCGTTGAACTCGCCGTTGATCAAGTGTACGAACCTGACATTCTCTTTGTCGCGGACGAACGCACGTACATTGTCGGCGACAAAGGCATCATCGGCGCGCCCGATTTTGTGATTGATATTCTTTCCGCCAGCACCGCGCATCATGATCGCGGAACAAAGCGGTACGCGTATGAACACGCGGGCGTGCGCGAGTATTGGATTGTGGATCCGTACGGCCCTGCGGGCACAGAGTTTTATCACTTGCGCGATGGCAGTTTTTTTCCTGTCGTGCCAAATTCGGAAAATTTGTTGCGTTCGGTTGCCATTGATGGTTTTGTGATCGACGCGCGTTGGTTATGGCAATCCAACCTGATCACTGTCAAAGATGCGCTCGCGCAAATCGCCGCGTGGAATCAAAAATGACACACCCCTTGTACATCGTTGACGTTTTCGCAGAAAAAAAATACGCGGGCAATCAACTTGCCGTGATCCGTCACATCGCTGATTTATCCGCGAATGAAATGCAGCTCATTGCGTGCGAGACAAATTTTGCGGAAACGACATTTATTCTGTCGGATCAACCACGCAATGGCGACTACGATGTCCGCATTTTTACACCGGCGGCAGAAGTGCCCTTTGCGGGACACCCTACACTTGGTTCGGCTTTTATCATTCGTGAGGAAATCATTCGCAAGCCGGTAGAGAAAGTTACGCTGAATCTCAAGATTGGTCAGATTCCTGTCACTTTTGACGGTGAGATTTTGTGGATGAAACAAAACCCGCCAACGTTTGGGCAGACGCGCGCGCCCGCGCAGCTCGCGCCCGTGCTGCGTTTGAGTGAAACAGATTTTGATACGCGCTTTCCGATCCAAGAAGTTTCGACGGGGCTGCCGTTTCTTCTCGTTCCGCTAAAGAACCTCGACGTGGTGCGCCGCGGGCGCGTCAATCTTGACCACTTACCAGAGTTGATCGCGCCGTTGGAGGCAAAAATGATTTTTATATTCAGCCCAGAAACATATCACGCCGAAAATCATTTGAACGCGCGCATGTTTGGCGGGGTATCTGGTCAAGTATCGCTATTTTAGATCGAGCAATGTTGAGGCGCGGGTGGAGCAGGCTATGAAATTCAGCGTCCTTCCATTTTGCGATTGCGCGCGGCGGTACGCGAGGAGGTGATTGACGTGAGTGTGGGTGGGAAGGTGTTTTTGGTTGCGCGGGGGGAGTTGTATTGAATGAGACGAGATGTTGTTGTGCACCACCCGGACATTGGAAGGTTGTCGGGGCTCCTGTAGCGCCGGTCATTTTCGTGCGTAAGGTGAGTATTAGTGTATGAGCACTCCACTCATCGCCACCAAGCTGTTTGTCCCCCCGCGACGGTCTAAAGTTGTCCTCCGCCCCCGCCTGAACGCGCGGCTGAACGAGGGTCTGAACCAAAACCAAGGTTTTGGACGCAAACTGACCCTCATCTCCGCCCCCGCGGGCTTTGGGAAAACCACGCTGGTCAGCGAATGGTGCAATCTGCAAAGAGCGCAGAATGCCTGGCTGTCACTGGATGAAGGGGATAACGACCCGACGCGCTTTCTGGGATATTTCGTCGCCGCGTTGCAGACACTTGCCCTGAGCAAAGCCGAAGGGGTCGAGGCGAAAATCGGAGAGGGGGTTTTGGGTGCGCTCCAGTCCCCTCAGCCACCGCCGATTGAATCAATTTTGACGGCGCTGCTCAATGAAATCGCCCTCCGCCCGGACAATTTCGCCCTCGTCCTTGACGACTATCATGTGATTGACTCCAAACCGATAGACAATGCCATCACCTTTCTGCTGGAGCATCTGCCGCCACAGATGCGCCTGGTCATCGCCACACGCGAAGACCCACAGCTCCCCCTCGCGCGGTTACGCGTTCAGGAACAATTGACCGAACTGCGCGCTGCTGACTTGCGGTTCACCTCTTCTGAAGCCGCCAAATTTCTCAACCAGGTGATGGGACTGAACCTCAAGGCAAAAGATATCGGCGCGCTGGAAACCCGGACGGAAGGTTGGATCGCCGGACTGCAATTGGCTGCCCTCGCTCTCAGAGGGCAGACTTCAATGCAGGGGCATAAAGACACCACGAGCTTTATCAAATCATTCACCGGCAGCCACCGTTTTGTGGCGGACTATTTGGTTGATCAAGTACTGCACCAGCAGTCCCAAAGCGTCCAGAATTTTTTACTTTGCACCTCTATCCTCGACCGCATGTGCGGTCCTCTTTGTGATGCCATTCTGCGCGACTCTGCTGTTTCCGGACAGGAAACTCTGGACTATCTCGAGCGCGCCAACCTCTTTCTCATCCCTCTGGACAATGAGCGGCATTGGTACCGCTACCATCATCTCTTTGTGGAATTGCTGCGCCAGCAGCAGAGTTCCTCTCTGTCAAAGATGGGCGATGCGCCGCGTTCGACTCGGAACTCTAGTACAGCGGAACGCAGCGTGAAGGAATTGCACCTCCGTGCAAGCCAATGGTACGAAGACAATGGTTTGGACATGGATGCCTTTCACCATGCTGCGGCTGCCAATGATGTCGAGCGCGCCGAGCGGTTGATGGGAGGAAAGGGGATTCCCCTGCACATTATCGGCGGGGTGACTCCTATACTGAGCTGGCTGGAGTCGCTGCCGCCGACAGTTCTGAATGCCAGACCCTGGTTATGGGTTAGCTATGCCGGGTTGTTGTTGGTCGCCGGAAATACGACCGGCGTGGAAGAGAAACTACAAGCAGGTGAAGCCGCCCTGCAAGCCGCCGGGCTGGTGGCGAGTGATGGATTGCCTATCTCGGATGCCAGGATCCAATATCTCGTAGGTCAAATCGCCTCCGCAAGGGCTACGTTGGCTCTCACTCGGTACGACGTAGATGCCATGCTTGCCCAGTCGCGCCGCGCCCTAGAATATCTGCACCCCGACAACCTGCCTTACCGCACCGCTCTTTGGACACAGGGATATGCCTACTTTGTCAAAGGAAAGCGTCCCGCCGCCCGCCGGGATTTTGCCGAAGCCATCTCAATCAGCCAAGCGTCCGGGGATATGTTCACCACGATATTGGCGACAATCGGTCTAGGCATGACACAGGAAGCAGATAACCAGCTTCATCAGGCGGCACAAACCAATCAACGCGTCTTGGAATTGGCGGGCGAGCACCCACAGCAGATTGTCCACGAAGCACATCTCGGCTTGGCGCGGGTGCTTTATGAATGGAATGACCTCGATGCCGCTGAGCATCACGGGCAGCAGGCGCTCCAACTGGCGCGGCTGTATGATCAGGACTTTCGCTTGACTATGCCGCATGATAAGATGCGGGCATGCTTACCAAACTTCAATACGTCGAATTTCTGATTTGCACGATCGCCAACTTTACC
>Ga0247727_10003925_pt1 | contig 32312 bp, 25 predicted proteins | sample WisWelCaveWW1625_FD_202498 | JGI IMG/M metagenome (GOLD analysis project Ga0247727, IMG submission 202498) | Biofilm microbial communities from Wishing Well Cave, Virginia, United States - WW16-25 | ecosystem: Environmental > Aquatic > Deep subsurface > Groundwater > Cave microbial mat | place...
TCCTGCCGCATCCAGCGCCACGTCGGAGGGCCAGTCGAGCCGGGCCGCCGTGGCGGGCCCGCCGTCGCCGCTGAAGCCCGGCGCCCCGGTCCCAGCCACCGTGGTGATCACGCCATCCGGAGTCACGTTCCGGATGCGGTAGTTGCCGCGATCCGCCAGGTACAGGTTGCCGCTGCCGTCGAAGGCCAGGCCGGCGGGGAACATCAGTTGGGCTGATACCGCCGGTCCCCCGTCCCCAGCGAACCCGCGCAAGGCGCTTCCCGCCACGGTGACGATCTGTCCGGCAGGGCTGACCCTGCGGATTCGACCTGACTCGGCGATATAGAGGTTTCCACTGCGATCGAGCGCCAGGCCGATGGGCTGGCCTAGTTCCGCGCGCGCGGCTGGGCCGCCGTCACCAGCCTGGCCACAGCACTGGCCAGTCCCCGCAGTCGTGACGATCACACCCCAGGGATCCACCTTGCGGACACGGTTCTGGAAGGTATCCGCTATATAGAGGTTCCCCGAGCCATCGACGGCCACCGCCTCGGGGGAAAGCAACAGCGCCGCGGTGGCCGCTCCACCGTCGCCCAGCGGATAGCTGCCGGCCACGGTCGTGATGGCATAGTAAGGCGTGGTTACCTGGGCCGCGGCAACCGATCCGCCGATAAGCGCCATGCCAATCCAGGCAGAAACTCGCCTCATGGGTTGACCGTTCCGGCATTATATCGCATACCCCTATTCGCCACAGAGGCACAGAGAACACAGAGACAGGAGGCTCTGTGTACTACTAACGCCGCGAAGATTTCCTCATCCCCTCATCCGCCGACGAGGCGCGGCCGTCGGGGGTCCAGGACGCAAGATCGACCGGCTGCCGGAAGGCCTGGACGAGCTTGGGTTGGCCTCCCTGGATCCGGTGTACCGGAGGCGCCTGCGGGCGACGGTTACCCGGACGTTCTAAGGGCTGCTATACCCACTCCAGGGCGCCCTTCTTGAAGATCCAGATGTAGCCCACGATCAGGATGGCGAGGAACACCACTATCTCCATCAGGCCGAACAGCCCCAGCACGTGGTACTGGATGGCCCAGGGAAACAGGAAGATGGTCTCGACGTCGAAGATGACGAACAGAATGGCGACGATGTAGAACCGGACCGTGTAACGGCCCCGCGAGTCGGAAGCCGCCCGGATGCCGCACTCGTAGGCCTCCAGCTTCTCTTTGAAGGGATAGGCCGGCCGCACCAGCTTGGCGACGAGGATGGTCACGACCGGAAAGGCGATGGCGATCGCCAGAAAGATCAGGATCGGCAAGTACTCGCGCGGCATAGAAGGACGATGGTGACACAGCCCTTCCCGGCTGTCAAGGCTGATCTCATTTGAGGGGAATCGCCGGCAGGCGCTGGAGTGTCTGGGTGGCCGGATCGACGCTGATGCCCACGGATTCGAGCGCCGTAACGCCCAGCAGCGGCTCGGCTTCGTCGGGACCAAAGATGATGCGGCCAGCCGTGATCTCGCCAAGGAAGGAAATTTCCGCCAGACCAAAAGAGTATTCCTGGCGGGCGCCGTTCGCCAGCTCGTAGACCATCTTCCCCACTGCCTTGACGCCGATCTTGTTCAACTGGGCGGCGGGCGCAAAGCATCCGTTGCTCCGGTGTCTACGAGGAACTCCGCCTCATAGGCACCGTTCGATGCCCCCAGGCTCCGGATGGTGACGGTAACGCGGGTGAGTCCCAAGGGAAACCCTCAGCACCATTGTAACCTGCGGCTGACCGGGCCGGTGATCGGATACAATGAACGGCGCCGATGAACCAGGCTGATCGATTTCCTAGCACGCATTGGAGCGTGGTGCTGGCCGCCGGCGCCGGATGGAGCGCCGACTCGCGCCGGGCCCTGGCCACCCTGTGTGAAACCTACTGGCGCCCATTGTATGCCTAAGTTCGGCGAATGGGTCATGACGCCGACCAGGCCCAGGACCTCACCCAGGGTTTCTTTGCGCTGCTGCTCGAAAAACAGTACCTGCGCGACTTCCAGCGCCAGCGGGGGCGGTTCCGCTCTTTCCTGCTGGCGGCCCTCAAGCACTTTCTGGCCAACCAGTGGGACCGGACCCGCGCCCGGAAGCGCGGCGGCGGCCAGATTCCGATGGCGCTCGATGGAGAGAGACGATACCGCCTGGAACCTTGCGACCAGGAGACTCCGGAGCGAATCTTCGAAAGACACTGGGCGCTGGCGGTTATCGACCAGGTCTTGCTGCGACTCGAGCAGGAAGCCGCCGGCGCCGGCAAGGGCCGGCAGTTCGAGCGTCTGAGGCCCTTCCTGACCGCCCGGGAGACCGGCGGGCCATATAGCCGGGTGGCCGCGGATCTGGAGATGAGCGAGGGCGCCGTCAAGGTGGCAGTTCACCGGCTGCGCGGCCGCTTTCGCGAGCTGCTGCGCGAGGAAATCTCTCAAACCGTCGCCGACCCGGCTGAAATCGGCGACGAGATCCGGCATTTGCTGGCGGTCCTGTAACCTCTGGCTTCGGATTCTTCATTACTGGGTATGGCGGATGAACCAAGCCGTTGCCCGCAATGCGGGGTAGCCTTTTCCCTCGGGGAATCGGGTGCCGGCCTGTGTCCGGCTTGTCTGTTGAAGCTGGGGTTGAGCGACTCGGGCGTGCGCCCTCCGCCGAGCCGGCCGGTTCCCCGCCTGGGCCCTCGCATCGCGTGGATCTGGGTGGCCCTCGCTGCCGCATTTCTCCTGGTCCTCGCGGCGTTGGCTTTTTTCCTTTTCCCGCCCGCCGACCGGCGCGTGGTTCGCTTCACGGTCCACCACGCCGCCGGCGTGGAGGACTTCGCAGTATCCCCGGATGGACTGCGGCTCGCCTTCGCCGCCCCTGACGAGGCCGGCGCCTGTGTGCTGTGGGTCCGACCCCTGGACTCCGTTACCGCCCGGCCACTGCCCGGAACCGATGGAGTGCGGTTCCCTTTCTGGTCTCCCGACAGCCGTTTCCTGGGCTTCTTCGCGCAGGGCAAGCTCAAGAGAGTCGACGCCGCCGGAGGCGCCCCATTCACCCTCTGCGATGCCGGCCGGGGCCAGGGTGGCAGCTGGAGTCGTGACGCCGGGATCGTCTTTGCGCCCCATCCATCGAGCGAATTGTATCGGGTGTCCGCGGCGGGCGGCGCGCCCGAGTCGGCCACCAGGTTGGATGGCGGGCGCGGGGTGATCGCTCACCAGCGGCCCGCCTTCTTGCCGAACGGCAGCCTCTTTCTTTTCTCGGCCCGCACCAAGGGTCAGCAGTAGGCAGCACGGGTCTGGAGATGGAACGGCTCCGCACTATGGCTCAGGCTAAGCAGCCCGGAGGTGTCCAGGAGCATCACGTGTCCTGGTGGGTGGAACTGTACTCCCTCGCAAGGTCGGCGTCAATGCCGGGTGTGCGACATGAAAGTGGTGGCGTTGGCGGTCCCCCGCAATTGTCATCCCGAGCGTAGCGAGGGATCTGCTGTTGCGCCAGGGCGAAAGCAGATCCCTCGCTACGCTCGGGATGACACCGGCGCCGGCTTCCACTTCCTCGGCCCTTGGGGTGGCCGTCGGGTGCTCCCAGGCCATCAGGCTATCGCAGGGTGGCCGCCAGCGCTTGATCGAGGCTGGCAGTGACTTGTGGGAGGTTCTCCGGGTTGCGCATCAGGTTGCGGGCGGCGGTGTCGGGGTATTTCTGGAAGAACAGGTCGACGGCCAGCAGCGACTGGGCGTAGCGAAGGGCGACCTGTTGGCCGTCGAGGTGAAGCCAGCCGTCACCCAGAGAGGCCAGGCTGGGGAGCTTGCCGGCGCGGGCCAGCTCCTTGAGGCGTCCCAGGGGGCCGGAGTGGAGCGGCTCCCCGGCCATTTTCTGGGCCATGCCCTCGTGCAGCCAGGTGGGCCAGCGGCCGAGGTGGGCCAGGCAGGCGTGGACCAGCTCGTGGGTGAAGGTGCGGCGGGTCTCGGGGTCGATGCCGCGGGCCTTGGCCATCGGGACGCGGATGCGGCCGTCGTAGACGCCGCCGCTCCATTCGGCGGCGCCGGTGGCCAGCCGGTAGGCCTCGCGGCTCTGGATGATGGTCACGATGCGCTCCTCGGTGCGGCAGCCCAGCTGCGACGCCACCCGGGAAAACTCCTCTTCGAGGGTCTCGACCATGGTGCGGGCCAGGGCCGGGTCGGCCACGGCGCCGTCGTAGCGCAGCAGGAAGCGCGTCCCGTAGCTGCGCTCCCCGCTCTGGTCGGCGGCCAGCTCGCGTTCCAGGCGCCGCGCGGCCTCCTCGATCAGCGGCTCGCGGCCGAGATCCAGTGACTCCTTCCAGTAGGCGAGGGCGTTCCGGAGGTCGTCGATCTTGTAAGAGGCCGTGCCGGCCAGGGCCAGTAGCTGGGCGTCGTTCCGGCTTTGGCGCAGGGCCGGCTCCAGGTACTCCAGGGCGCGGCCGGGCTGATTCAGCTCCAGCAGGGCCGCGGCCAGGATGAGCGACGCGTCGCGGTGGCCCTTGGGCGCGCCGGCCTTGCTGAGGATCTCGACGGCCTCGGCGGAGCGGCCGGCTTCGAAGGCTTCGGCGGCGCGGAAGACTTCCCCCGCCAGGCCATTGGCGCTCCTGGCGCTGCGCTCCCGGACGCTCTCGGCGATCTGGCGCGCGGGCGTGGGAGCCTGGGGCAGGGAAGCGGTGGAGGCCTGGCGCCTGGCCCTGTCGAAGTCTTCCAGGCCCGCCAGGGCCTCGCCGCCGACGTAACCCTGTATCCTCTGGCCGTCGATTTCGACGGTGACGGCGTAGCAGGAGCGGTTCCCGGAGGCCAGGGCGAAGCGCAGTTGCACCGGGTGGCCTTTGGCGAGCGAGACCAGGGTCGGGTCGGAGTCGGCGCAGCCGGCCCGGAGATGGTATTGATCGGGCTTAACCGTGAGGGTAGCGGCCAGGGCGAGGGCCAGAAAAGTTCCCATAGTAACGATAGTAAAGGCGGCGGGGGCGGATGTCGCTCGGGGAAACACCTGAGCCGCCTGGTGTAGTCTCTCGCGGTGAGCGTTACAAGGGGCTCGGGATTGTCATCCTGACCGAAGCGAGGGATCTGCTTTTGTCAGACCGGCTGGCGAGCACCGCGGGAGATGGGCAGGCCGTGCAACTCAGGCACCGCCGCCGGAATCGGGCGCGAGATCTGAGCGGATGTATTGAAACTGCTCCTCCAGATTGGGGAGTTCCTTTTGGGTCATCGTCCAGACCTGGCGCATGTTGAGGCCGAAGTACTCATGCACCAGGATGTTCCGTAGCGCGACGATCTGAGCCCACGGCACCTCGGGATGACGGTCTTGGAGGGACTGGGACACGCCGCGGGCTGCCTCTCCGATCACTTGCAGGTGATGGATCACCCAGACCTGAAGCATCTCGTCGCCCAGAAAGGCCTCAATGCTATCCGTGATCCGTTCTCTGATCCTCGCGGTTGCCTGCAGAATGTCGTTCACGCGAGCCGCGTCGCTCCTCATAGGGCGATCGCATCCCGGTAGACTGATTCCCGGATCGAGGGCTTCACCCAGCCGTCACTGGCGATGTCGACTTTCCGGCCCAACAGGCCTTCGAGCTCCAGCTTGAGAGCCGCCTGGTCGAAAAGACTGCTTTCCTCGCTCCAGGTAACGAGCAGATCAACGTCGCTGTCGGGGCGGGCATGGCCGCGCGCGACAGATCCGATCAACCGCACCTGCTTTGCGCCATGCCTGGCGGCGATGCCGACGATCGCCTCACGCTTTTCGCGGATCATGTCGCCGACAGTTAGGTTCGCCACGGCCTCCCCTCCTTGAAGTATACCGCCGGTCTCCCGGGCCGACGTGCCTGAGAAGGGCTTCCGTGGGGAAGCCTCGCTAGAACCCCTGTTCCCGAAGCTTTTCCACAGTCAGGACGGGCTTGATCTGCTTGGTCTCCAGGAGCCGCTCGATATGCTTGGCCAGGATGTCGCATTCCAGGTTCAGCCGGGCCCCCGGCCGGTAGCCCGACAGAGTGGTCATCTTGTAGGTATGGGGAATGATGGCGGCGCCCAGGCGGTCGCTTTCGAGAGAGGCGATGGTGAGGCTGATGCCGTCGATGGCAACGCTGCCTTTGAAGACCAGGTAACGAAGCAGCTCGCGGGGAACGCGCAGCGACAGCCACCAGTTGTCGTCGCCCAGCTCGTCGAGCGAGAGCAGTTGGCCGGCGCCGTCGACGTGCCCCAGCACGATGTGGCCGCTCAGGCGGCCGCTGGCGCTCAGAGGCCGCTCCAGGTTGAGGCGGCTGCCGGGCTGGAGATCGCCGAGGTTGGTGCGGCTCAGGGTTTCCGGAGACAAATCGGCCGCGAAGCGACCGGGCTGGATGTCGACGGCCGTGAGGCAGACGCCGTTGACGGCGATGCTCGAGCCGGGCTGGAGGTCGGAAAGAACCTCGCGGGCGCCGACCGTAAGCCGCCCGGCCGCCAGACTCTCGACCGAGCCGAGCTCCTCGATGATGCCGGTGAACATCGTCAGGTCCTCAAAGATTCCAGCCTATCGTAGAACTCGGGGAAGGAGATGGAGGCGGCCTCGGCGCCGTGGATGTTGCAGGGCCCATCGGCGGCCAGGGCGGCGACCGAGAAGGCCATGGCGATGCGGTGATCGCCGAAGGAGTCGAGCTGGGCGGCGCGGAACCGCTGGCGGCCGGGGATCTCCATGCCGTCCGGGAAAACGCGCACCTCGACGCCCAGGCGGCCGAGGTTGGCGGCCACGGTGGCGATGCGATCGGATTCTTTGGCGCGCAACTCGGCGGCGTCGCGCACCACCAGTCCGCCCTGTGACACGGCGCCCAGCACCGCCAGCACCGGTATCTCGTCGATGAGGGCCGCGGCCGCGGCGCCGGCGATCTGGCCGCCCCGGAGGGCGGCATGTCTCATCACGAGGTTTCCGACCAGCTCGCCGGCCTGCTCGCGCAGATCGTGGATTTCCGGTTTGGCGCCCATGGAGGCCAGCAGATCCAGAAGCGCGGCGCGGGTAGGGTTGAGGCCGACCCCCTCCATGGCGACCTCCGAGTCGCGGATCAGCAGCGCGGCCACCAGGAAGAACGCCGCCGAGGAGAGGTCCGCAGGCACCGCCAGCTCGCGGCCCTGGAGGCGGGGCCGGGGCTGGAGGCGAATGGTCTGCGGGCGGACCTCGATCGAAGCTCCCATCTCCCGCAGGGCGATCTCGGTGTGGTCGCGAGTGCGGACCGGCTCCCGCACCACCGTCGCCCCATCGGCCCACAGGCCCGCCAGCAGGACGGCGCTCTTGACCTGGGCACTAGGAACTGGAAGTTCGTAGTCGATGCCGCTCAGCCGGCCGCCCGTGATGTCGAGCGGAGGCAGGTTGTCCTCCCGCGCCTGGATGCGGGCGCCCATGCGGCGGAGGGGATCGAGTATGCGGCGCATCGGCCGGCCAGAAAGCGAGGCGTCGCCGGCGATTTGAGTCGAGAAGGGCTGGGCCGCCAGAACCCCGGAGAGCATCCGGATGGTAGATCCGGAATTACCGGCATCGAGAGGGCCGGCGGGAGGCTTCAGACCGTCGAGCCCCACGCCCTCGATGCGGACCGTGGTTCCTTTGGTTTCGAGCGGCACTCCCAGCGCCCGCAGGCACCCCAGAGTAGAGTGGCAGTCGGCGCCGCTCGAGAAATTGACGATGCGGCTGGGACCTTCGGCGAGCGACGCCAGGATCCCATAGCGATGGGAGATGGACTTGTCTCCTGGCAGGCGAACGACGCCGGCGAGGCGGCGGGCTGGGGTGATGGTCCGGTCCACGAATGGAAGCGAAACCAGATTGTAGCGAGTAAGGGGTGGTGGCTGCTGGCCCCGTGACCGGCTCACCTAATGGCCGCTCACGCCCCGCTCAATGGCGCGGCGAATGGCCTCCCGGCCCTCGGGCGTGGACATCATGGCGTGCGGCGTGTTGGGCACGAATTGAATCTCTTTCTCGCTGGTCACCTTGGTTGACCACGCCAGACCGACTGGCACGGACTGGCCGCAATCCCGTGTCCCATAGAGGAAGTGCACGCGAGTTTTCGGGTAGTGAAGCAAGGCCTCCGGATGCATCACGCTGTCGGCCCGCAGGATTTCGGCGGTCGGCGAGTTGCTCGCCTGGGCACAGACCCCGTGGGAGGGCGGGAGCGAACAACTGGGAGTGCACTCCATGACGCCGGCCGGGACGATGCTGGCGCATAACGCCTTCCAGTCAGCCGGGGCCGGGTCGGCACACACATAGTCCAACCGGGCGACGGCCGGCCCGGAGGTGGGAACGGCCAGGTCGATGATGTCCCCCCGCCGCCACGTCGTCAGGGCGTAGCCGATCTCAGCCGAACCGCCAGAGTTGCCCGTGACCACGAACTTTCCCTGAGTGTGGACTCGCTCGCGGAGCCACGCCAGCAGGGCGGCGTACCGGCGCGAGGCTGGCCTCAAACCGGCGGCGTCGCCGGTCCAGCCCCCGGGAAGCGCCCACGCCCGGTCCACGACACGGAATCCCATCGCCGCCACGTCGCGGAACAGTGACTGCGCGTCGGAGCCTGCACCGTAAAAGCCGGTACCGCTGCCGCCGCTGCCGAATACCACGGTTCCACGCCCCGGCACTCCGGCGGCAGGTTCGGTGATTCGGATCTGAACCTCAACCGTGCTGATGCCGTCGCACCGGACCTGGAGCCGCCGGCAGGTGGTGTGTGCCAGCGGGCCGGCCGGGCATGCCTCGGCCAGCTCCGCGACGCTACCCAGCGCTTCGGCAGCCGCCGGCGCGCCAAACGCCTTGCTGAAGAACGCAAAGGCCTGATCACCGAGGCTGTCGTAAAGCAGGCCGAAGTTGTGCACTTTCACTTCCGATCGCACGGCGAACTCATGTGCGATTCCGTGCTTCTCCATGAGCCGGTGCAACTGCTCGCAGCGCGGCGCCTGCCAGTTCTTGGGCTCGAGGTGCGTGAAGAGGCGGACCTGGGTCCGCCCGCGGATCCTGCCGGCGTTCTTCCCGGCCAGGGTGAAGGGGTTGTTGGCCTGGAAATACTCGAGGTCACCGCCCATCGGCCCCTCGAAGTGCTCGGCCCATCGGATTTCAGGCAAGTCGGGACCCAGCAGCGCCGGCGCCAGGATAGACACTGCTCCGAACAGGTCGGGGAACTTGAACCCAAGGTGAGCGGCGCCGAATCCGCCCATCGAGAAACCCTCGACGCCGCGACCGGTGCGGTCCGCGATGGTCCGGTAGGTGGCGTCGATGTGCGGGATCAAGTCGCGAACCATGACCGTTTCCAGCGGCCACTTGCCGTCCCTCCTGTCGCAGTACATCGTCGCGCCTCGCAGTCCGTTCACCAGCACGGCGATCATCTCCGGGGCGCCTCCGGCCCTTATCGCCGCTTCCAGCCGGCTGACGAAATCGCCGCCCACTCGCTGGCTTCCGCCGGTCCCGTGGAGCCAATACAGTACCGGGAATCTCTTTGAGCTGGCAGTGTCGTAAGAAGGAGGCAGGTAGATCAAGTAGCTGACGTCGCCTTTGGCGGTGTTGCTGGGGAACGTCCTGTACTTCGTGCCCGACGGCTCGGTCTTGTCCGGATCGACCCAGTGGAGATCAAGCTTGCTGATCTGGGCTGTTAACGATATGGGCAAGCAAACGAAAAACAGGGAAACCAGAATGCCGGATGCTGCCAAGCGTTTCATTGCGCCCTCCTGCCACCTGCCGATGGCGTCACCGCGCTATCATATCGTGGGATGCGGTGGCAGCGCAGTCTCCTACCGATTCTTTGGGTCGTCGTCTGCTGGGGGCAGACGCCGGCCGCCCTGGACTACCCAGGCGCGCTGGAGCAGGCCAGGAAACTCCAGGCCGCAGGGGATCCGGGGGCAGTCGTTCGCCTGCTGACCCCTTGGATCGAAAAGCATCCCGATCGGGCCGAGGCCCGGCACCTTCTGGGAGTGGCCAATTTCCAGCAGCAGAACTACCCCGACGCCCTCCGGCACCTTTCGGTTGCCCTGAAGCTCGAGCCGGAGAAGTCTCCCGCCTGGAAGCAGACGGTGGAAACTCTGGCCATGGCCTACTACTTCAGCAACCGGGCGCAGGATGCCCTCCCGCTGTTCGAGAAGGTAACCACCTGGAACCCTGGCGACACCTATTTCGGATACGCCCGCGCCATGACCCAGGTCTACGCGCGGGACCTGGAAGCCGCCCGGCGATCGCTGGCGGGCCTTTTCGATCTGGCCCCGGACAGCCCCGAAGCGCTGGTTCTGACGGCCGATTTTCTCTTCCGCGAAAAGTTTCTTGCCGAGGCGGAGAAACTGGTTCTGGAGGCGCAGAAGAAGCGCCCGGACTTGCCCAACCTTCACTATCGCCTGGCGCTGATCGCCCTCACAAACGGCGCCCTGGCGGAGGCCGTGAAACACCTCGAGAGAGAGCTAGCCAGGGATCCGACGCATCCGATGGTCTGGCATTATCTGGGCTTGGTTCACAACCGGCAAGGGAAGCCCGATCAGGCCGTGCGGTTCTTGCAGCGGTCCATCTGGCTGAACCTGCGATCTCTGGAATCCTACCTACAGATCGCGGAGGCCTACAGTCAGCAAGGCAAGTACCTGGAAGCGGAACAGGCGCTCCAGCGGGCCATCGACCTGGCCCCGCAAAACTATGAAGCCCACTTCTCTCTGGCGCGCATCTACTACAAGACCAACCGGCCCGAGCTGGCGAAGCAAGAGATGGCGATTGCGAACCAACTGAGGACCGACAGCGAGGCCAAGCGGTAACCCGGGAGCGGGCTGCGGCCGCAGGCCGCCCCAAGGCGAGGCGATTCTTGATCGCAGGGATTATCTGCTGGGTGCTTCTGAGCCCGGCTCTGTGGCCGCAGCAACGACCGGCCGGATTCGACCGGCCGACCCAGACGCCCCCGCCCCCGTCGCCGCACGCGACCAAGGGCGTGATCTACGAAGACATCACGGGTTCCTCCGGACTCAACCGGTTTCGGCACACGGCCGGCGATCCCGGGAAGCCCTACCTACCGGAAATCACCGGGTCGGGGGTGGCGCTGTTTGACTACGACCGGGATGGCTGGCTGGACATTTACCTCGTCAATGCGCTTTCCCGGGCGGCCGAGAACGGGCAAACGGCGGCGCCGGCAGCCGCCCTGTTCCGCAACAACCGGGACGGGAAGTTCACCGACGTGACCCGGAAGGCCGGAATGGGAAACCACCGCTGGGGAAACGGGGTCTGCGCCGGTGACTTTGACAACGACGGATGGGAGGATCTCTACGTCACCAACCTGGGCAGGAATCGTCTCTACCGCAACAACGGCGACGGGACCTTTACGGACCTGGCCGAGAGGGCCGGAGTGGCGGTGGACACCTGGTCGACCGGCTGTGCCTTCGGAGATTACGATCGGGACGGCCTGTTGGACCTGTATGTGGCCGGCTATGTTGATTTCGATTGGAAGCATCCGCCGCCCGCGGGGGAGTCGAGTGCAGTCCCCGAAGCGGGCGCCAGCATTCTGGCAACCCAGGGCCCAACCATGGGCGCGGCTTACGATCCCGCCGCCCCGTTCTGTACCTTTCTGGGATTGCGGGTGGCCTGCGGTCCCAGAGGCCTGAAGGGGGCGCCGGATTTTCTGTTCCGCAACAACGGAGACGGGCGGTTCACGAATGTGACCCAGCGCGCCGGGGTGGTGGACGGCAAGGGCTACTACGGCTTCAGCGTGGCTTGGGTGGACCTGGATGACGATGGGTGGCTCGACATCGTGGTGGCCAATGATTCGGTTCCCAATTACGTGTATCACAACCGAAAAGATGGAACCTTCGAGGAGCTCGGGATGCTGGCCGGCCTGGCCACCAATGCCAACGGCCGGGAGCAGGCCTACATGGGGATGGCGGTTGGCGACTACGACCACGATGGCAGGGCTGACTTCTTCTTCACGACTTTTTCTGACGACAGCTATACGCTGGCCCGGAACAATGGGAACCTGGATTTCACCGAAGTCACTGAAGCGGCGGGGCTGGGGTCGGTGACGCTGCCCTTTCTCGGCTGGGGCGCCGAGTTTCTCGACTACGATAATGACGGGTGGCTGGATATTCTCGCCGCCAACGGCCACACCTATCCTCAAATCGACCGCGTGGGAACCTCCACCTCCTACCGGCAGCGGACGCTGCTGTTTCGGAACTTGCAGAACGGCAGGTTTGTGGATGTCAGCGGCAGCCTGGGGGCGGGCCTCACCAGGCCCAAGAGCTCGCGGGGGGCGGCGGTGGGGGATCTGTTCAACAACGGCAGCCTGGATATAGTGCTTAATAATCTCGACGACTCGCCGGCTCTGCTCGGAAACCGCGGCGGCGGCCGCGCCGGCCACTGGATCGCGCTGAAACTGGCCGGTGATCCGGCGCTCAAAACGCCTCGGGATGCCACCGGCACGGTGGTTTTCTGCACTGCCGCTGGGTTCCGCCAGAGGGGCGAAGTGGCTTCCGGCCGAGGATACCTCTCGCAGAGCGACCGGAGGGTTCACTTCGGCCTGGGCAGCGCCACGCAGGTGGAGAGGCTGGAAATCCGCTGGCCCAACGGGTCGCGGGAGACCGTCACGCTTCCGGGAGTGGACCGGTTTTTTGAGATTGTGCAGGGCCGGGGCGTAGTGCGGTAGGCGACTCTTTACGGCATTTGATAGAATGGGTTGTTCTGCCAGCGCTTTGGGCATTCCCGGGAGGGTTCATGAAAGTCGGAGTGTTTTTTCTATTCGCAGCGGCGATAGTGTTGATTGTGCCGCGGCGTCTTTTTTCACAGGCCATTACGGCCAAGGTGGTTGGCACCGTCACGGACCCGTCCGGCGCGGTGGTTCCTAACGCCAAAGTCGGCATCCGCAGCGAGCAGACTAACCAGGTCCGCTCGGCCGCGAGCGACGCGCTCGGCAACTACGAGTTCTCCTTCCTGCCGATCGGACCGTACACGCTGGCGGTCGAGGCCCAAGGGTTCCAGAAGGCGGAGGTCAGCCGCTTCCAGTTGAGCGTGGAGCAGGTGGCGCGCGTCGACGTGAAGCTGGCCATCGGCCAGGCCACCGAGACCGTGCAGGTGGAAGCCGGTTCGGTTCGGCTGCAGACGGAAGATTCCTCGGTCGGAACTGTCATTGACGGCCAAAAGGTCGTGGAGCTGCCCTTGAATGGGCGGTCGTTCGTGCAACTGGCGTTGATGACCCCCGGGGTGGTGCCGGGAACGCCGGGCAGCATCACCGTGCGGCGGCTGCGCGGCTCGGTGGGCCAGGCCGTGGGCATGTCGGCCAACGGGGCCCGGGACACCCAGAACCGCTTCTACTACGACGGCATCGAGGCCATGGATCTGGACAGTTACAGCTTCAGCTTCTCGCCCTCCATCGACGCCATCAGCGAATTCAAGGTTCAGACCAGCACCTACTCAGCCGAGGTAGGGGGGGCGCCCGGCGGCCAGGTGAATCTCACCACCCGGAGCGGCGGCAACGCCCTGCACGGCACCTTGTGGGAGTTCAACCGCAACGACAAGTTCACGGCCCTGAACGGCTTCCAGCCCCGCGTGCCGGGCGCCAAGCCGCAGCGGCTGAACCGCAACCAGTTCGGTGGCAACGCCGGGGGGCCGGTGTGGCTGCCGAAGCTCTACGACGGCAAAGACAAGACGTTCTTCTTTTTCAATTGGGAGGCGGGCCGCCAGGTGGCCGGCTCCTTCGGTCCCATCGCCCTGATTCCGCCCACGGCGCTGCGCACGGGCGATTTTTCCGGCATCGCCGCCCGGATCTTCGACCCCCAAACCGGCCAGCAGTTTGCCGGCAACCGCATCCCCAGCGCGCGCATCGCCAGTTACGCTAGCAAGTTCCTGGAAGGTTTCGTACCGCAGCCCAACGCCAACGAGCCCGGCATCAACTATCGGGCGCCGGCCGCCGCGGCGCCCATCCAGCAGGATCAGTACATCGCCCGGATCGACCACACCTTCTCCCCCAACGACACCCTGACCGGCAGCTACATCTACAACCTCCAAAGCGACGACACCGTCCCGACCTTCCGCTTCGACACCCGGGGCAACACCGCGCGCTCGCAGAACCTGAGCCTGGCGGAGGTGCACGTCTTCTCGGGAAGCGTGGTGAACGAGTTGCGCGCCGGGTGGCACCGCTTCTTCGAGCACGAGTTTTTCGGGACCACCGACAAGCCGGAGTTTGACATCGCGAATCTCATCGGAATCCCGGGCGTGGCCACGCGTCCCCGTGACTACGGCGCCCCGACCTTCTCCAGCGGTTACGTGCTCCCCTCCAACCGCGGCATCGGCCCGCGCGACCGGCTCAACCAGCTCTGGCAGGTCACCGACAACATTTCCATCCGGCGCGGGGCGCACTTCCTGAAGGCCGGCGCCCTGATCGCCCGGCGCAACTGGACCTTTGATGAAGCCGTCAACCCGCGGGGGTCGTTCAGCTTCGACGGCACCGTGACGGCCGGCGGCGGGGCCCCCACGCGCGACAATCAATTTGCTGAGTTCCTCCTCGGCCTAGCCACCGGCGCGGCGGTGAGCGTCGAGCCGTTCGCCACCCGCATGAACAACTTCTGGCAGGCTTACTACTTCCAGGACGACTGGAAGGTCCGTCCGAACCTGACGCTCAATTTCGGAATCCGTTACGAGTATTACCAGCCCCCCAAACAGCGGGGCAAGGCCAGCAATTTCGACCTCAACGGCTTCGTACCGGTGCGCCAGACCTTCATGGGCTTCCCCGACATCTCCGACACCAGCGACCGCCCGCGCGCCCTGGTCTATCCGGACCGCAACGATTGGGGTCCCCGCTTCGGCTTCGCCTGGGCGGTCCCCCAGGTGAAGGACCTGGTGGTCCGCGGCGGCTACGGCATCTACTACACGCCGGAGATCACCAACTCCTGGACCACGCTGTCGCTGAACCCGCCCATCGTGCGCACCTTCGCCTTCACGGGCAACGCCAACAATCCGATTCGCGTGGCCACCGCGTTTCAGGGAGCCGGAACGGCGCAGGCGGGCCTGTTTGGCTCCGGGGCGCTCGATCCCAACGTCCGCAGCACCTACAACCAGCAGTGGAACTTCACGCTGCAAAAAAAGCTGCCGCGCGACTTGTATGTCGATATCGGCTACGTGGGGGCGAAAGGCACGGGCCTGACAGCGAGCTTCGACGGGAACCGGCCGCTTCAGGTGATCGTTCCGGGCCCGGCCGTCGCCCCCCGCCGGCCGTTCCGCGGCTTTGACAACATCAACGTCACCAAGTCGATCGCCAACTCCATTTATCACTCCCTGCAACTCAAGTTCGAGAGGCGTGTGGCTTCAGGACTTTCGCTTCTGGGCGTCTACACCTGGGGCAAGAGCATCAGCAACGCCGACATCTCGAGCGTCGGGGGAGGAACTTTCCTGGCCGGCATCCAGGACTACATGGACCTGCGCGGCAGCCGCTCACCTTCCATCTTCGACATAGCTCACCGTTTCTCGGTGGGGGCGGTTTACGAGATGCCGCTGCTGAAGTCGTCGCCGGCACCCACTCGGGCGCTGTTGGGAGGGTGGCAGTTCGGAACCTATATTACGGAGCAGACCGGCTTCGGCGCCGCGCTCTCCGGGGTGGTGGATACCACCGGCACGGGAGTGGCATCGCGCCCCAACGCGGTCGCCGGCCAGAAGGCCATGCTCCCGCGCGACCAGCGGACCCGCGCCCGCTGGTTCAACACCGCGGCTTTTGCCCTGCCCACTGCGGGCAGCTTCGGTTCGGCCCCGCGGCTGCCGCTGCATCTGCCGGGACTGAACCAGGTGGATTTTTCCGCCATGAAGAACTTCCGGTTCCGCGAATCGCACCGCGTGCAGCTCCGCGCCGAGTTCTTCAACTTCTTCAACCACGTGAACCTGGGAGCGCCGGGAACCAACATCCGCGACCCGGCCAACTTCGGCCGCGTCACCTCGACGGTGCAAGGCGCGGCCGGCATGCCCGGCGACGCCCGCGTTGTCCAGTTCGGGCTCAAGTACTATTTCTAGTTCGAGGCTTCAGCCCAAGCTCCAGGACAGGCAGGAATGCCTGTCTTACCGGACAGGCGGGAATGCCTGTGTTACCCCTTCGGTGATTTCGATGAACTGATCCACCGCCACGTTGTGGAACCGCTGCGTCCGCCCGGTGGTCGGCCAGAAGATTTCCAGGGTGTCAATCCTGGTCGCCTTGCCCAGGCCGATCTCCTGGCGCAGGGGATTGGCGCCGAAGCTTCCGCCGCTATTCACCCATTTGTACACCGAGCGCTTCTTTCCGGATTCCTCGATATCGGCCCGGATGCGGGCTCCGACTCCCCAGCGGTTGGACTTCCTCCCCACCAGCTTGACCGTAATCCAGTGATTGCCGAAGCCGGGGTTTTCGAACAGCGCGCTGCCGTAAGCGTCTCCCGGGAAGGAGCCGCCCAGCTTGATGAACAGGTCCTGATCGCCGTCGTTGTCCAGGTCCGCGAAGGCCACCCCGTGCCCTTTCTGCAAGTGGCCGACTCCGGCGGCGGTGGTGACATTGGAAAACCCGCTTCCGCCGCGGTTGCGGAACAGCAGGTTGGGCATCAAGGCCTCGTAAGCCGGGTAGCCGGTGCCCAGGTAGAAATCGGGAAACCCATCGTTGTCGAGGTCGCCGAAGTTGGCGCCCATGGTCTGGGCGACGCGGGTGAGCTTTTGAGCGGCGGCAACCTCCTGGAACCCCCCCTTGCCGTCACCCTGATAAAGGCAGGCGGGCTCGCCGTCGTGTGAGAGGCGAAGGTAGTCGGCGGCCACGTGGCGCACCTCGGGGTGATAGCTGGCGACGAACAAGTCCAGGACGCCGTCATTATTGAAGTCCCAGAACCAGGCCGGGAAGCTCCGCAAGGGCTTGGTGACGCCTAGTTGGGGGGCCAGGTCGGTGAAGGCGCCGTCGCGGTTGTTGCGGTAGAGCCGGTTCTGGCCTTCCATGTTGGAAACATACAGATCCGGGAAACCGTCGCCGTTGTAGTCGCCCCAAACCACCCCCTTGGCCCAGCGGTTGTTCTCGACGCCGGCCTGCCGGGCTACATCAGTAAAGGCGCCGTTGCCGTTATTGCGGAATAGTTGAGACGGGAAGTGCTCGTTGCCGACATACAGGTCCAGGTCGCCGTCGTTGTCGTAGTCGGCCCAAGAGGCGGTTTGAGTAGGGTAGTGCACTTCGCCTAATCCGGCCGCGAAGGTGACATCCTGGAAGCGGCCTCGGCCGTCATTCTGGAGCAGGGACTTGGGGTGGCGGCCGACGTCTCCCAGCCAGGCCCCTCGCAGGACCAGGATGTCGAGGTCGCCGTCGTTGTCATAGTCCGCCTGGAGGATGTTCAGCCCGCCGTAGATGCCGGTCAGGCCGGCCTCGGCGGTCCGCTGGGAGAAGGTCCTGTCGCCATTATTGCGGAAGTACCGCAGCTGGCCCCCGGTGTCCCACTCCGAGGCGACGACGTCGAGAAAGCCGTCGTTGTCGAAATCATCGGCAATGGCCCCGCCGGCCAGGCCCACCAGGTTCAATCCCGCCGCCGGGGCAATGTCTACGAAACGAGGGAAGGCTTCATCGGATTGGAACGCCTCCGGCGGGATCAAGAGGGGCCTGGGCACCTCGGCGGGGTAGCCGCCAACGGTCATCCAGGCGAGATTCAGCAGCCATCGCGCGGTGAGGTGGTTCGGATTCTGCCGGAGCAGAACGGTGAGGTATTCGATGGCCTTGCGGGCGCCGGTTTGGCGGGCGTGGATGCCGCCGCCCCGAATGGGCAGGATGCAACTGTCGCTGGTGCGGCCATGGACGCAGTTTTCGGTCTCGCCCAGGCGGAACCAGGCCACCCCGAGCTGCAAGATGGCCTCTTCGGCGATCTCGTTGGGGACCTGGGACCGGACCGCCGGCAGAAGCCGGTGGGCTTCGAGCAGGCGCCGGATGGCCTGCTGGGTATTCCCGAGCCGCATATCGTGGATACTGGTGAGGCAGTTGAGGCGGAAGCGCTCGAGGTCGGGGGCCCCGGCGGGCAATTTGGCGAGCTGGGACTCGGCCTGCCGGCGGCCGGCATCGCCAAGATAGTGGTTTTCCGCGGCGGTGCGGGCCCGGACCTGCTCGAGCAACTGGAGCATGCGCTGGTGGCCGTCGCCGGCCGGCGCCTGGGCGCGGCCGGCGCGGGCCGCCAGGCCTGCCAGCAGCAGAGCCGAGGCCGCCAACACAAGCCAGAGGCTGGTCGTGGTCCTGATCCGGTTCATGGCGAGGGCCCGGGTATATTGTCTCCCGTTCGGGTGGGGTTTTGGGGGCTGGAGGCCTACAACTAACCGCAGAGACGCCGAGTCGCAGAGATCCAACGGCGAAATCCAGAATTCCGATGACCAAGGGAACGCCTTCCAAGCCAAGATGCCGGTCTGTCGACCAACAACAGCCGATCCGGAGTTCCCGCATGATGGCCAACCCGTGAGCGTCAGCCAGGGTTAGATCCTGATCTAAGAACTTCTTCACGATGCGGCCCGCCTTTGCCAGTTCGGAGGCGTCGAACCCGCAATTGGCTCAGGCTTTTGCGCCAGGATCGGCCAGACCTTGGGCCATTACCGCATCGAATCGAAGCTCGGCCTCTCCTGGGTAGTAGCTTCGGCAGCCCAAGACCACCGCGCCATCCAAGGCTCGCTATCGATAGGCCTCCCGCCGGTGGACGACGCGGAGGATTTCTACGCACTCGGAACTTCCGGCACGAAACCGAACGCGCCAGTCGCCAACGCGAAGCCGGTACTCGTTTTGGGGTCCCTTCAGACGAACGATGTCGCCGTATCCAGTTTCAGCGTAGCGATCGAGGGCGCTGAGGATCCGCTGTGCCACTGGCCGATCCAGCTTGCGCAGGAGCCTGGCGCGACCATTCGATTGTCCTCACAACCCGAATTCGCGCCGCAACTGATCGTGCGGGATGCCCCTTTCTCCACGGGCCATTGAGTCACGCGCCTCCTGCACCGCCGCGCGCTCCCCGGCCGTTTCGGGCTCGTCATCGATGGGGGCCGTCTCGATGGTGTGCCGGCCCGCGCCGTAGGAGATGAATTCCACGAACTTCTTCACCGCGAGGAGCTCCCATCCGCTGAGGCCCTTCAAAAGGTCCACAACGTGATCCTTGATGGCCTGCTGCTCTCCCACTTGATCGATGGCTGCTGCCATAGCCGGGGCCTCATCTGTAGTATAGCCGATCTTCGGTTGATTCCACTGAGTCGGAGGTGTAAGCTGGGCGCCAGAGCTAGGCGCAACGATGCTCGGCCAAACCCTCGGTCATTACCGCATCGAATCCAAGCTCGGCCAAGGCGGCATGGGCGTGGTCTACCGGTCCAGGCACTGCCCGGCCCGGCAGATCCTCGGAGTAGAGCCGGGACACCCCTGCTTCCAGACAAGCCGCGGCGATCATGGCATCCCAGAATGACCAACCGTCGCGCATGTGCAGGGCCTCGGCGCGCTCCAGCACCGGCTCGCTCGGCAACAGGAGCGGGAAGAGTTCAAGGAATTCCGCCAGACGACCCCACGCCTGATCCGGAGTAACCCTTGGGCCTCTAACTTTCTTGACGCCGCAATGAATTCGCAGGCCACCTGCCAGAGCAGTACGCCGTCGGATACGCTTCCCACTGTCTCCAAAGCCCGTTTCTGCCGAGGCGGATCGGCCTTGTCGCAGCTATAGATCAGAATGTTCGTGTCAAGTGCGGTCATGCAGCTCATCTCTGGACGGAAGCCGGCCGCGCAAGAAGAACTGCATTTGGCCGATGCCCGCGCGCAGACGTTCCAGTGCGGTAACACGATCGGTTCTGCCGTGCTCGTGAATGGGCTCGACCACCAAACGGACACGCTGCTTCTCGCGGAGGTCGAGCTTTCCGAGAGGCCGCAAAACCCTATCCTGAAAAACCGCTTCGGTGATCTGGGCCATTGTGACGCTCCTGAATCCAGGTTAATCCTTTCAGGCGGTCCGAATCAAGCTCGCCCGACCCAGCACTATTGGGAACGGCATTACAACCAACGGAGCGGCTGGTTGACTTTGTCTGCAAGTCGGGCGACAGTATGGGGCTGGGCTGCTCCCGATGCTCGGCCAACCGCTGGGTCATTACCGCATCGAATCCAAGCTCGGCCAAGGCGGCATGGGCGTCGTCTACCGCGCCCACGACGAGACCCTCGACCGCGACGTAGCCCTCAAGGTGCTGGCCCCGGAAATCCTGGGCGACGACGCGGCGCGAGCGCGGTTCCGTCAGGAAGCCCTCGCCCTCTCCCGCCTGAATCACCCCAACATCTGCACCATTTACGAAGTCGGGGAAGAGGGAGGCCAGGCTTTCCTCGCCATGGAGTATGTCGAAGGGCGGCCGCTGCGCGCCGTGGCTTCGGAGGGCGCCCTGCCGGTGGAGACGTCCCTGCGCTACGGGGTCCAAATGGCGGACGCCCTGGCTCACGCGCATACGCGGGGCATCGTGCACCGGGATCTCAAGAGCGCCAATGTGATGGTGACGCCGGAGGGAAGAATCAAGGTGCTGGACTTCGGTCTGGCCCGGCGAATGAGTCAGGCGGAGGCCGAGGAGGCCACCCGCTCCATGCACTCGCTGACGGGAGTGGGGACGATGGTGGGGACGCTGCACTACATGCCGCCGGAGGTGTTCCGAGGCGAGCCGGCTGATGCGCGGGGCGACCTGTGGGCGCTGGGCGTGGTGCTGCACGAGATGTCGGCCGGGGAGCTGCCGTTTCGCGGGCAGACAGGGTTCGAGGTGTGCGGAGCGATTCTGAACCAGCCGCCGGCCACGTTGCCAGAGCGAGTGCCGCCCGCGTTGCAGGCAGTGATCGGGCGCTGCTTGGCCAAGGCTCCGGGGGAACGCTACCAGCGGGCGGAGGAGGTGCGGGCGGCGCTGGAGACGTTGCAGTCCGGCGGGCGCGCCGCTGCCCCCCTGCTGACGCGGCGACGGCTGGTGGCGGCAGCCGGGGCGCTGGCGCTGATCCTGCTGGCCGTGCTCGCCGTGGGGCTGTGGCGAACCGCGCGCGGCCCCGCGGGGAAACCCTATGACTCCATCGCTATCTTGCCTTTCGTCAACGCCAGCGGCGGCGCGCCCGCCGGCCCCGACAGCGAGTACCTCAGCGATGGCATCGCCGACAATCTCATCAGCAGCCTTTCTCGATTGCCCGGCGTGCGCGTGATTTCCCGCAGCGCCACGTTCCGCTATAAGGGCAAGAACGCCGAACCGCGCACCGTCGGCCGCGAGCTGAACGTTCAGGCGGTGCTGCTGGGACGCCTGCTGCAACGAGGCGACAGCCTGACGATCAGCGTCGAGCTGGTGGACGCCCGCGACAACCGCCACCTCTGGGGCGAGCATTACAGGCGCAGCCTGGCCGAGCTGCAAGCTGTCGAGCAGGAGATTGGCCAGGAGATCGCGGGCGCCCTGCGGCTCCGCCTGACCGGAGAACAGACCAGAGGACTGGCGCGGCAATATACTCCCGACAGCGGAGCCTACCAGGACTACCTCCGGGGCCGCTACTTCTGGAACAAGCGCACCGGTGAAGGCCTGAAGACAGCCATTGGCTACTTCGATAAGGCCATCGCCCGCGACCCGGCTTTTCCGCTGGCCTACTCCGGCCTGGCCGACGCCCACGTGCTGATGGATCTCTATGCCGGCACTCGCCCGCGCGAGTCCTACCCCAGGGCAAAAGCGGCAGCCCTCCAGGCTCTGAGGATCGACGATGCTCTGGCCGAAGCCTACGCTACCCTGGGCCGCGTCAAGCACAGTTACGAATGGGACTGGCGGGGCGCAGAACGGGACTTTCGCAGATCCCTCCAGCTCAAGCCGGCCTACGCCACGGCTCACCTTTGGTATGGAATCTACCTGCAGCGCATGCGGCGTACTGAAGAGGCCCTGGAGGAGATGAAACGAGCCGAGGATCTCGATCCCATCTCTCCGATCATCCCAACCCTCCGCGGCGACTTGTTGGGGTGGGACCGGCGTTACGACGAGGCCATCGACCACTTTCGCAGAGCGCTGGCCATGGACCCCAGTTTCGGGACTGCCCACTTCAGCCTGGGCAGGGTCTTCGCCTACAAGTCGATGCACTCCGAAGCCATGGCGGAAATCCAAACCGCGATCAAACTCCAGGGCCATCCAGAGACGCTTGCAACACTTGCGTGGGCCCACGCCGTGTCAGGAAACCGAAAGGCGGCGCTCCAGGTCCTCGACAACCTGCTGGAGCATTCGAGACAGGGCTACTTTCCACCGGTCCTCATCGGGGTCGTCTACACTGGCTTGGGAGACCACCAGCGCGCGCTGGAGTGGCTTCGAAAGGGCTTCGACGAGCGGGACCCAAGTCTTGGGTGGCTCCACCTCCATCCCGCGCTGGACCCCCTTCGCTCCGACCCGCGCTTTGCGGAGCTGCTCCGCCGCATGAACTTACCCTCTGGCCCGTGAGTGCGGCTCAGCAACGAGCGCTTGTGTTTGCAAACGGTTACCGAGCCGCGACCGAAGGGAGCGGTCGCCGAAATCCCCGCGCAGGAGTAAGCTGATTGTCATGAGAGCCGCCCTCACCGCAACCGAACTGGACACCGGCGTTGCTTACCGCGCCTCCACCGGCGCGACCGGCATCTATGTCTTTCCCTTCCTGCCTCCCGGACGCTACCGGGTCGCCCTGGCGCACCCGGGCTTCAAGAGCTACGAGCGTTCAACGCCTTCAACCACCGTGAGTTTGCCTTGCCGGGCACGGCGCTGGGCGGGCCCGGATTCGGCGTGATCTCAACCGCCGCCGACGCCCGCATCGTCCAGCTGGGCCTGCGAGTGGTCTTCTGAGCTCACCTCCCCTGGTGGGGCGGGCTTCAGCCCGCGCGGGGCTTTAGTTAGCCCCGCCAGAGCCGGACTGAAGTCCGGCTGCGGCCTGAAGGCCAAACGTGGTGACCCTGCCCCCCACCGGCCGGCCTCAAAGAAGTCAAAAAAAAAACTCCTAGAAGCTTGCTCCAAGGATTGCGCCGGGTGTACAATCCGATCAACCGCTGGGGGGTACCGAAGGATAGGCCTTCCGGGGAGGAATCCAGTTTGCGGAGGTAAGGATATGACAGCGCGCACTTTCGTTGCCCACTTGGGGATCTTCTTGGCTGCCTGCCTGGTGGCCAGCGCTCAAGACTATCGAGGCAAGGTTCAGGGAATCGTCACCGACGCCACCCAGGCGGTGGTAGTGGGCGCCAGGGTCACCTTGCACAACGACAATACCGGCGTCGATGCCGTCAAGACGACGAATGAGAGCGGGTTCTATGTGTTCGATTTGGTGGAGCCCGGCGTCTATACCGTCACCATGGAGCAGGCCGGCTTCAGCAAGTTCATTCAGAAGAGCGTGCAGGTGCAGGTGCGCGGTGATGTGACCGTGAGTGCGGCGCTGACCGTCGGCGCAGTGGCCGAAACGGTAACCGTCTCGGAGGCCACCGTGGGCCTCCAGCTCAACACCAGCACCATGGAGCTGACCGTCGATCGCAAGATGCTGACCGATCTGCCGATCCTGGCGCGCAACCCGTTCACCCTGGCGCTGTTGAACCCGGCGGTGGTCAACCGCTACTTTACCACCCGGAACCCGTTCTTCATGTGGTCGTCGAGCAGCATCGACGTGGGCGGCAACACCACGACGAGGAACGACCTGTTGCTGGATGGGGCGCCCATTCAGATCGGGCCGAAAGGCTCCTATTCGCCTCCCATGGACGCGGTGCAGGAGTTCTCGGTGCAGCAGAACAGCGTCGATGCCGAGTTTGGCCACAGCGCCGGGGGCATTCTGAGCCTGGGAATGAAATCGGGCACCAACGAGTTCCATGGCACTGCTTATTACTTCGGCCGCAATCCCAAGCTGAACGCGGTGACGAATCCCATCACCCGCACCCGCAACCTGATCCGGAATCACATCTGGGGCGGCACCATGGGAAATCCGATTCTGAAGAACAAGCTTTTTATGTTCACGGCCTACGAGGGCTGGCGCACCAAGGAACCGCGGACGGCCCAGTGGACTCTGCCCACCGAGCTGGAGCGGGCGGGCGACTTCTCGCAGTCCCGCAGCATCCAGGGTGGAATCCAGGCCATTTATGACCCCTGGACCACGGTGTTCGAGCCGGCGGCCAACCGCTCCACGCGCACCGCCTTCGCCGGTAACCGCGTCCCGTTGAGCCGCATGGACCCTACCTCCCTGCGCATCCTCAGAGATGTCTGGAAGCCCAATGGTCCGGGAATCGACGTCACCGGCAGCAATAACTACATCACCGGCTACTCCTGGCCCATGAAGTACTGGAATTTCTCGGAGCGCGTGGACTGGAACAAGAGCGACAAATTCAAGCTCTTCGGGCGGTTCAGCCGGGTGCGGACGGATCTGTTGTCCGACAACTATGCCAACACCCCGGCGGTGCAGAACGATAACGGCGGAATCATGAACAACCGCAACATCGCCGGCGACGCCGTATACCTTTTGAACGCCGCCACGGTGTTGAACTTCCGCATGAGCTACGCCTCGCTGGAAGACGACTACGACGGCAAGGACCGCAAGGTCGGCGAGTCAGGCCTCGCGGAATTCTGGCCCAATAACCCCTGGTACAAGCCATACGTCGGTCAGATGCCCGCCGTGTACTACCCGTCCATCAGCATCGGGGGCGGGGCCTTTGGCAAGGGCAGCTACTGGTTCCAGCACCCGCACCATTATGCCTACTCCGCCAACCTCCGCCAGACCCGCGGAATCCACAGTTGGAAGATCGGTTTCGAGGGCCGCCTGCACCACAGCGACGGCATCTTCCCGAACCTGATGGGCTTTTCGTTCCCGGCGACCATGACTTCGGATACCTTCATCGCGCCGGACCCCCGGCGCAACGGCCACCAATGGGCCACCTTCCTGCTCGGCGCTCTGGACTCCGGCTCCTACGCCCGAACCTTCCCGTTCCAGAATATCGGGACCAAGTATTGGGCTGGTTTTTTCCAGGATGATATCAAGCTCACCCAGAGGATCACGCTGAACCTGGGGCTGCGATACGAATACGAGGGCGCTCCGTACGAGTTCCTGTCGCCGGCCGCCGATAAGGACCGCTTATCCCGGTACTTGGATCTGAGCAAGCCCATTCCCGAGATGCAGCAGACGCCGCCGCGGATCCCGGCCGACGTGATGGCCCTGCGAAGAGCGGCGCCGCAGTACAACGGCGCGTGGGTCTTCACCGACAAATCCCATCAGGGCCAGTACGATCCCAACAGGTTCATCCTTGCGCCGCGGGCGGGCGTGGCCATCCGTGTCAACAATAAGACCGCGCTGCGAGTCGGCTACGCTCGATACATCACCCCGACGCTGGTTGTATCCGGCACCACCAGCGCCATCGAGATGCCTTACTTCAGCGCCCTGACCAACGTCGCCCCGGTTCTGGAGGGTATCCCGCAGGCGCGCTTGAGCAACCCCTTCCCGGCGTCGAACCCGCTGGTTCAGCCCATCGGCAAGGCCCGGGGCGCCTACACCAACCTGGGGGACGGCGGGCTATGGCAGTCGCAGGATTTCCGCACGGGAGTCAACGATCGGCTCAATTTCACCATCCAGCGCGAACTTCCCGGACAGATCCACGCCGATATCACCTACTTCCGCAACTTCGGCCACGATCTGCCTTACACGCGGCAGTTCAACTTGTCCGATCCTCAGCTCAGCTATACCCACAAGGCGGAGCTGAACCGGCAGGTGGCCAATCCGTTTTACCAATACCTGACGCCGGACAAGTTCCCCGGGCCTTTGCGGAACCAGCGCACCGTGAGCGTGGGCAGTCTCCTGGCGCCGTATCCGCACTATGGAAATATCCGGCAGGCCAACACCGACGGCGTCCGGAACCGGTACCAGGCGCTCCAGGTCCGGCTCCAGAGGACCTTCAGCAGAGGCTACATGTTCCTGCTGGCCTACAACTATAACCAGGAGCGGAACAGCGAATTTTTCAACTCGGACGACCAATACCTCAACAAGTTCACGTTCCAGGACAGCGTCAACCCGCGTCACCGCCTGAGCGTCGCCGGCACCTATGATTTCCCGTTTGGCCGCGGGCGGGCTCACGTCAACAACCTCCATCCGGTGCTGAATGGGTTCCTGGGCGGCTGGTCCACCAGCGGGCTGCTGCTGATCCGGTCCGGCGCCTTCCTGCGGTTCGGGCAGATGATCACCGACGGCAAAAACCCGAAGATCGAGAACCGCACCCGTGACCGCTGGTTCGATACCTCCAAGTTCCTGAGGGCCGAACCGTTCACGCCGCGCACCAATCCGTTGCAGTATCCGGGCTTGGTAGGTCCGAAGATGTGGAACCTCGATATGACCCTTTCCAAGTATTTCCCGATCCGGGAGCGATTCCAACTGGAGTTTAAGTTCGAGGCCTACAACATGACCAACAGCTTCATCCCCGGCCTGCCCAACACCAACGTTACGAGTGCGTTGTTTGGCCGGAGCACCACCCAGGAGCAGGAAAATCGCGGGCGGGAGATGCAGTACTCGCTGCGGCTGCATTTCTAGGGAGCGGCCTGCGGCCGCTCCGGACCGGAGCCCGTCATCCCGAGCGAAGCGAGGGATCTGCTGTTTTTCACGGATTGGCTGGCCAGCAGGTTTTGGCAAGAAAACAGATCCCTCGCTTCGCTCGGGATGACAGGTCCTGGCCGTGTCCCAGCCTGTAGTCAACCCTACGGGAATGTCCAAACTCCCCGGAGCGGCCTGCGGGCCGCTCCGGTTGTGTGTTGTGGATCGTGGGCTCGGGCAGTTTTCGAGGGGAGAGCGTGCGCCACGAAATCGGATCTCGAATGTGCCGTATAGGAGGACCAAAGACGTGATCAGCGCCCGGCCAAAGACCTTTTTCAGTGGCGCTGTTGCTCTTGCTCTCGTCTTTGGCCTGACTGCGGTTAACGCCTCGGCCACGGAGCCATCGGATCTGGAGAGCCAACTGTACGGCACCCGCTGGATCGCTTTTGCGCCGACCAACTACAACCCTCCGGATAAATTACCCAGCGCAAGCAGTATTCGTGAGGATATGCGCACGCTGCGGTCGGCGCGCTTCGACGGCCTTATCACGTACGGCGCGCAGTTGACAGCAGTTGTAGCGATTGCGCAGGAGGAAGGCTTTCGGGCCGTTTTGATCGGGGTCTGGGACCCGGGTAGTCCGGAGGAGCTTCGACTCGCGAAGGAATCCGCGAGGAATCCCATTGTTGCGGGCATCATTGTGGGTAACGAGGGGCTGATGTTCGGGCGTTATAACGCGGAAACTCTGCGCCGCGCCATGGTAGAGATGCGACAAGCCACGGGGAAACCGGTATCGACGACAGAGGTCGTGGAGTACTTCTACACCAGGCAGGATTTGGTTGAGTGGTCCGATTTTCTGACGGTCAACGCGCATCCCTACTTCCACGGGCATCGAGACCCAACCCGAGCAGTTGATTGGACGCTTGGCGCCTGGGATAGACTGAGACGACATGTCCCAATGAAGCCAATACTCTTGAAAGAGGTGGGGCTCCCGACGAAGGGCGATTCCGAAAACAGCGAAGAGGTCCAGCGAGAGTATTATAGACAATTGCTCACCACGACGGATGTTTCGTTCACCTTCTTCGAAGCCTTTGATGCGCTGTTCAAGGATGGTCCGCTCGAGAAAAGCTGGGGGCTGTTCCGCGCCGATCGCAGCCCGAAGCCCGCCGCGACCTTGCTGTTGGAAGGGAACTCTTGCGTCGGCCCCCTACTAAGAATGTGGTGCAAGCAATGACGGCCCGCGAGCCTCGACTGGGGACGACGCGCCGCGGCTTCATGCGAACGAAAATCCAACGCGCCATGAGGTTCTGTTAAATGCGGCGCCTCAATCGGCCTTGGCTGTTCTTGATGCTCCTGTGTTCTGGGAGCGTGTCGAGTCTGCGCTTGAATGCGCAGAGCGTAAACGAGCGGGATGTCCTGACCGGTACCCGGCTCGCCGAAGGGTTTGGTGTGGGGGTCACCAGTTCTGGAAACCGGACTGACTGGCTTATCCAGGATGGAGATGCGATGAAGATGGCTTACCCCTCTCAGCAAGCCTGGGGGGCTGTGTTCGTCACATTCGGAAGGCCTACGACCCCGCCGCGCCCATCCGTTGACCTCTCGGCTTTTGCTACCTTGCTCATCGAGGTTCGGGGTGACCCCGGCACAACGATTGAGATCGGAATCAAGGACAGCATACAGCCAGACGATGGAACTGAGCAGAAGGCCATTATGCCGGTATTCGCGAACTATCGCACCTATGCGATCCCGCTCACGAAGTTCAAGCGCGCGGATCTGAAGCGGGTGTACGTGGCGGCCGAGTTCGTGTTCAGCGGGCCTCAGGCGCAAACCGTTTGGGTTCGCCGGATCAAATATACGACCGCCGCGGCTCCGAACGTCGACGGCGTCGTGAACGGTGCTTCCTTCCGGGCAGGGGCAGGGGCTGGCATGTGGGTCAGTTTGATGGGCCAGGCCCTCTCCGGTGTCACTCGTGGCTGGGCCGACGCTGATTTTCAAGGAAAGAAGTTGCCGAAGGCTCTTGCGGGTGTCGGTGTGAATGTCAACGAGCGCGCGATGGCAGTTGCCTACGTGAGCCCGACGCAGGTCAACGCGCTTGTGCTTCACGATGTCCCCTCCGGCCAATCGTCCTATTTCAGTGTTTCGAATTCGGTCGGCACGAGCGTCCCAGTCCGAGTGGTGGTGCAACCGTCTTTCCCTGCCTTCTTCACTCTGGCGCCCGAGGCCGGCCGGTACGTCGCGGCAGTGCACCTGGATGGCGCCCTCGTTGGCAAGGCGGGTCTCTTTGGGCCTGCGGTGACGACCCGTGCGGCGAAACCCGGTGACGTGGTCCAGATTTATGGCACCAGCTTTGGCACAACAAGTCCGCTCAGCGTGGCTGACGAGATCTTGCCCGGCGCGCTTCCCCTGGCGAGTCTCTCTCAGGTTAGTATTCGATTCGGCAGCACGCCAGCATCCGTCGACTGGGGTGGTCTTGTTCTGCCGGGCCTTTATCAGTTCAACGTAAGAGTCCCCAATGTGGCCGATGGGGATCAGCGACTCTCCGTCGATCTAGGAAGCGCTGGTATACAGCAGGAGGTGTTTCTTGCTGTCCAGCGCTAGGGAGAGGATCTGGGCTCGTTGGATAGGGGGTGGAGTGAGGAAAGGATACTGAAGTGCTACCGTCCGATCGTTTTGCCCAACTGGTAGTGATCCTCGCTATTTCCCGGTTCTTTGCAGCGGCCCAATGCGCCCCGGATCAACCGATTCTGACTGGCGCCACCGTGGCGAGCGGCTTGACCATCGGTCTTACCACCTCAAACAACAGGATCGATTGGCTGTCGAACGACGGCGCCTCGATCATCATGCAGTACCCGTCCGGACAGGCTTGGGGGGCAGTTTTCTTTACTAGTGGACCGGCCGTCCCTCCCGGCGATCGGCCAGGCCGCAATATTTCCAGTTGTCAGAATCTGATGCTCGAAATGAGCGGGAGTCCGGGGACCATCGAGGTAGGCATCAAAGATTCCTTCCAGGCTGACGACGGTTCCGAAACGAAGGTTCCGGTTCAGACTACCAACGAATGGCAAACCTTCACGATTCCCCTCTCTCGCTTCACGGGGGCTGACCTTAAACGCGTGTACGTGCTCGTGGAGTTCGTCTTCGGGGGGCCTTCGGCTCAGACATTGCGGGTGCGCAACATCAAATACACTTCTGCGCAGGTCACGAGCACGAAGATTCTCCCCCAATTTGCTTTCGGTGGCGGCTGGTACTCCGCACTGTACTTTGCGAACACCGCCGACCAAGCGCAATCCATTCAGGTGCAATTTGTCGGCGATGATGCCAAGCCGCTGTTCGTCCCTTCGGTGGGTTCTCCCTCCACGACGTTGAATCTCCCACCGAGAGGAGCGGCAATCCTTGAGGCTTTGAACAATGGTCCCCTCGCCCAGGGCTACGTCTCAGTCTCGTTGCCTGATGTCGTGATTGGCTATGGCATCTTTCGTCACAGTCCCGAAGGTAGAGGTGACCAGGAAGCCGTAGTGCCGCTCTCAGGAGCGTCTGGAACGAAGAGCACCCTGATTTGGGATGATACGGCTTTTAGTACGGCCGTAGCGATTGTGAACCCAAGCACTGTCAACAACACGGTCGCCATCACTGTTCGTGACCTTCTCGGCACGGTTAGGGACGTCCAGCATCTCCCTGGCTGCAGGCTCAAAGACGGCCGTCCTGCTCAGGGATCTCCCCAGGCTGAGTGTAATGGGCGGCAAGCGGGGAACTGCCGAATTCAGCGTAAGCTCTGGAAGGGTTGCTGTCCTCGGCCTCCGTTTCGGCGGTGCGGCCTTTACCTCCATCCCCACGGTAGACAAGTAGGGCCTTATCGAGAAGCGTCAGCCCAACGATGGCGTCGTTGTTGAGTACTGAGCGCTCGACCGAGCAACGTTGCAGTTTGCGATGACTCCTCACGTTTCCGGTCGGACGCGGCTTCTTTGAGTCTCGGCCTCAGGACATGAAGTTGTTTTACCTCGCCGCTGTCTGTTCGGACAAGTCTTTTTCCTTAACCCATGCTAACCTGTGAAGCCCTGGGCCCGACCAACGGGAGGGCGAAGATGGCTGATGGGGTTGCCTTCATAGGAAGGTTTTGGATTTCCAGTCATAAGTCCGCGCCACCAACGGCCTTGATCCTCCTCAGCGGAGTCCTGGGCCTCAACCTGCCCGGCCAGCAGCCCGACTACGGCGCCTTCGAGCCGCTCTACCGGCAGGCGCTCGAGCGCCGGGAGCAGCAGTTGGGGCCGGATCATCCCAAGGTTGCCGACAGCTTGAGCGACCTCGCGTTGCTGCTCAAGAACCAGGGCCAGATCGCGGGCGCGGAACCCCTCTTGCGCCGGGCGCTGTCGATCCGCGAGAAAGCCTTTGGTCCGGGCGATCTGCGGGTGGCCCGCGACCTGGACAACCTGGCCTCGGTGCTGGAGGCAAGGCCGGAGCCGCAGGCCGCCCAGGTTTTGCACCGGCGATCGCTGGCCATCAAAGAGAAGCGTCTGGGCCAGGAGCATCCGGAGGTGGCCGCCAGCCTCCTCCGGCTGGCTTCCTTGCTCCAGGCGGCAGGCGACCTCGACGGCGCCGAGCCCCTCTACCGCCGGGCGCTCGCCATCACCGAGAAAGCGCTGGGGCCGGATCACGCCGAAGTGGGCATCCGGGCGAACAACCTGGGCCTGCTGCTGGAATCCCGGGGCGATTACCACGGCGCCGTGCGGCTCTACCGGCGGGCCCTGGCGATCACCGAAAAGGCGCTTGGGCCCGAGCACCCGGAGGTGGGCTCGATCCTGAACAACCTGGCGGGGTCGCTGGGGGATCCAGAGAACTCCGCCGAGGCGGAGGCGATGCTGCGCCGCGCCCTGCGGATAGCGGAGACTGCGGGCGGACCGGACCATCCTCGGGTCGCGGTCACCCTCGTCAACCTGGCCGGTGTGCTGAAAGCGAGAGGCAGCCATGCCGACGCCGAGCCTCTCTATCGGCGGGCCCTGGCGATCCAGGAGAGATCCCTCGGGCCGGAAGATCCCGAGCTGGCCGCCACCCTGACCAGCCTGGCGGAAGCGGTGGCAGCCAGAGGCGACCTGGGGGCCGCCGAGGCCCTTTATCGGCAGGCGGGGGCCATCTCGGAAAAGACCGGGGATCCCACGGCCGCCGCCATCTGGAACAGTTTGGCCCTGCTGCTGAAGGCCAGGGGAGAGCTGGAGGAGGCCGAGCGGGTGGTGCGCCGGGCGCTGGCGGTCGCCGAAAAGACGCTGGGGCCGGACCATGCCGAGGTCGCCAAGCAGTCGATCAACCTGGCCTGGCTGCTGCAGAGGAAGGGCGAACGGGCCGCCGCCCGGGCCCTGTACCGTCGGGCCTTGCCGATCGCCGAAAAAGCCCTGGGGCCGAAGGACCCGCTGGTGGAGGCCATCCGCCGGAGCCTGGCCGAGCTGGAAAAGTGAATTACCGCGAAGGCTTCAGCGAGGCCCCCGGCCGGTACACGCCGATCCAGTGATTCGCAAAGCGCAAGCGGGGCTGGGGCTCGACCCCCGGCATGTGACAGCTAATACAATCCTGGGTCTTGCGGGGATCGCCCACCGTCATCGCCGGGTGCCGCTTGGGATCGTGGCAGCCGGCGCACCGCGCGTTGTAGTAGGGCGCATCGTTGCGTCGGAGCCGCTCATGAGGATCGTGGCAGGTGCGGCACGACAGAGCGCCCTTGCTGTTGCGGAAGCAGGGACTCTGGTTCAGATACAGGGGTTGATGCCGCGCGTTCCAGGGATCGTTCCAATTGGTGTCCACCTGCGCCGGGGCCGGCTTGCGATGGCACTCGCCGCAAAGCTCATTCAGCCCGGCAGCCGTCAGGCGGGCGGGATTCCCAATGAGCTTTCGGGCCGCCTGGGTCTGGCCGCGTCCGATAGCCTCCAGGTGCG
>Ga0247727_10003926_pt1 | contig 32312 bp, 25 predicted proteins | sample WisWelCaveWW1625_FD_202498 | JGI IMG/M metagenome (GOLD analysis project Ga0247727, IMG submission 202498) | Biofilm microbial communities from Wishing Well Cave, Virginia, United States - WW16-25 | ecosystem: Environmental > Aquatic > Deep subsurface > Groundwater > Cave microbial mat | place...
AGAAGGCGGCTGGCGTAGTCGTCGAAGTACACCGCGATTCCCATCAGGAAGCTCAGGAGCTGAGTCGAGCGCGGACCGCGGGCCAGTCCCGACAGCCTGTGCACCAGGCCTGCCATTCCCCCGGAGCTGCGCATGATTCCGACGGCCGCTCCCAGGAACAGGACGATGGCGATCGTCTCGATCCGCGCGGCTTCCTTGAGCTCGGACCACAGAAAGAAGTCGAACACGCGCCCGAGGCCCTGGAAAATCGACGAAAGGTACTGGCCTGAGGAATCGATGACCGCCCACGGAGAGCCCAGCCGTCCTTGGAACACAAGGATGATCGCGGCGACCCATACTCCGAGGAACAGAGGGACGAGCACCCGGCGCAGAAAGATGGCCAGGAAGATGGCCAGCAGTGGCGGTAGCAGCGACCAGACATCCGGAATCCAGGAAGTGGCCCAGCCGGCGCCGCCGTCCGCGGAGTCGGCCAAGGTCCGGGGCTCGACGAGCGGGCCTCCCTGGTAGCTGCACTGCAGGCTCAATCGATGCCCGAGGCGCCAGAAGCTGGCCTTGACCCTTACGGCGGAAGCGTCGTCCGTGGCGACGATCGTGAGCTTTCCCGGGAACCTGGAATGGATCAGGGCCACGGACTTTTCGATCCACTCCATCGTCTGCTGCTGCAGCGCGACGGCATCTTTCGACCCCAACCCTACGACTTCGATCGGCTCGATGGCGATCGCGATCCTCGAGTCAGGGGGGGCCAGAAGATCCTGAATCGGGGCGAGCAGCGGTGGCGGATCCGACCCTTCCGGCTCATACAGGAGCTCTCTCAGGCCGATCGCGGCAAGCCGCTCTTCCGAGGGTGCGGGCGCGAAGATCACGGCCCCCACGACGACAGCAACCAAGAGCAGCGACACGACTCGGATCATCGTTGGTTCCCGGCACTCAGTGCAGCACTCTCCGCGGTGCGGGATTCTAGTGCAACACCCCGAGAGTACCCATAAATGTGTGTGGTTTGTTGGTCGTCATTCCCGCGAAGGCGGGAATCCAGAGTGTGCCGAGCATCTGCGAGAATCTTCGAAGCGCCGATCGACGAGTGGTCAAGAACAAGGGAAGCCCCGGGGTGGACGGGATGACCGTCTTGCAACTTCAGGGGCATCTGCAGAAACACTGGACTTGAGATCCGTGCCCAACTGTTCCAAGGCACGGATCGGCCTCAGCCGGTGAAGCGAGTCGAGATTCCCAAACCCGAAGGTGGCAAGCGCAAGCTGGGCATGGAGTGCTGGAGGACGGACGGACCAGCCCGACCGACGAGGGAACGCCGCAAGGCGGACCGTCGCCGCTGCTGTCCGATTCTGTACCTCGACGCGCTCGATCAAGAGCTGACCAGACGCCGACACCGCTGTGTCCGGTACGCGGACGACCGCCATGACTGCCGAGACCAGGGGAATCGTCGCTGCGGCCATCATCGTCGTGGGAGCGACTTGACAATTCTCCCCTCGAAGGGAATCTCTTGGACATGACCACATGGAGGTGCGCGCCGTGAATCCGACTTCCCATCGATCGTTTCCGTGCACTGTTGCCGCCTTGCCCGGTCAGCGCGTGCATCCGTGCTCGCAGCAGGGGGAGCTGTCGTGGACCTGGGATTGATCCTGTTCTTGGCTGCATTGGCGGGCGTGGGTTTCTGGCTGGTGCTCCAGCGGATCGCGCTGCTGGAACAAAGGATGCAGTCGCAGGTTCGGGCGGAGGACCTTGCGCGATCCCTGGATCCGCTCCGGGCGGCGCTCGATCGGGTCGCAGTCGAGGTTCAGAGCACACTGGAAGAGATGCGGGCAGCCCGCGGCGCCGGTGGAGACCCCGAAGAGCGATCGGCTCGCCACAGCGATCTCAAGCCTCTTCTCGAGCAGCAGCAGAAGATCTCCTCCGATCTCGCCGCCGTGAACGAGAGACTGGCGCGGATCGATCGGGCGCTCGGCAAGGAAGGGGAATCGCTGGACCGCCAGGCGATCTCGTTTCGAGTCCAGAGGTCGCTCGAAGACGAGGGGTTCAGCGCGGTGTTCGTGGCCGAGCCCGGCGAGCCGACCGAATCCGGTGGACTGCGGCTCCTGGTCGAGGCGCGCAAGGACGGCGTCTCGTACAAGGGCGCGGCGATGGTGGAGCAGGGCCGTGTGCAGAGTCTGACGATTCGTCCGGCTTATCAGGTGTTTCCGTGACGCAGGCTCCTGGCCCGAATGATTCATGAATGGAATGAACCGTCCGACGCAACTCGTTGCCTCAAGGCCGCAGGCAATCGGTTTCGGAGGCTCCAGGCAGTCGACAGGCGTTCATGGATGAACACCCTGTTCACGCATGAAGCGGGCCAGGTTTTTTTCTAGAGGTGCCGCGTTGCAGCACCTACGGCCGCTGCTGCGGCCGGGCTCGCCCTTCGGCCCAGCCCGGATCATGCATGATCCAGGCTCGCCGGCAACCCCGCGTCTGACCCTTTGATCCCGTCGGGTGCCAGGGTCGGATCCTGCCCCGGCATAATCCCGCTTCACGCGCGCTCGCTTTCCCGACTTCTGGTGGATGCCATGTCTTCGGAAACCTTTCCGGTCGTCAGCATCGATCACCTTCAATCATTCAAGGGATCCAAGGTCACGCTGCGCGGCTGGCTGTACAACCGTCGTTCCAGCGGCAAGCTGCACTTTCTGCAGGTGCGCGACGGGACCGGCGTGGTCCAGGCGGTCGTGTTCAAGGGCGACGTGTCCCCGGAGCTGTTCGCGCGCCTCGACCGACTGCCGCAGGAAAGCTCGCTGATCGTCCAGGGAACGGTCAAGGAAGATGCGCGTTCACCGATCGGCGTCGAGGTCAGCGTCGAACAGGTCGAGGTCCTGAAGGAGGCCGGCGAGTATCCGATCACCAAGAAAGAGCATTCCCCCGCGTTCCTGCTGGAGCGACGCCACCTGTGGATTCGCTCGCGGATGCAGCACGCGATCCTGCGGGTCCGCGCGCGGGTCATCAAGGCCATCCGTGATTTCCTCGACGAGCGGGGATTCCTGTGCGTCGATTCGCCGATCTTCACTCCCAGTGCATGCGAGGGCACGACCAATCTGTTCGAGGTCGACTACTTCGAGGACAACAAGGCCTACCTCACCCAGAGCGGCCAGCTCTATGCCGAGGCCTCCGCGATGGCGTTCGGCAAGGTGTACTGCTTCGGCCCGACGTTTCGCGCGGAAAAGTCGAAGACCCGGCGCCACCTGACCGAATTCTGGATGGTCGAGCCGGAGATGGCCTTCGCCGGGCTCGACGAGGTCATGACGCTGATCGAGGACATGGTGAGCGCCATCGTCGAGGGCGTGGTCCGTGACCGGATGACCGAGCTCAAGGTGCTGGAGCGCGACGTAGAGAAGCTGAAGAAAGTGACGCCGCCCTTTCCGCGGATCAGCTACTCCCAGGCCGTGGAGATGCTGAGAGCCGGCGGTCTGCCGTTCGAGTGGGGCGGCGATTTCGGCGCGCCGGACGAGTCCCTCATCTCCAAGGAGTTCGACCGTCCGGTGCTGGTGCATCGTTATCCGGCGGCAGTCAAGGCGTTCTATGCCCGGCGCGACCCGGTCGACGATCGCCTTGCGCTCGCGGTCGATTGCCTGGCCCCCGAGGGCTACGGAGAAATCGTCGGCGGAGGCGAACGCGCCACGGATCTCCAGTACCTGCTCGATCAGATCCACCACCATGGGCTGCCGGAGCAGGCGTTCGAGTGGTACCTGGACCTGCGCCGCTACGGATCGGTGCCGCATGGCGGGTTCGGACTGGGCGTCGAACGCACCACGGCGTGGATCTGCGGAGTCGAGCACGTGCGGGAGTGCATCCCGTTCCCGCGCATGCTCTACCGCATCTACCCATGAACGAAGTCTCTCGCGGAATGGAACAGACCGAGCACGAGGGAACGTCCCGCCGGACTCTGCGCGGACGAGTTCTGGAAGTCCTGGAATCGCGGACTCCCGACGGGGAAAAGGTCGAGGTGTTGCTGCAGGCTCCAACGGAGGACCTGCGACTTCTCACGCGGGCGCCGTTCTCGGCGAAGAGAGGCGACTGGATCGAAGTGGAAGGAAGCTTCGAAGGCGCGGGGCGGCGGTTTCTGGTCGAGAGTCTCCAGGTGATCGGCTCCCCCGCCCCGCGACCCGGCGAGAGCTTCGAGTGGGAGCTGCCGATCTGGACCCGGCGCCGGAGGCGCCTGATCGAGAGGTCCAGGCTGCTCAAGGCGATCCGCGCCTTTGCGACGGCCGAGGGCCTGGTGGAGGTCGAGACGCCGACGCTGCTGTTCGCGCCCGGCCAGGAACCACATCTGCAGCCGTTCCGGACGATCTGGCACGGTCCCCAGGGAGCTCGTGAGATGTTCCTCGCGACCTCGCCCGAGTACGCGATGAAACGGTTGATCGCGGCCGGCATGGAACGGATCTTCCAGCTCGGCCGCGCCTATCGCGACGGCGCCGATGAGCTCTCGCCTCTGCACTCTCCGGAATTCACCCTTCTGGAGTGGTACGCGGTCGGTTGCGGCCTCGGCGACATCGCCGCCCAGTGCGGGCGCCTGCTCGAGACCTCCGCGCGCGATCTCTGCGGCGGGCCGGTGGTCGAGAGAGACGGAAGATTCGCGGATCTTTCCGGTGCGCCGCGCTGGCTCAGCGTCGCCTCGGCCTTCGAGGAATTCGCGGCGATCGATCTGTCGTCCTATCTTCAGAACGACGACGAGGCGTTTCTCGCGGCCGTCGCGCCGCGACGGCTGCGGGAGCCGGGAGACCGGCGGCAACAGGCGGACTCCGAGTTTTTTCGAACGCTGATCGAACGCATCGAGCCACGCCTTGGGCACGGTGCTCCGACCGTGCTTCACTCCTATCCGGCCCGCCATGCCGCTCTTGCCCAGCTCGACGGCGATGACCCGAGAGTTGCACGGCGCTTCGAGCTGTACGTGCTCGGAGTGGAGCTTGCCAACGCGTTCGAGGAGCTGCGCGATCCCGCCGAGCAGGAGCGCCGCCTGCTCGAAGAACAAAGATCCCGCGGCGCCGACGGTCCTCGCTACCCGATCTCCCAGGAATTCCTGGCGGCGCTCCGTTCGGGGACTCCCCCGTTCTCCGGCATCGCCCTCGGAGTTGATCGCCTGCACCTGCTGATCTCGGGAGCGGAAGACCTGTCCGAGCTGCTGCCTTTTCCGTTTCCTGCGCACTGAAAACCCTGTAACCGCAACGAAACGAGGCTCGCCCTGTCTCTGGTCCCGCCGCGCAAGGGGCGCTGCGGGCTCGTCCCGCGGGTCGTTCGAAGATCCGCACACACCATGAGGGAGGCAGACGTGAGTACTCATCGATCCTGGATTCTCTGCGCGGTCGCCGTCGCGACCCTGTCCGCTGCTGACCTGAGGGGGCAGTCGATGGTGATGTCGTTCACCGACATCGCCGACGCTCCGTTCGGAATGCTCGACGATCAGGAGCTGCTGCACTTCGACCTTTCCTCCCAGGCGGCCCGTCCGTGGCTGTTCTCGACGACCGGCGCCTTCTTCCAGGGTGACGACAACAAGGACGGCATCCACGACGACTGGAACGACGTCGACGCCCTGTGGGTCGACCCGTCGGCCCCCGGGAACGGGGCCTACCTCTCGCTGGTCAGCGATCAGGGGGCCTTCAAGGACGGCGACGTGTTCCGTCTCACCTCCACCGGAGGCACCGAGATCGTGGTCCTCGAAGGCCGCTTCGTGACGCTGCTGGGCTGCGTCGATGGCAATCTCGACATCGACGGGCTGCACGTCTCGCCCGACGGCACCTGGTGGCTGAGCCTGGCGGAGGACGAGGAGTCGACCGTGCTATCGTCGGACAAGCCGGGGTTCATCACCGATGGTTCAATTCTGACCTGGAACAGCCTCAACGATCAGGTCGGCATCTTCTTGAACGAGCAGGAGGTCAGCGCCCTGGTCACGCAGATCCTCAGCCGGAGCGTGCAGATCGGCGATGTCCTGTCCCTGGCGGTCGATGAACACCAGTCGCTCTGCTTCTCGGTGCAGTCCCCGACGGATCACGACGGGAGCGTGTTCTCTCTGTACAACGGCGGCACGCTGCTCGTCCCGGAGTCGGCGCTCGGAATGAATGGAGAAGTGGAGCTGGACGCCGTCTCGATGATTCAGGGCGGCGGGGAGTTCCTGGCGACCAAGGCCGCCACGCGCACGGTCGGCGCCGGTCAGAGCGTCGCTGTCGAGCTCTACGGCCGACCCGCCCAGCCCTACGCGCTGCTGCTGTCATCCTCCAAAGGCGACGCCGCCGCGACGCCGTTCGGCGGATTCCTGGGTCTGTTGATCTCCCCGACCGATCCGTTGTTCCAGCTCTCGGTCTCAAGTGGTGCGGCATGGTTGTGGGGCGTGCTCGATGGCGAGGGCCGTGGCACGATTCAGTCCACCGCCATTCCGCCGGGAATCACCGTGGATCTGATGATCCAGCCGCTCGATCTGTCCACTCTGGAGCTGGGAACGCCCGGCATCGTGCACGTGCGCAGTTGACACCCTTCGTGGCGCGCCCCGTCGGGGGCGCGCCACGATTCGCTCCCCGTGCGTTCTCCTGCGCCGCGGGAGCCGGCCCGAGCCGGCCCGAGACGGACGCGCTAACATTCGGGCCTGTCCGGCCGCGGAACGCAACCATCGAAGGTTTCTGGTCTCTTCAGGGAGTCTTCTTCACGCATCCTCCGGGCTGGGCGAGCACAGGAGCGGGCAGAGATGATCAGGGCCGGCTCGTGGATGAGAATCGCAGCGGCGCCGTGCGCCGCCGTGGTGCTCGCTCTTGCAGGGGAAGAGCACCTCCGGCCGGACTTCGTCTCGCTCACCAGGAACGAGCAGAGCGGTCTGCAGACGCTCGTCGACCAGCTCGGCCATCCCGACCCGCTGGTGCGCAACCTCGCGATCCGGCGTTTGAATTCGGTCGGCGCCGCGGTCGTCGACCCGTTGACCCTGCTGTTGCGCAAGGGGTCGGACCCCAAGCGGGTGTCGATGGCGTGCCTGGCGCTCGGAACGATTCCGTCCTCGCGCGGATTCGCCGTGCTGCAGCAGTACTTCATGGATGGCGCGCGGCATCCCGACGTGCTGCGCGCCGTCCTGGTCGCGTTCGCCCTTTCCGACAAGGACTTGCGAGATGAAGTTCTCCGCAAGGTCGCGGACCTTGCGCTGGGGGCCGCCACGATCGAGGTACAGCAGATTGCCTGGCTGTCGCTGGGCGCACGGCGTCTGCCTGGGTTTGCGAGGCTGGTTGAACAGCCGTTGTCGAAGGCTCGCAACAGTGTTCTGCGCGCGGCCATGGTTCTGGCTCTCGCAGAGTCCGGCGACGGGAACGCCCCTCTGGTCCTCGAAGAAGAGATGCGCAGGTTCCGTACGGAAGATCCCGTGAACCGTTCGTGCCTGCTGTACGCCGTGTCGCGGATGGAGGCGGGCGAGGCTCTCCGCGACTTCGCTCAGCTCAAGGTGCGAGACGAAGAGATGCCCGGCCTGCTGCTGGCGCTGGCGACCGATTCGCCGGAGTCCGGCGTTGCGCGCCTCGCGGAGCTCCTCGTCAGCAAGCGTGACGCCGCAGCCCTTGCGGTGTTCTCGCTGGCGAGAGCCGGCTCGTCGGAAGCCGATGCGCTGCTCCTGCGCGCTCTTCAGGGCGAGTTCGGAGACAAGGTCTGCTCGCTCGCGGCGCTCGCGGTGAGCGTGCGCGAGAGTCAGGAGCTCGTCCAACCGCTGAAGCAGGCTTTGAGCCATCCTTCCCCCGAGGTTCGAACCAACGCCGCTCTCACGCTCGCCTGGTGGCGGACCGGGCCCGCGCAGGAGGAGTGGTACTCCCTGCTCGAAAGAGAGTCCGAGCCGTCGGTGCTGCCGGCGCTGGTCCTGGGCCTCTGCCAGAGCCCCACGACCCCGGATCGTCGGCCGAAAATCGCGGACGCGGATCTCGCCCGGGATCCGGCGCTGAGCCTCCTTCTCGATCAAGTGGACCGCGTGATCCGCGGCCGAACCGATCCGCGCATCCTGCGCGAGCAGGTGGCGGACCGGCTTCACCAGAAACGCGCGCATTGGCTGCTCCGAAGAGCGGAGCTGCTCGATCGGCTGTTGATCCGGGTTCTCGACCTCGACCGCATCCAGTTCCATGCAGGGGAGTCGGATTCGGGTGGAATTCCGCGTTTCGACCCGGGTTCCGATGACGAGCCCTCCGGCGATGGCGGGGAGGATCCACAGTCACCACCGGAAGGCGATTCCCGCGACCTGTTTCAACGTGGCCGGCGCAACAAGAACGACTTTGCTCGCTTCGAGGCGGATCTGCGTCTGTTCCTGCGCGACTTTCCGATGTTCGCTCCGACCTCGCCGTTCCTAAGATGACCGGCCGAGAAAAGCGACTTCGACGGCGAGATTTCCATGCCCATGATGAAACTGACCGTCTTCTGCACCTTCCCCAAGGAGCGCATTCGCGAGCCGATCCTCTACAACCTGGGCCAGAGCTTCCGCATCGTGCCCAACATCCGCCAGGCGAGCATCAGCGATGAGATCGGTCTGGTGAAGCTCGAGCTGGAAGGAGATGAGGCAGAGGTCGAACGCGCGCTCAAGTACCTGCGCGAGCGCAACGTCAAGATCGACGTCGTCACCGAGTGACGCCGCGCGCCCGGAAACGTCCGGGCTACTTGCCGAGTTCCTTGGCGATCTTGTCCGCGGTCGCCTGATAGAGAGTCGGATTGTCGACGCGCTCCTTCCAGTATCTCACCAGGTCCTTGATCGCGGCCACGTTGAAGCGGATGTCGTCCTCGCTCTGGGTGACGTCCCCGTGAAACCCGATCTTGACGACGGTCTTGGTCAGATCGTCGCGAATGAACTTGCAGGTCTCGAAGGCATCCACCCATGAGCTCGCCTGGGTGAAATCCGTGCCGTCGAGGGCGTTGATCAAGGCGGGAATGGCCTTGATTCCGAACGGGAGGAGCTTGGTCAGCGCTCTGCTGCGGGCTTTCCCGCCCTGGGCCAGCTCTTCCATCAATGCCTGGATCTGGCTCCACTCCTCGTCGGACGTGTCCGGAGTCTTCGGGAACAGCGGAAAGGTGATTGTGGTCTTGAGCGGCTCGCTGGATTGGGGCGTGCCTTCCTCGTTTGCCGGGCTGCCTCCCTCTTCCGCCGGCGCTTGCTCCGAGGGTGGGATGATTGCCGACGGATCGAGATTTGCGCCCGGGTCGGCTGGCGAGGGCAGGATCTCGGTCGCGGAAGGTTTTTCGTCCGCGTGGGTCTGCGAGGCCGGCTTCGATTCGCCTGCGTCCTTGGCAAGGGCGGCAGGATTCGGTTGAGTCGTCGCGATCGGTGAAGCGCGCTCCGGACCCTCCGTTGTGGAAGAAGCGGCGACGTTGGAGGACTCTTTCTCCGCATCATTCATCGCCCAGAACACGCCGGCTGCGCCGAGAATCACCACGGCTCCGACGCCGATCAAGAGAGCTCTTCCGGGTCGGGTGGCCGGAGAACGATCTTTGGCGGCGGCGAGACGGCCGGACCTGCGAATCCCAGGCGGCGTGGGGGCCGGTGCACTCGACGAGGCCGAGGGGGAGCTTGGAGCCGGCCGAGCCTTGATCACGACCGTGCCACCGCACTTCTTGCAGACTGCAGTGGTCGCGGCGAACGATTCCGGAACCTTGTAGGTGGATCCGCACTTCCTGCAGGTACCCGCGCGCTCGTTCATGGTTGGTTCTGCTTCTCCTCCTCGGGAGGCTTGGGTCCGGTCCAGGTCTTGTGGTTGGCCTTCCACCATCCGAACCAGCGCTTGAGGCCGGTGAGGTTGTCTTCCAGGACATCGCCGGTCATGTCGCCTGCGGACCCGCCCGGTGCGTAGCCGAAATCGAGCAGCGTGATCTCTTCCAGAGCCTGCACGGCGAGGTTGACGATCTGGCGGTCCTCGATGGTGGCCAGTACTTCCTTTCCGACGATCGCGTTGAGCACGGCCGGGATCGCCGGCTTGCCGATGGCCACGAGATCGCGTTTCGCTGCGGAAGCCTTGCGGGTCTCGTTGAGATCGGTCATGGTCCTGACCAGATCGTCGATCCGGCGACGATCCTCCTCCGACGTGGCAGGAAGATGCTCGACGATCTCGATCGCGCCCAGGCCCATGCGCTCGCGCCGGCCGGCCGATGACGCCAGGGCATCCGCCGCCTTCGCCGCGAGCTTGCCGGGATCGAGCACCTCTCCGCGCTCGACCCAGCGCACGTACCAACGGTCGTCGACGTTGCAGAGGAAGAACTTCTCTTCCTGGGTCTGCTTCTCGTCGGCCACGCTGCGGCGCATCACGTGAACCTCCGCATCCCTGGCGTCCTGTTTTGCGACGCTGAGGCTGGCGACCTTGGAGACGCTGAAGAACCTGCGCTGCTCTTCGGTTCCGACCAGGAGCTCGGTGACCGACTTGCGTGCCAGCGTCTGCCCGGCGGAATCAAGCTCGCTCCAAGGCCGGGTGGCGAGCCCTTTGCGGACCAGCTCCTCCTGGAATCGAGGGTAGCTGACCACCGACATCAGCTGCTGGTAGTCCTCCCGGTCGATTGCAAGGAGACAGCGTTGCGTGATTCCGTCCGGCGTGTTCGCGGACTTCACCGGGGCCGACGACGAAGCTGCGGAGTCGGGGGACGAGGCGTCGACCTTGTGTTCGGCGGACGCGGCGGCCCGACCGTCACCGGAGAGGTCTTCGGACGGGCCCATCGTCATGACGATGATGACCAGGAACAGGACCACGACTCCGCCGACGATGAAGATCAAGGCATTGGATGAGGAACGCGGTCGCACACCGCTCTTGGTGGTGACCGCCTTGTACCGCGCCGAGCATTTCCGGCAGCGGATCATCTGACCCAGGACGTCGGTCTCGACGTTGTGGATCGAGCCACAGACAGGACAGGAAGTCAACGGCATGGAGGTACCCTTGATGACGGGGGTGACGAGAGCTGACAGCATAGAAAGATCCATGCTTGAGGAGGGGGCTTCAGGGACTGCCCGAAGCAGCCCTTCTTGCGGAGACGGGACGGCGATGCCCCCGGGGGGACGAGACTCGCAGAGGTACCTCTCGACGGCCGTACCTGGGGCCGCCCGCGGGTCATTCGTGAACGATTCGGGCTAGACTCATGCCCGCAGAAGGCGGGATCCTGGAGGTCTCGGATGATTGCACTGAAGCCCGCGTTTCTCGTGGTTGCAAGCTTGTTGCTCGGCTCGGTGGTCGTCGATTCGAGCGCCGCCCAGACTCGGATGCGCCGCCCGGGCTCACCCAGCCGTTCCGGCTCGCAGGAAGAGTCGAAGAAGGAGTCGCAGCCGAAGGACACGCGCGGCTTCGCGTCGATGAGCGACCGTCCTCTGGCGGGCTTCGGCGGTGTCGAGAACGTGCCTCCTCCTCCAGCACTACGACGCCCGCCGACCTTTGAACGCCGTGGAAGAGGCTTGAGCTCGTTCTCGGATCGGGCCCTGACCTCCTTCGGAGGAATCCCGCTCTCGGCTCAGGGTGACCGGCCGCTTGCGTCGTTGGGTGCCCTTCCCCCGGATGGCGAATCCTCGAACGCGATCGTGACGATTGGCCGCCAGGAGGCGGTGACCAACGCAAAGGCCGGCGAAGCCGCAGGGTCGCTGCAGCGCTCGACTGGCGTCTTCGATCCGGGGGGCTCGTCCGTCGCACTCGTCTTGAAAGGCTCTCCCTCGAGCCGAGCCGCGCTCAAAGTTTCGTCGCGGCTGCAGCAGAGGCTGCGAGACAGCGAGACTCCTCTTCGCGAAGAACGTGGCCGATTGCTGCGCTCGCTCGCCTGCGATGCGATGGAGAGGCGCCATTTCGCGGACGCGCTGCATCTCTTCCAGGCGGCGGGCGAGGACCACGACTCCGGCTGGCAGAAGTGCCTGTGTCATCTGTCCCTGCAGCAGGTGGCCGCCGCCCGGCAGGAGCTGTCCGTGGCAGGGCCGGCCAACCAGAAGAGCGACGAAGGCGGGGAACAGGTCAAAAGGCGTCTTCGGGCGTGGCGGGCCGAATGGCTCGAGTGTCGCGACCGGATCCTGCCGGCTCTCGATCTTTCCGGTGAAGAGGCCACCGCGCCTCTGCGGGAGTTCGTGGACCTCCTGGATGGCCGGAGCGATCTGCCGGTCGTCTCGCTGGACGCGCGCCCTGCCTCCGTCGGCAGCGAATGAAGGCCGCGATGTCGACTGCGGCCGGTGTCGGACGATTTGAACTGGTCAGCAGCTTCACGCCGAAAGGCGACCAGCCGCCGGCCATCGAATCGCTGGCGAACGGCATCGAGGCGGGGCAGCCCGCGCAGACGCTCCTGGGCATCACCGGCTCGGGAAAGACGTTCACGATGGCCTCGGTCGTCGCGCGCGTGCAACGTCCGACTCTGGTCATCGCTCCCAACAAGACGCTGGCCGCCCAGCTCTACGCGGAGTTCCGCGATCTGTTCCCGGCGAGCGCCGTCGAGTACTTCGTCTCGTACTACGACTACTACCAGCCCGAGGCCTACCTCCCGCGCACTGACACCTACATCGAGAAGGACGCCTCGATCAATCAGCAGATCGAGCGCATGCGCAACTCCGCGACTCGTTCGCTGATCGAGCGCCGGGACGTGATCATCGTGGCGTCGGTGTCCTGCATCTACGGCCTGGGCGATCCGGACGCCTACGAGGGAATGCGAGTGGAAGTCCACAAGGGCGGGAAGATCGACCGGGAGGAGCTTCTGAGACGGCTGGCGATCATTCAGTACCAGCGCAATCAGATCGAGTTCCGGCGCGGTGCGTTCCGCTCCCGCGGCGATGTGATCGAGATCTTCCCGGCCTACGAGGAGGCGCTCTCGTTCCGCATCGAGACGCTCGACGACGAAGTGGAGGCGCTGCTCGCGGTCGACCCGCTGACCGGTGAGGTCGTCGAGGAGAGGGACTCGATCGCCGTCTATCCCGCCAGCCACTACGTCACTCCGAAGGAGAGGCTGGATCGCGCCGTGGTGTCGATCGAGGCCGAGCTCGAAGAACGGCTGATCGCCCTGCGTGCGACGCACAAGCTGCTCGAGGCGCAGCGCCTCGAGCAGCGCACTCGCTTCGACCTCGAGCTGCTGCGCGAGACCGGCTTCTGCTCGGGCATCGAGAACTATTCGCGGCACCTGGACGGGCGCAGCCAGGGTGAGCCTCCGGCGACGCTGATCAATTATTTCCCGGAGGATCTCCTGGTGATGATCGACGAATCGCACATTTCGGTTCCCCAGATCGGGGCGATGTACCGGGGCGATCGTTCCCGCAAGGAGACGCTGGTCGAGCACGGATTCCGGCTGCCGTCCGCACTCGACAACCGGCCCCTGCGGTTCGACGAGTTCGAGCGGCTCGTCCGCCAGTGCCTGTACGTGTCCGCAACCCCGGCGGCCTACGAGGTCCGGCGCAGCCAGGGTCAGGTGATCGAGCAGATCATCCGACCCACCGGGCTGCTTGACCCCGGCGTCGAGGTGCGCCCCGTGCGCGGTCAGGTCGAGGATCTCTTGAGCGAGATCCGGACGGCGGCGAGCAAAAAGGAGCGCGTGCTGGTGACGACGCTCACCAAGAGGATGGCCGAGGAGCTGACCGAGTACTACCGAAGCGTCTCCGTAAGGGTGCGATACCTGCATTCGGACATCGATACGATCGAGCGCACCGAGGTCCTTCACGACCTGCGCGCGGGCAAGTTCGACGTGCTGGTCGGCATCAACCTGCTCCGCGAAGGCCTCGACCTCCCCGAGGTGGCGCTGGTGGCGGTCCTCGACGCGGACAAGGAAGGATTCCTGCGCTCGTCGACCTCCCTGATCCAGACCTTCGGGCGGGCGGCGCGCAACGTCAACGGACGCGTGATCTTGTACGCGGACGTCGTCACCGGCTCGATGCGCACGGCCATCGACGAGACCAGGAGGCGACACCTCCTGCAGAAGGAGTACAACCAGAGGAACGGCATCGTGCCGCAGACCGTGAGGAAGGATCTGTCGCGGATGCTCGACCGGGTGGAGCCATGGGAGGAGGAGGTCGAGCGCGCGATGCCCGGGGGAACGCTGCTCCATCCCAAGGAACGCAAGAAGAAGCTCGAGGAGCTGCGGCGCAGGATGTTCCAGGCCGCGGAACGACTGGAGTTCGAGAAGGCCGCCGAGCTGCGCGACGAGGTGCGTGTCCTGGAGCTCGCGGACCTCAAGCTGCGATGAGTACCCGTACCCTGCTGATGGAAAGGGTCGAGTCGTTGCCGCAAGAGCCCGGCGTGTACCTGTTCAAGGACTCCGCCGGCGGGGTGATCTACGTCGGCAAAGCCAAATCGCTGCGCGCCCGGGTCCGTTCCTACTTCCAGAATCGCTCCGACGGACGGGTCGCGGCGCACTTCATCGAGGAGCGTGTCGAGGACGTCGAGGTCATCGTCACGCGATCGGAGAAAGAGGCCTTTCTGCTCGAGAACAACCTGATCAAGCAGAACAAGCCCAGGTTCAACATCCGCCTGAAGGACGACAAGTCGTTTCTGCACCTGCGAGTCGATCGCGGACATCCTTTTCCGGCCATCGTGCCGATGCGCCGGCCGCGCAAGGACGGCGCGCTGTACCTGGGCCCGTACGCCTCAGCGCGCGCCATCCGGACGACGCTGCGGATGGTTCGCGGGATCTTTCCGCTGCGCGACTGCTCCGACCACGAATTTGCCAATCGCTCGCGGCCTTGCCTCAAGTACCAGATCAAGATGTGCTCCGCGCCGTGCGTCGGCTACGTCAGCGAGGAGCAGTACCGCCAGGACCTCGACGGCGCCATCCGCGTTCTCAAGGGGGAGACCCGGCAGATCGCCGAACAGCTCCTGTCGCAGATGCAGGAAGCGGCAAGCCGGTTCGACTTCGAACGGGCGGCGGTGCTCCGCGACCGGATCGCATTCCTGAGAAACTCGACGGACGTGCAGGCGGTGGAGGTCTCCCGCTTCGTCGACCGCGACGTGTTCGGCCTTCATCTTAAGGGAGATGGGGTGGCGATCGCCGTCCTCAAGTTCCGGGCGGGCAAGCTCCTGTCGCAGGAATCCTTCAGCTTTGAGGCGCAGCTTCCCGCCGACGAGACCCTGTCGACCTTCCTCACCCAGTACTACCAGTCGGGCCGATCCTGGCCCGACGAGATCATCCTGCCCGAGGAGGCCTACGCGAGCGAGGTCCTCGCCCAGGTGCTCAGCGAGCGCCGCGGAAAGCCGGTCGTCGTCCGCGTGCCGCGTTCCGGGGAAGCGGCGCGCGCCTCGGAGATGGCCGGGCGCAATGCCGAGTTGCTGCAGCAATCGGAACACGAACAGCTCCTGCTCAGCGAACGAATCCTGGAAGACGTCCGCCGGCAGCTCGCTCTGCGCAGAATGCCCCGGCGGATCGAGTGCATCGACGTCTCCCATCTCCAAGGGGCTCACGCAGTGGCCTCGCTGGTGTGCTTCGTCGACGGCGAGCCCGAGAAGAGCGGTTATCGGCGCTTCCGTCTGCGCGTCGGCAACGATGACCCCGGTGCCGTCCGCGAGGTGGTTTCGCGCCGCTTCCGCAACGAGCCCGGGGACTTCCCTGATCTGTTGTTGATCGACGGCGGGCGCGCGCAGGTGAACGCGGCGCGGAGCGTGCTGCAGGACCTCGACCTCGACATCGAGCTCGCAGGCATGGTCAAGCCGCCGCGCCGGGGCCGGGGAGTTCGCCTGCGACCGGGCGAGGAGGAACGGATCGTCCGGCCCGACCGGGAGGACGCGATCCTCCCACCGGACGCAGATTCGTGCTTTCTGTTGCAGCGCGTGCGTGATGAAGCGCATCGATTCGCCATCACCTATCACCGGCGATCGCGTCTCGCGAACGTCGGGCCCGGCGAGCTGCTGAAGATCAGCGGCATGGGCGCGAGGCGCGTGCGCAACATTCTGGAGTTCATCGGGGGCCTGAAGGAGCTCAAGGCCGCCTCCAAGCAACAGCTCGCGAACGCCCCCGGGATCGGAACGAGGCTCGCCGAACGCGTCTACGCGGCGCTTCATGCCCAAGGTGGATGAGACCTTGCCCTCCGCTCATGCGCGCGGATGGAAACGCGCATGCTCCTCGAGAAGTCTTTTGCGATCGACGTGGGTGTAAATCTGCGTCGTCGCCAGGCTCTGATGTCCGAGGAGCTCCTGGACCGCACGCAGATCGGCTCCACCCTCGAGCAGGTGAGTGGCGAAGGCGTGCCGAAGCTGGTGGGGGCTCGGGAGCCTCTTTAGGCCCAGTCGCAACGCGCGACTCCTGAGAAGCTCAAAGATCCGGACCCGGTCGAGCGGGCGACCCGAACGACTGAGGATCAGGTGATCGACCGATGCATCGCGCACCCACTTTCCGCGGCAGTCGCGCAGATACTCTTGCAGGGTCGCGACCAGCCCCTCGTGCAAGAACAGCAGACGTTCCTTCCCACCCTTGCCGACACATCGGGCGACGCGCAGCTCGAGGTCGATGTTCGAGACCAGCATCGACGCGAGCTCGGAAACCCTGCAGCCGGTTCCGTACAACCACTCGACGATCAGGCGCTCGCGCTGGCCGGCGCGTCCTTTGGGGCTCTGGCCATTCAGGAGGGTCTTGAGGTCCTGAGGTCCGAGGATGCGCGGCAGGGACCGACCCGAGGATGGATAAGGGATCCCCCGGGTCGGGTCCGGGGCTTGAGAGTGTTCCGATGCTCGTAGACGAAAGAACAGGTGCAGGGCGGTCAGTCGGCGCGCAACCGTGCTCGGCCGCTTCGTCTCCTGTTCGGTCAGGAGAAACTCGCGAATCTGTTCGGTGCTCGCCTCCGCGATGGGGCGATTTCCAGCAAGATGGCTCGCGAATGCCTGAAGATCTCTCCGGTAGGCGGCCACGGTGCTCGGCTTGAGACCCGCTTCCCATTGGGCCCAGTGGAGGAAATCGCTCAACTCTCCCTGCGAACCGCTCTCCATTCCAACCTCTCCGCGAGGGAAAGAAGGGGTGCTGATTCTGCTTGATTCGGGGTGCTCTCGCACTAGAGTGCCGCCCGGTTTTGATCGCGACCACCGGAAACAGTCGTAACTTCTTGCGGCGCATATGGCAAAAGCGAAGAAACCGATTCGGAAGTCACCGCCTGCAGCGAAGAGGGTCGAAGCCGGCAAGAGCGCCGGCTCGCCGTCCGAGGGCCGGTTGAAGGCTGGAACCAGACCTCCGCCGAAAGAGAAGGCCGCTCGATCCCCGGAGAGCAAGACCAGCGCCACGACTCGATCGAAGGTCTCGCCGATTCCTGGCTCCTCCGCTTCTGACCGGACGGCTCATCCGCCGAAGAGTGATCGATCGGATCCCAAGGCATCTCCCAAGGCGCGAGAATCCTCAACGGGAGCACCCCCGACCCAAGCTCCAAAGAAGAACCGTGGAGCTCGGCCTGAATCTCCAAAGAAGCCCACTTCACCAAGATCGGACCCCTTGAAGACGACCAAGAAAAATCCGGCCCCCGTCCAGGAGATCGAGAAGTCCAAACCGCATCCGCCCTCAGGTGTCGTCGGCAAGAAAGAGCCGCTCCCGGTGTCTGCAAAGTCAGTGCCCGGAAAACCGGTGGCGAAAGGCAAGACACCGGTGCCTTCTGCGCCGCGCAAGAAACGCGTCGACGACGATGCGGACGACAAGGAGGCTCGCAAGGGCAAAGGCGGGAGGGGAGCTCCCACCAGCGGCGAGCATCCGGTCGAGGGGGTCGACCAGGATGAAATGCTCGACGAGGAATCCAAGAGCGTTGTCCTCTTCGAGAAGGTTGAGGACCTGGAAGCCATCGAGGACGATCAGTTCCCTCCGGTTCGCTCCAAGGCAAAGAAAGGCAAGAAGCTCGACGACTCCGACGAAGACGAGGACGAGCTCGGCGACAAGGACGAGAAAGATCGGGACGGCAATGGCGAGGTCCGATCCAAGATCGGCGTCATCGGCGCCGATGAGAAAACCGAGGAGCTCGGGGCGGAGCAGGACTTCGAACCATTCCAGGAGACGGAGCCAGGCGCGGAGGAGGCGGAGAGCGAGGAAGCGGACGCCGAAATCGAGGAAGAAGACGAGGAGGTCGACCCCGAAGGCGGTGGAGCCGAAGGTTACGGCGATGAGGCCCCTCCCAAGAAAAAGAAGATCAAGCCCGCTGCGGCGCCCGCTTCCCCGGCACGACCGGCGCCTCCGATCCTCAAGATCCAGCCAGGTCGCAAGCTGAAGATCGTCCAGAAGTCGACGGTCTCTCCGGGCAAGGGAACCAAGGCGACCGTGTTCAAGGACCGCGGTGGGCTCTCGAGCCCGGTCCTGACGATCACCAAGAAGAAGAAGTTCAAGGAGCTGGGCGAGGAGCAGATCGAACACTTCCGCCAGTCGCTTCTGCAGCGCCGGGCGAGGCTCGTGGGCGACCTCGATCTGATGGCGACCGAAGCCCTCAAGACCACGGGCCAGGACTTTTCCACCGATCATCTGGCGGACCATGGAACGGACAACTTCGAGCAGGACTTCACGCTCGGGTTGATCGAAAACGAAGAACAGGTCGTCCGCGAGATCGATGCGGCCCTGGAGAGGCTCGACCACGGCCGTTTCGGAGAATGCGAGTCGTGCCGGACGGCAATCCCCGTGACCCGCCTCGAGGTGCTCCCGTACGCCCGGATGTGCGTCCAGTGTCAGCAGGACAGCGAAAAAAGTTGATCACGAGGCAGGCGCGGCGTGTCTCACGCGATGCCCGAGGGGTGTGATCCCGTGCAGCATCTCAAGCCGGCATTCTGGGTGACCGCGATCCTGATCTGCGTCCTCGATCTCACGTCCAAGTCGTGGGTGTTCGGACCGTCCTGTCTGAACGTCCCGATGAGAAACGTCGACACGATGGCGGACTTCAACCGCCTGCCGAGGACCAACAGGCCCTTGATCGGAGAGAGCGTCCGGCTGGTGGCGATGCTCAATCCTGGAATGATGTGGGGCACGTTCCACGAGTACTCGAGCGTGCTCAAGGTCCTGCGCCTGGTCGCGGTGTTTGTGATTCTGTACCTGCTCCGTGGGTTCGGCGCCGAGCAGAGGATGGCGCACGTCGCGCTCGGGGGAATCCTCGGCGGCGCGGTCGGCAACATCACCGACTCGTTCCTGTTCCCCGGGGTCCGCGATTTTCTCGAGGTCGATCTCGACATCCGTTTCTTCGACCCGTTCCCCGCTTTCAACGTCGCCGACTCCGCGATCTGTGTCGGCGTGGCCGCTCTGGCCCTGGGACTGATCCGGACGCGGTCCAGAACCGTCGACGAACGCCGCGTCCTCGAAACCCAGTGACCGCCGGCCATGCTGCGCACCCAGGTCGGCCCCTTGAGCCTCCACAATCCGGTGATGGTCGCCTCGGGGACCTTCGGCCACGAGGACGAGATGGCCGCGTTCATGGACCTCAAGAAGCCGGGCGCCGTCGTCTTGAAGACCGTGACCTTGAATCCCCGGATCGGCAATCCGCCGCCGCGCATCGTCGAAGTGCCGGGTGGGATCCTTAACTCGATCGGACTGCCGAACGAGGGAATCGATCACCTGATCGCCGTCACGCGGCCGCGGATGAAGGGTCGGTGCTCCGCCTTGATCGCCAACGTCGCGGGGGAACGGATCCACGAGTTCGGTGTCATCGGAGAACGCCTCGCCGCGTGCGAGAAGGAGGATCCGCAGGGCTTTGCCGCGCTCGAGCTCAACCTGTCCTGCCCCAACGTCGAGGGCGGCGGCTTTCCGTTCGCCAAGCGCCCCGAGCTGGCGGAGAAGGCGGTCCGGCTGGTTCGCGACCAGGTGAGCTGGCCGATCTTCGCCAAGCTCTCGCCCAACGTGGCCGACCCGACCGAGATCGCACATGCCTGCCGGCAGGGAGGTGCCGACGGGTTCACGCTGATCAACACCGCTCTGGGGATGAGACTCGACTGGAAGACCGGGCGGACGTTGCTCGGCGGACGGTCCGGCGGACTTTCCGGACCCGCGCTCAAGCCGATCGCGCTGTACATCGTCCATCTGGTGTACGCGGCCACGCGCATGCCGATCATCGGCGCCGGCGGCATCGAGACCGCGGAGGACGTGATGGAGTTCCTCGCGGCCGGCGCCTGCGCGGTGCAGGTCGGGACCGCGACCTTTCGCCGACCGACCGCAATCCTCGACATCCTCGAACGGCTTCCCGGGCGGCTCGAGGAAGCCGGAGCCGCCCGCGTAGAGGACCACGTCGGCATCGCCCATCGAGTCCGGGGCGAAGATTCCGCAGGCGGTGCGCGTTGAAGCTGGAGGACATCAGCCTGGGACTTCTGCGGCGGGCCCTGCGGATCTACCACGAGGAGGCATGCGGCGCGGCGCCGCCGGAGTTTCCCGGGTCCGACGGCGAGCCGATCGATCCGGTCCTAGGGAGCGTCTTCACCGACGATCAGAAGCGCGTGTCGGCCCCTCTGTCGCCGTCGGTCCGGGAGCCGGTCGGTCCGCGGCGCTACGTTCTGAGGCTGTCCTGCGATGTGTTCCAGTACTCCAAGTTCGTCGTCGAGGAGGATTCGTACTTGAGCGGCGAGTTCTTCTTTGCCGTCGACACGCACCACCAGGAGCTCGTTCAGTTCGCCGCCGACGAGCCCGGTCTCCAGCCGATCTTCCAGAGGCTGGTCGAGATCAAGGAGAGGATCGATCGGCGGTGGAACGAAGCCGGCATGCCGACGATGGAAAGGCTTCTCGCCACTCTCGAGCAGCGACTCGCGCGCAGGAGCCCTTCGCGAAACGTCTGCGTCCTCGTCGTCGACGACAACGCCGCGGGCGCGCGCCATCTCGAGCTGTTGCTGCGTTCGGAAGGGTTCGACGTCGACGTCGCTCATGATGGACAGCGCGCTCTGCAACTGATCGATCCCGGGCGCCATCGTCTCGTCGTCATGGACGTGCAGATGCCGGGCGTCAACGGAGTCCAGGTGGTCGACCGGATCAAGGCGAACCCGGACACCGCGGCGATCCCGGTGCTGCTCACCACGGCCGGCGCGCTCGACCTGTCCCGTCACCATCAAGCCGAGGTCCTCCTCGTCAAGCCGCAGCCGGTCGTCATCCTTCTCGACTGGATCGAGCACCTGCTTCTGTCCTCGCGGCCGTCGGAATGAAGGGTCTCGTCCGGGCCCGGCCGCGACATCGGCGTGACTTCCTCCTGCGCTGACTCGTTCTGACCGCGACTTTTTGCGATCATCGAGGAGCCAGTGCGCTCGCGGAAGAACACTTTCGCGTCGCGAGACCTCGAACGGGAAGAGACATCGCCCATGACGCAAGGCCAACCGAAGCTCTCCAAGGACGTGGAGCTGCTCGAGAAGGCCGGGCGCTGGATCGCCGAGCGATTCGAGCAGTGGGGGGAGGCGATGGGCCGCCTGATCCGCCGCCTCCTGCCCTCGCGCAATCTGCGGGTTCTTGCGAGCCTCCACCAGGTGGTCCTGAGGATCAACGCCCTCGAGCCGAGGATCGAGGCGATGTCGCGGGAAGATCTTTGCGCCACGACTCTGCAGTTCAAGGAACGACTGAAAGACCTGCCGATCGAGGAGCAGGAGAAGGCCCTCGACGAGATCCTGCCCGAGTGCTTCGCCATGGTGCGCGAAGCTTCCAAGCGCACCATCGGCCTGAGGCATTTCGACGTGCAGCTGATCGGCGGGATCGTCCTGCACCAGGGCAAGATCGCGGAGATGTCGACCGGAGAGGGCAAGACTCTGGTCGCGACCTGTTCGGTGTACCTGAACGCGCTCGCCGGCAAGGGTGTGTACGTGGTCACCGTCAACGACTACCTCGCCCGGCGCGATCGCGAGTGGATGGGGCCGATCTACGAGTACCTGGGTCTCACCGTCGGAGCGATCCAGTCTTCGATGGATCCGCGCGACCGGCAGCCGCACTATGCGTGTGACATCACCTACGGGACGAACAACGAGTTCGGGTTCGATTACCTTCGCGACAACATGAAGACCCGGCGCGAAGACCAGGTGCAGAAGCATCTGCATTTCGCCGTGATCGACGAGGTCGACTCGATCCTGATCGACGAGGCCCGCACGCCGCTGATCATCTCGGGCATGCCCGAGGCCTCGACCCGCAAGTACTACATCGCCGACGGCGTCGCGCGCCGCCTTCACGTCGACGCGCACTTCGAGGTCAAGGAGAAGGAGAACACGGTCGTGCTGTCCGAGGAAGGCATCGAGGAGGCGCAGCGCCTCGTCGGCGTCGACTCGTTCTACGAGGGGCCGAACATGGACTGGCCCCACCACCTCGAGCAGGCCCTGCGCGCCCACCATCTGTACAAGATCGACAAGCACTACGTGAAGCGACTCGACGAGAACCAGGTTCCCGAGATCGTGATCGTCGACGAGTTCACCGGTCGAATGATGCCGGGCCGGCGCTGGTCGGACGGCCTGCATCAGGCGATCGAGGCCAAGGAAGGCATCCGCATCCGCGAGGAGAGCCAGACGCTCGCGACGATCACCTTCCAGAACTACTTCCGCCTGTACCACAAGATCGCCGGGATGACTGGCACCGCGATCACCGAGGCGGCCGAGTTCTCCAAGATCTACAGCCTCGACGTCCTGCAGATCCCGACCAATCGTCCCAACCAGCGCATCGACCATGAAGATGTGATCTATGGCACCGAGGGAGAGAAGTTCCCGGTGATCGTCGAGGAGATCGTCGAGCTGCACCGCCTTGGCCGGCCGGCCCTCGTGGGAACGGCGAGCATCGAGAAGTCGGAGACGCTGTCGCGCTTTCTCGGCGACCCCGCGGCGATGACCGAGGTCCTGGCCCGCAGGGCCGGCTTCGCGGTGCAGTGGATCCAGAAGGACAAGAAGCTCGATGCGGCCTTCAAGCAAGAGGCGACCGAGCTGCTCAAGCGTCCGGCACGCCTCGACCTGGAGGCGGCCCGCAGGCTCGAGGGGGTCATCGAGCAGCAAAGCCCCAAGGACGAGGCGCTGTTCTGGATTGCGGCGGTGGTGTGCGCCGCCGAGGCCCTCGACCAGATCAAGAAGGGTGTTCCCCACAACGTCCTGAACGCCAAATACCACGAGCGCGAGGCCGAGATCATCGCCCAGGCCGGGCGCAAGGGCGCCGTGACGATCGCGACCAACATGGCGGGCCGGGGCACCGACATCGTTCTGGGCGGCCACCCGGAGTTCCTGGCGAAGGAGGAGGTTCGCAAGTGCGGTGACCCGGCGCGTTATCCCGGATTCCTCGAGCAGTTCAAGGAGCAGTGCGCGAAGGAGAAGACCGAGGTCATCACGCTGGGGGGGCTTCACGTGCTCGGCACCGAGCGCCACGAAGCGCGCCGCATCGACAACCAGCTACGCGGACGCACGGCCCGGCAGGGCGACCCGGGGTCGTCGCGGTTCTACCTGTCGCTGCAGGACGACCTGATGCGCATCTTCGCATCCGAGCGCGTCCAGCGGATCCTCGAGTTCGTCGGCATGACCGAGGGAGTCGACATCCAGAGCCCGATGGTGTCTCGCTCGGTGCAGCGTGCCCAGAAGAAGGTCGAGAACCGCAACTTCGACATCCGCAAGAATCTCCTCGAGTACGACGAGGTGATGGACAAGCAGCGGCGCACGATCTACGGTTTGCGCCAGGAGGTCCTCGAAGGCGTCGATGTCTCCGACCGGATCCGCGACATGATCAAGGACGTCGTCGAACGGCTGGCCGACGTGTACCTGCTGGGGGACCGCAAGGAGTTCGACCTCGCCGGGTTTGCCGAGGCGCTCGGCAAGAAGATCGGCCACGACGTCAAGCAGGGGCGCGTGGATGCCAGCAGTCGCGACGAGGTCCTGGGACGGGCCCTGCAGCAGTGCGACGAGCAATACCAGGAACGGGAGAAGGAGCTGACGATCGACGAGATGCGCCGCATCGAGCGCTATCTCCTCTTGCACGTGATCGACCAGAAATGGAAGGACCACCTGCTCAATCTGGATGCCTTGCGCTCCGGAATCGGCCTCCGGCAGATGGGGCAGATCGATCCCAAGAACGAATTCAAGCGCGAAGGCTGGGAATACTTCGAGCAGATGCTGGTGTCGATCGCCGAGGAGGTCACCAATATCGTCTATCGCCTGAAGCTCCCGCCGCCGGGTCAGCTCCCGCCGCCCCAGGCGAGCCCCGTTCCTCGATTGCCGCCGATGTCTCCGACGTCGTCCACGTTGGCCCCGAGATCGAGGTCCGCTTCGCCGCTCTCGGGTCTCACCCCCGATGCTCGCAAGATGCAACAGCAGCGCGTCGGGTTTGACCGTGCGGCCCTGGGCTCCGGCAAGGGACCGACGGGCTCGATCCGCCGCAAGACCGAGAAAGTCGGGCGCAACGACCCTTGTCCGTGCGGCAGCGGGCAGAAGTACAAGAAATGCTGCGGTCAGGGCGAAGCCTGATCGCCGCCGATCGAGCGACCCGTGCGCCAGAGACTGCTGCTGTGGCTCTACGACCTGCTGTACCTCCTGTTCCTGGTCGTTGCCTCGCCGTATTTCATCGTGCGCCTGGTTCGCGACGGTGCGCTCCGGCGCTCTCTCGGAGGGCGTTTCGGCCGGGGTCCGAGCCGCCCGGGCGGTGAGCCCGCCATCTGGATCCACGGCGTCTCGGTCGGTGAGATCAAGGCCGCGCGGTCGCTGGTCGAAGGACTTCGTCTCCGGCGCCCCGACCTCGCGCTCGCGGTCAGCTCGACCACGCCCGCGGGGCTCAAGCTGGCCGAGTCGACGCTCACGGAGCATTTCGTCTTCCAGTTCCCGCTGGACCTGTCGTTCGTGGTCCGAAGAGTTCTGCGCCGCGTGCGGCCGTCGATGATCCTCCTGATGGAGCTCGAGATCTGGCCGAACCTGCTGCAGCAGGCGCGCGCCGCGAAGATCCCGGTGATCGTCCTCAACGGCCGGATCTCCGCGCGCTCGTTCCGCGGCTATCGGTGGATCCACGGGCTCCTTCCGGAGCTGCGCAAGGTCGATCTCTTTGCCGTCCAGAACGAGGAGTACGCCGGACGGCTGCGGGAGCTGGGAATCGACGCCTCGCGCATCGCCGTCACGGGGAACATGAAGTACGACAACCTGCCGACCGCAGGGAGCCCGGAACTGATTGCGCGCGTGCGCGCGGAGATCGGACTCAAGGAGGACGAGGTCGTCCTGCTGGCCGGCAGCACCCATCCCGGAGAGGAGGAGATCGCGCTGTCGGTTCTCGCGGAGCTGGAGTCCGAGTTTCCCGGGCTGCGGCTGGTCCTCGTGCCGCGCCACGTCGAGAGGGGCTCCGAGGTCGTGCGCTGCATCGAGAGGCACGGACGCGAGCCGGGAGTTCTGACGCGCCTGCGCACCGGGACGGCCTGCTCGCCCCGCGCCATCCTTCTGGTCGACACGATCGGGGAGCTCGAGGCCTTCTATGGAATCGCCGATGTGGTGTTCGTCGGCGGGAGCCTGGTGCCGATCGGCGGGCACAACATTCTCGAGCCGGCGGCGATGGGGCGACCCGTGCTGTTCGGTCCGCACATGGACAACTTCCGGGACGAGGCGCGAGTGCTTCTCTCGAAGGAAGGCGCAGTGCAAGTCAAGGATCGGGCCGAGCTTCTGGTACAGATGCGGAATATACTCCGCCAACGAGCATGCGCGGTCCGAATGGGAGAAAGGGCGAGGGAGGCGGTCGCCAGCGTTCGCGGATCGACCGAACGCAATCTGCAACTGGTGTTGAGCCGGCTCGAAGAGAGGACGGCCAAGGAGAGTTCAAGCTCAGATGGGAAAACGCACGCTGTTCACCTCTGAATCGGTGTCGATGGGTCACCCCGACAAGGTCGCCGACCAGATCTCGGATGCGGTGGTCGACGCGTGCCTTGAGCAGGACCCGATGTCACGGGTCGCCTGCGAGACCCTGGTCACCACCGGGCAGTGCGTGATCTCCGGCGAGATCACGACCGATGCCTGCGTCGACTACATGAACGTGGCGCGTGAGACCATCAAGAAGGTGGGCTACGACAACGACGACTACGGAATCAGCGGCGACACCTGCGGAGTGCTGGTCGCGATCCATGCCCAGTCCCCGGACATCGCTCAGGGCGTGAACCGGGAACGCAAGCTCGATCCCGATCAGGGGGCGGGTGACCAGGGCCTGATGTTCGGGTTCGCCTGCCGCGACACGGAAGAGCTGATGCCGCTGCCGATCACGCTGGCGCACAAGTTGATCATGCGCCTCGCTCAGCTCCGTCAGGGCCGCAAAATCCCGTATCTGCGCCCGGATGCCAAGACTCAGGTCACGGTCGAGTACGACAACGGCACGCCGCGGCGGGTGGAAGCCGTGGTGGTCTCGACCCAGCACGACCCGGAGGCGAAGCAGAAGCAGATTCGCGCCGACATGATCGAGCAGGTGATCGAGAAGGTGATCCCCAAGTCGATGCTCGACCGGAAGACCAAGATCCACGTCAATCCGACCGGCCGGTTCGTCCTCGGCGGGCCGCACGCGGACACCGGCCTCACGGGCCGCAAGATCATCGTCGATTCCTACGGTGGAATGGGACGGCACGGCGGCGGCGCCTTCTCCGGAAAGGATCCTTCCAAGGTCGACCGCTCGGCGGCGTACGCGGCGCGCTGGGTCGCGAAGAACGTCGTCGCGGCGGGACTGGCCGATCGTTGCGAGGTGCAGGTGGCGTACGCCATCGGCGTCGCCCGGCCGGTCTCGATCTCGGTGGACACGTTCGGAACACACCGGGTCGACGAGGCCAGGATCGAGAGCGCGATCGCCAGGAATTTCGATCTGCGGCCCGCGATGATCATCCGGGAGCTCGACCTGCTGCGCCCGATCTACTTCGAGACCGCCCGCCACGGCCATTTCGGCCGCAGCGAGTTCACCTGGGAGAAAACCAACAAGGCCGCGCAGCTCAGGGCCGACTGCCGGCGGTGACTCCATGAAGGCCGTCCGGGATCACCATCGGGCTTGGAGCCTGCGTCACGGGAGAGTTCTACTGCGGCTCGCGCGCCTCGCATCCGCCTTTTGGCGAAGCCGCCTCGCTACGAACCCTCCCGTGACGCAGGCTCCTAGCGCTCAACCCTTCCCACGGGGCCCTGGCGGTCCCGCGACCGCTGGTTACTGGGGCCGGCCGGACAGGTATTCTTCTCTGACCTTTGTGTGCCTTTGGGACTCGGAGTGAGGAGTCAAGTCATGAAAGCTTCAACCTCGAGGGGTTTCACGCTGGTCGAGCTTCTGGCGGTGATCGCCATCCTCGGCCTGCTGGTGACGCTCACGTTTCCGGCAATCACAAAAGTCCAGGCCAACAGCCGGATCCGCGCCTGCCAGTCCAACCTGCGCCAGATCGCGATCTCGATGTCCACCTACGTCGACACTCGGTGCGGCGGCAAGTGGCCCAAGGACAAAGGCGTCAAGTTCCTGCTGCGCATGGTGCGCGACAAGGAGATTGAGGGCAACAGCCTGAAGACCTTCACCTGTCCGGCGACGGACGACGTCACGTACGTCGACGAGTCGGACCCGACGCCGGGCACCGGTCTCAAGGACTTCGACAACATCGACGTCAACTGCATCTCGTACGCCGGCCGGGACAACGTCAACTTCCCGATGCATCCCGACAAATCGGACATCGAGGTGCTCGCCGCCGACGACAACGACGGCCGGTTCAACCATCGCCACCTCACCAACTTCGTGTACATGAACGGGACGACGGATTCCGCGGACATCAAGAATTTCCGCGCCGAGCTGGGTGAGGAGGCCGAGTGGGTGCCGGTCGGGCCGGACTCACCCCATCCGGAGCTGCGCAAGCTCTTGATCGACTGACCCGGAAGCATGTGCGGTCCATTCCGGAGCCCCGCATTTTCAGATCCGAGGATTCGAGGACCATCGAGGAACGAAACGACATGCGAGCCTGCCTGCTGACATCGCTCATGCTGTTCATGGTTTCCGATCTGGCCATCGCGGACGCTCGCTGGACTCTGGACTTCAAGGTCGACCGGGCCGGGACGATCGTCGCAAAGGGCGCGCAGGGATGGGGGAATTACCTCTATCTCATCGCCACCCTGGCGAACTCCAACGGCCGGGACGTGCCCCTAAGCGTCGGAATCGACGCGCTGACGGACGTCGCCCTGCGCAGCTATCGAGGAGGTCACGACCCGGCGGTCGCCAAGGCCCTCACCCGCAAGCTCGGTGTGGAGGCCAGGAGCCTGTTCGAAGTCCGCGGGACCCTCGGCGACGGCGCGAGCACCCAGGTTCTGGTCGTCTTCGGCCGGGTCGACGCCAACGTCGATCGGTTCTCGTTCCAGGTCGAGGGGCTGCGCGATCGGGTCTATCAGGACCAGTACCAGTGGTGGGTGGAGGATTCGATCCTGCAGGTCGACTTCGATCGACTCGGCGACGAATTCGGACGCCAGCACGATCTCCTGCGGTTCAAGGGAAAACGCTGGCACGGCGAGCCGCGAGTCGCGCTCAAGCGCGCCGCGCCCTAAGGGCCCGTCCCGAAATGGCTGCGCCGTTTCGCCGGCCCTCGCCGCCGCTGGCGTTGTTGCGCCTCCTCGGAAACCAAAAAGGTTGCCTGCGTCGGCGCGCCTAGCCAGCGACGCCGATGGCTCGCCGAAACGGTGCACTTATTTCGGGACGAACCCTAAGTCCGCGCGTCCGCTCCGTGCCGTCGCGACTGAACCTCCCGTGATGCAGGCTGCGAGCTGCCCGAACGTCCGCACGCGCCCCGTATGATGCTGCGCCCGCCAAGCTCCATCGAGCCAACGGGGAGAGGCTCTTCATGCGTTTTCGGAGCAGAAGGAGGACTGCCGCATGGCGAAGGTCACCGTCGTGGGATCGGGATTCGTGGGAATGACTACGGCGCAACGAGTCGCCGAAGAGGATCTCGCCGACGTCTGCCTGATCGACGTCATCGAGGGCAAGCCCCAGGGAATTGCGCTCGACCTGATGCAGTCGGGTCCCGTTCAGGGGTATTCGAGCCGCATCCAGGGCACGAACGACCCCAAGGACACCGACGGCAGCGATCTGTTCATCGTCACGGCCGGCGTGCCGCGCAAACCGGGAATGGATCGTTCCGATCTCCTCGACGTCAACGCCAGAATCATCCAGGCGGTCGCCGGGTACATCAGGACCGGGTCTCCCAACGCCATCGTGATCGTCGTGACCAATCCCCTCGACACGATGGTGTACCTGATGCGCGCTCTCCTGAACGCCGACGAGCGGCGCGTGATCGGCATGGCGGGAGTGCTGGATTCCGCGCGCTATCGGGCGTTCATCGCGATGGAGCTGGACGTGTCTCCGGAGTGCGTGCACGCGATGGTGATGGGCGGCCACGGCGACTCGATGGTCCCGCTGCCGAGGTACAGCACGGTGTCCGGGATCTCGATCGAGCAGCTCCTGCCCATGGACCGCATCGATGCGCTCAACCAGCGCACCCGCGATGGCGGCGCGGAGATCGTGAACCTCCTAAGGAGCGGGTCGGCCTACTACGCTCCGGCCGCCGCCTCCGTCGAGATGGCGCGCTCGATTCTCAAGCATCAACGCCGCCTGCTGCCGTGCGCCGCCTACCTGCGCGGGCAGTACGGACTGAGCGACATCTACCTGGGAGTGCCGTGCATCCTGGGGAGGGCGGGAGTCGAGAAGATCATCGAGCTCAAGCTGGAGCCGGCCGAGCTCAGCTCGCTCAAGACCTCCGCCGAGGCGATCAAGAAGGACCTCAACATCCTCGAGACCAAGGGATACCTCGGATGATGGGTTCTTTCGCGCCGGCGGCATCCACGACCCGGAGGAACCGCAGGCGGTGAAGATCCACGAATTCCAGGCCAAGGAACTGCTCGCCAGCTACCACGTCGAGGTTCCGCGCTCGAAGATCGCCGCCACTCCCGACGACGCGGCGCAGGCCTTCCGCGACCTCGGCGGGAATCTCAACGTCGTCAAGGCGCAGATCCATGCCGGGGGGCGCGGCAAGGGCGGCGGCGTGAAGCTCGTCCGCAGCGCCGAGGAGGCGCGCAACGCCGCTGCCGCGATGCTCGGCAGGCCTTTGATCACGCACCAGACTTCTCCAAAGGGGCAGATCGTCCGCAAGGTCCTGGTCGAGGCGGGAACGAAGATCGAGCGCGAGATCTACGTCGGCGTGGTCGTCGACCGCTCGGCCCGGCGACCCGTGCTGATGGCGTGTGCCGAGGGCGGGGTCGAGATCGAGGAGATCGCCGCGCGCTCTCCCGAGAGGATCCTGAAAGAGCCGGTCGACCCGCTGACCGGGCTGCACGGCTACCAGGCGCGAAGGCTGGCGTTCGCGCTGGGGCTGGCCAAGGACACTCTCAAGAGTGCGACCGCCCTGTTCCAGAATCTCTGCCGGCTGTTCCTCGAGAAGGACTGCTCGATCGCGGAGATCAATCCGCTGGTGATCACGGAGGATCACAGGGTGGTCGCACTCGACGCCAAGATGAACTTCGACGCCAACGGCTTGTTCCGCCAGAAGGACGTCGTCGAATATCGCGACGTCTTCGAGGAGGATGCCCGCGAGGCGGAGGCCGCGGCCCACGGACTGTCGTGGGTGTCGCTGGAGGGCGACATCGGCTGCATGGTCAACGGCGCAGGGCTGGCGATGGCGACGCTCGACTCCATCCTGCTCTGCGGCGGCCGGCCGGCCAACTTTCTCGACGTCGGCGGAGGGGTGAAGACCGATCAGGTGCGCGAGGCGTTCAAGCTGATCCTCAAGGACGACAAGGTACGCGCCATCCTGGTCAACATCTTCGGCGGCATCGCCAAGTGCGACGTGGTCGCGGACGGAATCCTGCAGGCGGCGCGGCAGGTGGACATCCATGTCCCGCTGGTCGTGCGACTCGAAGGCACCAACGTCGAGATCGGTCGCAGACTGCTGAAGGACGGCGGCCTCGACCTCGTCAGCGCGGCGACGATGGGGGAGGCGGCGCAAAAGGTCGTCGAGATGGCACGCAAGGGGGGCGGGCGATGACGATCCTCGTCGACCAGAGCACCCGGGTTCTGTGCCAGGGGATCACGGGCGAGGCGGGCCAGTTCCACACGCGCCAGGCGGTCGCCTACGGGACGCGGATGGTGGCAGGCGTCACTCCGGGCAAGGGAGGAACCCGATTCGAGGGCATCCCCGTGTTCGACGCCGTGGACGCGGCCGTTCGCGAGACCGGAGCCAACGCCTCGGTCATCTACGTGCCGCCGCCGCTCGCCGCGGACGCGATCCTGGAGGCCGTCGACGCCGGGATCCCGCTGATCGTCTGCATCACCGAGGGCATTCCGGTCGTCGACATGCTCAAGGTGCAGCGCGTGCTGCAGGGATCCCGCTCGCGATTGATCGGCCCCAACTGCCCGGGCGTGATCACTCCCGGTCAGTGCAAGATCGGAATCATGCCGGGCTACATCCACCAGCCGGGACGCGTCGGCGTCGTGTCGCGCAGCGGCACCCTGACCTACGAGGCCGTGTGGCAGCTCACCCAGCTCTCGCTCGGGCAGTCGACGTGCATCGGAATCGGGGGCGATCCTCTGCCCGGGACCAGCTTCGTCGACTGCGTGCGACTGTTCCACGAGGACCCGGAAACGGAGGGGATCGTGCTGATCGGAGAGATCGGCGGCACGGCGGAGGAGGAGGCCGCGGCCTTCATCAAGGAGCAGGTGGAGAAGCCCGTCGTCAGCTTCGTCGCCGGCCGTTCCGCCCCGCCCGGCAAGCGCATGGGACATGCCGGCGCGATCATCGCGGGCGGCAGGGGAACCGCTGCCGAGAAAGTGCGCGCCCTCGAGGATGCAGGAGTCACGGTGGTCGCCAATCCCGCCGAGATCGGGGCTGCGATGGAGCAACGACTCAAGAGAGCCAGATGACCGGAGAGACTTCGCCGATCCAGCCGGGCAAGGCACGCGGCGAGCCGGCTTCCTGGCTGTTGTGGGGGCTCGGCGCCGCCCTGGTCGTCGTGTCCTTCAGCTCGACCTTGGAGACGTGGGTTCAAACGCGCCTGGGCGGACTGCGCTTATTCGCGTTCATCATGGGGTTCTCGCTGATCTTCCAGGGAATGATGCTGCGCGAGCTGCGCGGAGTGCGTCAGCGCAATCTGCTGCTCATGCAGACGATGCTGGCGTTCAAGGAACGACTGTCCTCGAAGAGTCCGGACGCGATGGAGATCCTGGTCGGGGCTCTCAAGTCCGGCGACGAGCAGGTGCGCACCCTCGCCCGCAGGGAGCTCGTCCGACTGACCGGCAAGACCTTTTCCCAGGACAACGACTGGGAGAAGTGGTGGCGAGAGCACCGAGCGGAGGGGAGCGCGCACTCGCCAATTCGCTAGACCGGACCGGTCATTCCCGCGAAAGGTCGCCGTCATTCCCGCGAAAGCGGGAATCCAGTGTGTGCCGAGCATGTTCGACAACTTGGAGGTGAAAGTCCTCTGCCCAGCCTGATGGAGGCGAAGGGCTAGCAAACCGCCAGGGCACGTACCCGCGAG
>Ga0247727_10003927_pt1 | contig 32307 bp, 33 predicted proteins | sample WisWelCaveWW1625_FD_202498 | JGI IMG/M metagenome (GOLD analysis project Ga0247727, IMG submission 202498) | Biofilm microbial communities from Wishing Well Cave, Virginia, United States - WW16-25 | ecosystem: Environmental > Aquatic > Deep subsurface > Groundwater > Cave microbial mat | place...
AGTGTGCTGGCCGCGCCACCGAGTGCAGACTCCAAGCCAAAGGTGCTTTTTACCAACCGCCCCACGCCCCGGTGAAAAGTGCGGTTTTGCTGTTCCACAAAAGTGCGATTTTGAAAACTACACGACACCTCCAAAGGCCATTCTTGCCAGTGCCGGCGCAACTCCGTATAGTCGCACCCGCTTTATGCCCGAACCCCGGATGCGTCGGAAATATCCGTTCGACCAGATCGAGCCGAAGTGGCAACGCTATTGGCTCGAACACAAAACATTTGCCGCCCACGAGCCCGGCCCCCAATCTTCCAGCCTTCCATCCTTCCAGTCCGGTAAGCTCTACGTCCTCGACATGTTCCCCTACCCGAGCGGCGCGGGCCTGCACGTCGGCCACCCGGAAGGCTACACCGCCACCGACATCTATTGCCGGTTCAAGCGCATGCAAGGCTTCAACGTCCTCCACCCGATGGGCTGGGACGCTTTCGGCCTGCCGGCGGAACAGTACGCCATCGACACCGGCACGCATCCCGCCGATACGACCCGCAAGAACATCGACACTTTCCGTCGCCAGATTCAAATGCTCGGCTTCAGCTACGATTGGGAGCGCGAAGTCGATACCACCGACCCGAATTACTACAAATGGACGCAGTGGATTTTTCTCCAACACTACAAGAAGGGCCTCGCCTACGAAGCCGAGGTGCCGGTCTGGTGGTGCGACGACTGCAAAGCCGTGCTCGCGAACGAAGAAGTCAACGCCGACGGCACGTGCGACCGCAAAGGCCACAAGGAAGTTTACCGTCGCCCTCTCCGGCAGTGGATTCTCAGAATCACCGCGTATGCAGAGCGCCTCCTGAAAGACCTCGAACTCGTCAACTGGCCCGAATCCATCAAGGAGCAACAGCGCAACTGGATCGGGCGCAGCGAGGGGGCGGAAGTAGAATTCAGAATTCAGAATTCAGAAGACAGAATCAGAGTGTTCACGACGCGACCGGACACGCTCTTCGGTGCAACCTACATGGTGCTCGCCCCTGAACATCCGCTCGTCGACAAGATCACGACTCCCGAACAGCGCTCCGCCGTTGAATCCTACCGGCAACAGGCGGCGAGGAAGAGCGAGCTGGAGCGCGGCGCTCTGGACAAAGATAAGACTGGTGTCTTCACGGGCACGTACGCGATCAACCCGGTTAACGACGAGAAGATTCCTATTTGGATCGCCGACTACGTGATGATGGGCTACGGCACCGGCGCGATCATGGCCGTGCCGGCGCATGACACGCGGGATTTTGAATTCGCGAAGAAATATGGACTGGAGATTCGGGAAGTTGTTCGTGGGAGCGACATTCCTGTCGCGACCGGGCAATCGGGGCCAGAATGCCCCTCCCACAGGGAACAGGCTTTTGTCGGCGATGGCGTCTCCGTCAACTCCGGCCTGATCACCGGCCTGCCAACTGCCGAAGCGAAGAAGAAGATTACCGGCTGGCTAGAAGAGCGCGGACTCGGCAAGGCGACGGTGAACTTCAAGCTACGCGACTGGCTGTTCTCCCGGCAACGTTACTGGGGCGAGCCGATTCCGATTGTGCATTGTGAGAAGTGCGGGACAGTGCCGGTGCCGGAAAGCGACTTGCCGTTGCGGTTGCCGGAGATGAAGGATTACACGCCAGCCGGCAGCGCCGAGCCGCCGTTGGCGAAGGCGACGGACTGGGTGAAGACGAAGTGCCCGCAGTGCGGCGGACCGGGCAAACGCGAAACGAACACGATGCCGCAGTGGGCTGGCTCGTGCTGGTACTATCTCCGTTACATTGATCCGAAGAACAACACCGCCTTTGTCGCGAAGGACAAAGAGAAATACTGGATGCCGGTTGATCTCTATGTCGGGGGCGCGGAGCACGCGGTGTTGCACCTGCTCTACTCCCGGTTCTGGCACAAGGTGCTGTTCGATCTCGGCCACGTCTCGACGCCCGAGCCGTTCATGCGACTCGTCAACCAAGGCATGATCCTTGGCGAAGATGGACAGAAGATGAGCAAGGCGCGCGGCAATGTCATCAACCCAGATGACGTAGTACGTCAGTACGGCGCTGACTCGCTACGCATCTTTGAAATGTTCATGGGACCGTTGGACATGGTGAAACCTTGGAGCACGCAGGGGCTGGAAGGCGTGTACCGTTTCCTCGGACGGGTGTGGCGGTTGTTTTGTGACGAGGACGGCCGGCTGGTCGTGAACAGCACCGCGCCGGACCCGAAGTTGGTCAAAGTGCTCCACCGGACCATCAAACGCGTCACTGAGGACACCGAGGCGTTGAAGTTCAATACCGCCGTCTCGGCGATGATGGAATTCGTCAACGAACTCACTGCACAGGACACACGCCCACGCGGGCTGCTGGCGCCGTTCGTGTTGCTGCTCGCGCCCTACGCGCCGCACCTCGCGGAGGAACTTTGGGAAAAGTTGGGCCACCAGCCAACGCTCGCCTACGAGCCGTGGCCGAAACACGACGAATCGCTACTCGTGGAGAGCACGGTCACGGTCGTCGTGCAGGTCAACGGCAAATTGCGCGACCGCATCGACGTCCCCGCCAACATGCCAGCGGCCGAACTGGAGAAAGCCGTTCTCGCCAACGACCGCGTGCAGGCGCACCTGGCCGGCAAGCAAATCAAGAAGGTCATCGTCGTCCCGGGCAAGCTGGTCAACATTGTGGCGGGCTGAAAAACTTGTTGTGCAACGCGGGAAGTTGGCTACAATCTGGGTGATTTGTGCGGTGTGGAGAGAGCCATGTTTAAGCTGACGAAGAAGGAACAGCACATTGTGGCGTTGTTGGTGGGCGCCATCGTGTTGGGTACGATCGTCAAGGAGTGGCGGGCGCGGACGCAGGAGGTCGCGCCGGCCGTGTCGGTCTCGGCGAGGTAAGGGCATGCAAAAAAACAATTTTCCGGAAGCACTTGACCAGATCATGGCGCACGACCCGCGGTACGACCGCGATGCGTATCATTTCGTGCGCGAGGGCCTGGATTTCACGGTCAAACTCCTGAAGAAAACCCCCACCGGCAAAGATCGTCACGTCAGCGGCCCGGAATTGCTCGAGGGTCTCCGCCGGCATTCCATCCTGCAGTTCGGTCCGATGGCCAAGACCGTGTTGAATTACTGGGGTGTCAAACGCTGCGAGGATTTCGCCGAGATCGTCTTTAACCTGGTGGAGAAAGGCATCCTCGGCAAGACCGAGCAGGATACCCGCGAAGATTTCAAGGGCGGCTACGATTTCGACGAAGCGTTCGTGAAACCGTACCTGCCGCCGCCGCAGGCGTTGCTGCGTCGGATGAAAACCAGGGACGCGCACCCGGCCAACCGCTCACACGCGCACCCGCCGCTGGGACGGGCCTCCGACAAGGAGAAATTGAGCAGCGGCTCGAATTGACTGTCTGATTCGGCATGAACCGTTGCCTCTGGGCGGTCTGCCTCGCACTGGCCGGCTGCCTGTGTCCGGTCACCCGCGTCTGCGCCGCGACAACCATGAATGCAGCCCCTGTTCGCAAAACCGTTCTGAAAAACGGTCTGACGGTCCTGATCCGTGAAGACCGCACCGCCCCCGTCGTCAGCGTCCAGACCTGGGTGCGGGCCGGCAGCATCACCGAAGGCCCGTGGATGGGCGCCGGCCTGTCGCATGTCCTCGAACACATGCTCTTCAAGGGCACGCCCACCCGCGGCGTCGCCGAGATCGCCCAACAGATCGAGGACAAAGGCGGCTACATCAACGCCTACACCTCCTTCGAGCAAACCGTCTATCACATCGACATCCCCGCCGAGAACTGGCAGACCGCTGTCGAGATCCTCGCCGACTGCATGATGAACGCCACCATCCCGGAGGACGAGCTTCTCAAAGAACAGGAAGTCATCCTTCGCGAAATGGCCATGAACGAGGACAACCCCGACCGCCGCGCCAATCGCACCCTCTGGTCCACCGCCTATATCACCCACCCCTACCGGCATCCCGTCATCGGCTATCCCGACATCTACAAGCGCGTCACCCGCGACGACGTGGTCGCCTACTACAAACACCACTACGTCCCCAACAACCTGCTCTTCGTTGTCGTGGGCGACGTGCAGGCCGACGCCGTCCTCGCCCGCATCACCGAGCTGACGAAAGACTTCCCGATGGGCGCGATCGAGCCACCGTACATCCCGGCCGAACCCGCCCAGGTCAGCCCGCGGCACCGCGACGAGGAAATGCCGGTCCAACTTTCCCAGGTCCACCTCGCCTGGCACATCCCCGACGTGGCGCATCCCGACGTGTATCCGCTCGACGTGCTGGCGATCGTCCTCGGCCAGGGCCGCAGTTCCCGGCTCTACCGGGAACTCCGCGAAAAGCGGGGCTTGGTCCATTCCATCGACGCCGGCAGCTACACCCCGCGCTACCCCGGCCTGTTCTCCGTCGAAGCCCAGACCGACCCCGACAAACGCGAGCCGGCCATTGCCGCCATTCGTGAGGAGGTCGCCCGGCTCACCGCGCACACCATTTCCGACGCCGAAATCCAGAAAGCCATCAAGATCACCACCAGCCATCTGCTCGAACGCCTCAAGACGATGGACGGCCAGGCGTCCGACATCGCGCATAACGAATTTCTCGTCGGCGACCCGAACTTCTCCGAGACGTATCTGGCCAACCTCCAACGCGTCACCGCCGCCGACGTCCAGCGCGTCGCGCGGGCGTATCTGACCGATCATAATCTGACCATCACCACGCTGAACCCACCCGGCACGCTGCCGGCCGCCGCAACTTCCGCCGTCGAGTCAGCCGGCATCCAGATCCAGAAGTTCGAGTTCCCCAACGGCCTGCGGCTGCTGGTTCGCGAAGACCCGAAGCTGCCGATGGTGGACATCCGCGCCGTCCTCAAAGGCGGCGTCCTCGCCGAGACCGAGGACACCAACGGCCTGACCAAACTCACCGCGCGGATGCTCCTCAAGGGCACCAAGAGCCGGTCGGCTGAGCAGATCGCCGAGTCCATCGAATCGGTCGGCGGCAGCCTCAGCTATTTTGCCGGCAACAACAGCTTCGGCCTGACCGCCCGCGCGTTGAGCGACGATCTCGACCTCGCCCTCGACCTGCTCGCCGACGTGGTGCAGAACCCGACCTTCCCCGGCGACATGCTCGCGCGCGAGCGCGATGTGCAAATCTCCGAAATCAAGGCCGAGGAAGACCAGATTCTGCGCGCCGCCCAACAACTCCTGCGCGAGGCGCTCTACGCAAAGCATCCCTACCGGCTGAACGCTCTCGGGAAACGCGACACCGTCGCCAAGTTCGCCGATCAGGACCTGCACGCGTTTCACCAGCGGTACATCGTCGCCAGCAACATCGTCCTGTGCGTCTTCGGCAACGTCCGCGCCGAGGACATCCGGCAGCGGGTGGAAGCGCGTTTCGGAAACATGCCGGCCCGTCCCCTCGCCTTCCCGTCGCCCGGCCCCGAACGACTCGCCGCCGCGGCCCGCCGCGAGGAATCCCAGCCCAAACAACAGGCGGTGCTGTTGATCGGCTACAGCGGCGCCGACATGTTCAGCCCCGACCGGTTTCCCCTAGAGATCATCGACAACGCCTTTTCCGGGCAAGGCTCGCGTTTGTTCCTCCGGCTGCGCGACGAACTGGGGCTGTGCTACTACGTCGGCGCGTACGAACTGCTGGGGCTGGAGCCAGGCTATTTCGCGTTGTACATCGGCACCACGCCGGAGAAACTCGCCGTCTGCGAAAAGGAACTGTTTGCCGAAGTCGAAAAGCTCGTGGCCGAAGGATTGACCGTCGAGGAAATCGAGCGCTCCCAAAACAGCATCCTCGGCCAGCTCAAGGTCCGGATGCAGGACAACGCTGAACTGACCATGATCGTCGGCCTCGACGAACTCTACGGACTCGGTTACGATTACTTCCAGACAATGGAGAAACGCTACCGCCACGTCACGGTGGACGACATCAAGCGGGCCGCCCAGACCTACTTCGGCAGCAAACCGCACGCCGTCGTGGTCGTGAAACCAAAATGACTGTAGCGGTGCTCTATGAGCGCCGCAGCAGCAATACAGAGGACGGCGGTGACAGACCGCCGCTACAACACAGATGGCAGAAGTCCAGCGAGACAACATCGGTTCACGCGAGGACACCCTCCGCTTCCTCGACATGGTGGGACTGTTCAGCAGCCAGGCGATGATCGGGCTGGGCAAGGTTGTGAATCCGTCCACCGGCAAAGCCGAAAAGAACCTGCTGGCCGCCCGCCTGTTCATCGACACGCTGGAGATGCTCGAACACAAGACCAAAGGTAACCTGAACGCCGACGAAACCAAGTTCCTGCGCGCCACCCTCACCGATCTGCGCCTGATGTACGTCGAGGAATCCAAGATCACCGATACTGGAGGGTCGCGCTCCGTCGCGACCGTTCCGACGACCGGAGAGCCTGGCGCCGGCGAGGCCGCCGAACCACCCAAATCAGCCGAACCCAAGCCTCAGCCCGAACCCGACGCCGAGTCCAAGGTCAAGTTCCACAAGAAGTACGAGTAAGCAGCCGGCTAGTTTTCAGTGCTTGTCCGCCGTAGCCTGTCGTTCGGCGAAGGCGGATTCAGGACTTCAGTGGAGGGCCGACGAATTCTTCGTTGTAGCCGTGGGCCTTCGCCGCGCCGAAGTGAGTTCGGCCACGTAGGCGGGGCTGACCGCGGTGGGGAAAAGGATAACCAAAACCAACTGCTCGACGTAAAAGCCCGCAGTTGCCTTGTGGGAGCGCCCTTCCGGGCGCGTTAGGAATCTTCACCTGACCGGTCGCGCCCGGAAGGGCGCTCCCACAGTACTGAAGGGTTTGCACTTGCCCGCCTTCAACGCCGGCAGTAACGTCCAGTCCATGAGGCTGCTTCATCATGAGCCTGACGACCAGACCCCGGCCGAAATAGACGAGTGTTGGTCGTCTTGTTCTACGACCTGAGTTCGCCTAATTTAGGTTCGATGAAAAAACGGTCATGGACGGATCTATGCGAAGACGGATTCTGATCACCTCCGCCATGGTCTTCGTTGTCAGTTCGATTATTCCTTCTGTTAGTTTTGGCTGTCTGCATCAAATCAGAGTTGAGTTTGGTTTGCTGTTCCCGTGGTTTGCTTTCGATGTCAGGTACGGCCCCCCGGCCCAGTTAGGTGTCTACGCCCGCGGACCGGTAGAGCAGATTGAAGCATTTCATTTGTATTGGAGTCTGTTGCCGTTCGCGTTGGGAGCAGCTTTAGTTGTTGGGACAACAGCCGTCGGGGTGGCGAAAGGCCTCACACGTGCAGCCAGATACCTCAAGAGACATACCGGTAGAAAACACATCGAGCCATCCAGTGGAGCGACAGCGGCTTCACCACTTCGCTGACATTGAACGATAGGCGGACATGAAAGATCGCCCACAGAAGAAAGTCTCACCGATATGGCATTCGGATATTCCCGGCATCTTGCTGATCCTGTTTGGCCCAGCGGTGATTGGCATTCTTGCAGCGATGCTGTTGCCTGCCTTGTATCACCTCAAGCATGCGGACGCATGGGGTCTTTTCGGCGCCGGACTCGTCGTGGGGGTCGTCGGCTTGGTGTTTCTTTTTCTGGCGAGGCTACCGTTGTATCGTCAGCGTCAGTTCTTTGCCGTTGGGCCGCGGTTGTTGGACACAACCCATCGGCGTTTGTACTGGTTGGCTTACGGCCTGGTCGCAGTATCGGTGTTCCTGTTGCTCGGTTTGCTTGTACGGCTTCAGACATGAGACGGCCTATCCATCCAGTCTGAGGTAGTCGGTCAGATTTCCAGGAACTTCGGGAATTTTGTGAGGTTGGTGTTTCCGTTTTTCCGGATCACCACCACGTCCTCCAACCGAACACCGCCCACGCCCGGATAGTACAGTCCCGGCTCCACCGTCACCACATGGCCCGTTTCTAGGCGGTCGCTGCTGACGCTCACGCGAGGACGCTCGTGAATCTCCAACCCGACGCCATGTCCCGTGCCGTGGAAAAAGCCCTGCATCCGGCCGCGCTTGCGCCCGGTCGAATAGCCCTCGCGACGGAATACATCCTGGATGGCCTTGTGGACCTCGCTCCCATCGATGCCCGCGCGCAGTTTTTGAAACGCGATCTCCTGCGCCTGCAACACGGCGACGTACAAGCGACGCACCCGCTCACTGGCCCGGCCGCGCACGACCGTTCGAGTGATGTCGCCCCAATACCCGGTCCGCAGATCACGCGGGAAGATGTCGATGATGATCGGTTGATGAGCGCGCAATGGGCCGTGGCCGGTCTCGTGCGGGTCGCACGCTTGGTTGCCGCCGGCCACGATCGTATGGACCGCGCTGCCGCCGAGTGCGGCGATCTTCGCGTTGATCACACCCTGGACGTCTTCGGAGGTCAGCTTCATTCCGCGCACGTACAGCCAGCCGCTCCGTCCCACCCGGCTGGAGCGCAGGGCGCGAATCGCCGCGCCCATCCCCTCCTCCGCCAGGCGCATCGCCGCCGCGATCTCGCGTACCTCGGACGCGTCCTTGATCGTCCGCTCCGGAAAGAACGCGTCCCGGCAAACCTTCAGCCGCACGCCCCTCAGCCGCTTGGCCAAGCCGAGTGGGAACTCGCGCGGAACCTCCACCTGTCGGATTCGCAACTCACGCAGGACACGACGCAAAATGTCGCTCAAGCGCGGCGATTTCACACCCTCTCGACGCAGCGCGTTCTGATAGCGCGTCAGCGACAGGACACGATCCACGCGGGCCTTTTTCCGCGCCCGGTCGATCTCCAGGTCGCTCATCACCACGTACGTTTTCCCGCGCGCTTCGAGCCAGATGAACGGGTCGGGCACGAACATCCCCGTCGCGTACAACATGTCCGCGTTGTGTTCGCTGTCGGCGACGATCAATCGGGCATTCATCATTTCCTGTGTAGGGTGCGCTATTGCGCACCATCTCCCGCGTGCTTCACCTATGAACAGGTGCGCAATAGCGCACCCTACGTCCTGCATTTGATTCCGTGTTGTAGGCCGACTCTGTGAGTCGGCGATCCCCTGTCCACGCCGCTTCACAGAAGCGGCCTACACCAAACCCACTGAGGGTTCAACGTCCACGGCCCAGTCCGCTGCCGGCAACTTGTGATACGCCAAGGCGGCGATCATTGCGGCGTTGTCCGTGCACAAGGCCGGCTCGGCGAGCAACAACTGCCACCCGCGCTGCCAGCAGGTCTCGGCCAGCTTCGCGCGGAACCGGCGGTTGACGGAGACGCCGCCCGCGGCCGCCACGACGCGCACGCCGCGTTCTTCGGCAGCCCGCACCGTTTTCCCCACCAGCACGTCCACCACCGCTTCCTGAAAGCTGGCGCAGACATCGGCGATTGTAGCGGCGCTCTGTGAGCGCCGATTCTCCGGCTCCGAAGCCAGCGGCGGTCGCAGACCGCCGCTACAGCCGTTCTTGCGCAAGTAGTACATGACAGCCGTCTTCAGTCCGCTGAAACTGAAATTGTGGCTCGGGTCATCGAGCATGCTGCGCGGGAAGGCGATGGCGGCGGGGTTTCCATTCTGGGTGAGTCGGTCGATCTCCGGACCACCGGGATAGCCGAGTCCCAAGAGTTTGGCGACCTTGTCGAACGCCTCGCCGGCGGCGTCGTCCAGCGTTTGTCCGAGGATCTCGTGTTGACCGATGCCGGTCGCGTGGGCCAGGATCGTGTGGCCGCCGGAGACGATGAGGCAGATGAAGGGAAATGGAGTGTTGGAGGGTTGAAGGGTTGAAGTGATGAGCGGCGAGTAGAGATGCGCCTCCATGTGGTTGATGGCGATGAACGGGACGCCGAGGGCCAACGCGATGCCCTTGCCGGCATTCAAGCCGATAAGCAGCGACGACGACAAGCCCGGCCCGTAGGTCGCGGCCACGGCGTCGAGGTCATTAAATGACAGTTTCGCCTCACGCAGCGCGTCCGTCACGATCGTGTCGATCAATTGAAGGTGATTGCGCGACGCCAGTTCGGGCACGACGCCGCCGTAAGGGCGATGGACGGCGATTTGAGAGCTGACGGCGTTGGCGAGGAGGTCCGTGCCATCGCGGACAACCGCGGCGGAGGTTTCGTCGCAGGAAGTCTCGAGGCCGAGGACGTTCACGGCGGCTACTTGGCCACCGCGGTCTTGTCGGTCTTGCCGCCGAGCTTGGCCTGTTTGGCGAAGAGTTTGACGCCTTTGAGCAGGTCGATCGCCCGATCCAATTGCACGTCGGGAATCGGCACGACTTTCTCCGCGCCTTCTTCGGGCGGCGGCATGCCGGCCCGGGCGCGTTGCTCGGCGAGTTTCAATTCGTCCTCTTCGGAAACGGGCACGAGAATGTCCGGCTCGACACCGTGTTCGTGGATGACCTTGTGGCTCGGGGTGTAATACTTCGCGGTGGTCAGCCGCAACGCCGCGCCGTCCGGGAGCCGCAGAATGCTCTGGACCGAGCCTTTGCCAAACGTGGTCTCGCCCACCAGCACCGCGCGCTTCAAGTCCTGCAACGCCCCGGCCACGATTTCGCTGCCGCTGGCGCTGCCGGCATTGATGAGCACCACCACGGGCAGGTTCAGGAATTTTTTGCCGCCGGCGGCCCGGTAGCGGCTGATCTGACGCGGGTCGCGGCCTTCGGTGGAGACGACCATCTCGCCGCGCGGCACGAATTTGCTGGCGACCTTGATGGCGGCATCCAGCAGACCGCCCGGATTGTAACGCAGGTCGATGACCAGGCTGGTCATGCCCAGCTTTTCCAGTTTCTCCAGGGCCGCTTCGAATTCATCGGCCGTCGGCACGTTGAACTGGGTCACCCGGATGTAGCCGATGTCATCCTTGAGCATCTTCACGTCCTTCACGCTCTCGACCTTGATCTCGGCGCGCTCGATGGTGTGGTCCTTGACGCGCTCGGCGGGATCTTTGGCCCTCGGACGAAACACGCTAATGGTGACCTTCGTGCCGGGATCGCCCCGCAACATGCGAACCGCCTCTTGCAGATTCATTTTTTCGGTGACTTTGCCGTCGATGCGGATGATGCGGTCGCCCGGCAACAATCTCGCGCGCGCGCCCGGCGTGTCTTCCATCGGCGCGACCACGGTCAGAAAACCGTCCTTGGACATGGTGATGACGATGCCCAGTCCGCCAAATTTGCCTTCGGTATCATCCTGCATGTCCTCGAACACCTGCGGCTCCATGAACTGGCTGTGGGGATCGAGCGACCCCAACATCCCCTTCAGCGCGTTGTAGGTCATCTCCTGATACGTGACCTTCTCGCCGTCCACGTAATTGGCCCGGATCATCTCCATGACCTGAGCCATGACCTTGAAATGCTCGTAGGGATCGTCCTTGTCGGTGGTGACGGTGGCCGCCGAATAGATGCGGGCCGCCACGCCCAGATTGATGGCCAACAACACGATCACCAACCCCATTGCCACACGTCGTATGCTCATAAATGGATCTCTTTCTCTCTCCCGTCGCGCCTACAATAAGCGCCGACCATCGCCGAATCAAGCCCCTTGCGGACCCCGCCGGATGCCGGCAGGCTTCATCTGCGGCTACTTCACCAACTCCATGGCCGCCGTGCGGAACGCGGCGAGTTGTTTCGTCGAGCGCGCCTCCAGATAACAGCGGAACACCGGTTCCGTGCCCGACGCGCGGAACATCACCCAGCACCCGTCGTTGAGCAGAAACTTGTAACCGTCGATCGTCACCGTCTCTCTGACCTGTTGCCCGCCAAATTCGCTCAATCCCCCGGCAAACCGCTGCAGCCATTGCTCCTTGCGCTCGGGTGTGACGCGCAAATTGATCCGGTCGCTGACGATCGTGCCGGCCTGTTTTTGGATCGTCTTCAACACCTGGCGCAGGCTCTTTCCCTCGTAGGCGAGCAACTCCGCCATCAACAGACAGGCCAGAATTCCGTCCTTCTCCGGCACATGCCCCTTCACGCTCAACCCACCGCTCTCCTCCCCGCCCACGATCACCGGCTCGCTTTCCATCGACGCCCCGATGTACTTGAACCCCACCGGCGTCTCGCGCACCGGCACCCCAAACATCTGCGCCACGGCGTCCACCAGATGACTCGTCGCCACCGTCCGCACTACCGCGCCCGTGAACCTCCGGTTCTTCACCAAATGGTACAGCGCAAGCGCCAGCACCTCGTTGGCGGTCAGAAACGTTCCGTCGCCGTCAATGATCGCAAACCGGTCGGCATCCGGGTCCAGCCCCAGCCCGAGCGCGAACCGCCCGCGCTTCATCCGCGCCAGCAACTCCCCCATGTGCTCCTTGATCGGCTCCGGATGGCCATCGCCAAACAACGGATTCAACTCGCCGTGGACGGCTTCCACGCGCCAGCCGCCGCGTTTCGCCAGCAACACGTCGAGATACCCGCGCCCCGTCCCGAACATCAAATCGACGACCGCATTCTTCCGGCGCCGTCGCAACGCCGCAAAATCCAAGAGCTTCCCCAACTGCGCGACGTACTCCGGCATCGGATTGAAAATTTTCACCGCCGACTTCGAACTCTGCACACTGGTTACTGAACACTGAACACTCAACTCCTCTGCCTTCGCCTCGATCCCCTTGCACACCTCGGCCGGGGCGGGCGCGCCGTTGGCCACATTGAACTTCAGTCCGTTGTATTCGGGCGGGTTGTGACTGGCTGTGATGTTGATGCCGCCGGCAGCGTTGTGCAGCCGAATACAATGGGAAATGACTGGCGTCGGCACATCGCAGTCGGTCAACCACACCGCGTACCCGTACCCGGCCACGACCTCCGCACAGCGCGTGGCGAACTCACGCGACAGAAACCGCGTGTCATGCCCGACGATCAGCAACCGCCGCTTGCCGGGTGGCGGGTTGGCCTCCAGATACTGCGCAATCGCGTGGGCCGCCAGTTCCAGGTTCGCAAACGTGAACGTGTCGCTGATAATCCCCCGCCAACCGGACGTGCCGAACTTGATGACCGACATGCCCGCATTATAATCAGCCCGGCCCACCCGTCCACCGGAATGCACCGTGGTGTTTCAATTTGACACCCCCGCACTTTCGTTTCACCATCGCTCCCAGAAATTGAAGTGCGGCGATACTTCGTGTGTTGCCGCTGACTTCAAAAAATCGCATGAGCCGCGACCCAGCCGCGTCGCCCCAGTCGGGCCGCAACACTCCTGTCTCACCGCTTGTCGATTGATCGACGATGGTGCTATCCTGAGTCGAGTGAAGACGGCACTGGACATCCTCGCGGCCGGATTGGCGAGTCGGTCCGCCCAAGCGTTACTCATTGGCGGACTCGCGCTCCCGGCCTACGGCGTCGTGCGCCAGACGGTGGACGTGGATCTCCTGCTCGCCGATGCCGACGAGACCATCGTCTTGGAAATACTGCGCCAGGCCGGCTACGGGGAGCGGCAACGCACCGCGACCTTCGTGCGTTACTCGCATGAATCACCGCTGCTGATGGATGTGGACGTGTTGCTCGTGGATCGCGCGACGTTCGACAAATTGATGGACGCGAGCCAACCCTACCGCATTGGGGAGACGACGTTTCGCGTTCCCGCCGTGGCCCATTTGATCGCGCTCAAGCTCCACGCCATCCGCCACAACCGTGACCGGGAACTCAAGGACTTGAGTGACATCGTCGAGTTGCTCCGCACCAATCCGCGCGCCGTTTCAACCGATGATCTCCAAGCCCTGTGCGACCGCCACGGCCCGCCCGGCATCTACCAAACACTGAAGAGCTACCTATGAAACCCACGCTCCAACTGCCCGCATTCGACGTGCCGCCGCTTCCGCCCAAGCAGCTCACCCCGTCTGCGCTGCTCACTTGGCTCACCGTCAATTACCAGCAACTTCGCCGCTCCGAGTCCTTTGAACGGATCCGCGACCAAGCCACGCGCCGCCCGAGTGACGCTCCGTTCCGCCTCGACTAGCCCCACGCTCATCCCAAACCAGTCGGGGCCAATTGATGTAATAATTACTACACGGATTGGCCCCGGCGGTAGAACACGCTCCCCAAAACCAACCCCTTCGCCGGGGCCGTCTCAATCACCGCCGTCCGGTTCTTGCCGGCCAGCAACGCGCGCAAATGCTCGACGGTCAAGCTCCCCTCTCCCACTTTGACCAGCGCCCCAACGATCGAGCGCACCATCTTGTAGAGAAAACCGTCGGCCGCCACGGCGATGGTCAGCCGGTGGCCACGCCTTGTAACCGTGAGGCGCGTGATCGTCCGCACGGGACTCCGGTCCGACTTCGCCGACAACGCCGAGAAATCGTGCCGGCCTTTCAGCAATCGCACGCCGCGACGCATGGCCGCCACGTTCAGCGGTCGGGCGTGATGCCAGGCGTAGGCGCGCAGAAACGGGTCGGCGACCGCGCCGCAGTCAATCTGATACCGGTACTCCTTCCCCTTCGCCGAGAACCGGGCGTGAAACTTCGTGTCCACCTCCTGCACGCGGGAGATGCGGATGTCGTCGGGCAGATTGGCGTTGAGAGCACGGAGGAGAATCGGTGGACGGTGGACGGTGGACAGTGAACAGTGGGCGACTTGCGCGCGAGCGTGAACGCCGGCATCCGTGCGGCCCGAACCGTGAACGCGGACAGATTTGCCGGCAATCCTGGCCAGTGCTTCCTCGATCAGTTGCTGCACGGTGGTCGCATTCGGCTGCACCTGCCAGCCACCGTACCGCGTCCCGTCGTAGGCGATGGTGAGTTTGTAGCGGCGCTCTATGAGCGCCGTTTCCGCCCCTCGGCGGTCACAGACCGCCGCTACTGTTTTCCTGGCTCTTCGCATCGAGGTAACTCTGCAACATCAATTGCGCGGCGAGTTGGTCGATCTTTTCCTTGCGGTCACGGCGGCGGACGTTCCCCTCGATCAACACGCGCTCGGCTTGCACACTGGTCAATCGTTCGTCCCAGCGCTGCACCGGCAACGCGGTCGCGGCCTGCAACGCGGCGATGAACGCCAGCGTCCGCTCCGTTTGTTCACTGGCCGTGTTGTCGAGCCGCCGCGGTATGCCCACAACGATCGTTCCGGCCCCGCGTTCGGTCGCCACGCGCAAGACCTCCTCGATTTGCGGGGCCACGTAGCCGATGGACTGGGCGATGGTGCCGGTCTCATCACTGATGGCGAGACCGACGCGTTTGCTGCCGAAATCGACGCCAAGAATACGCATGGATTACAACAACTGCCGGTGCTTCCTCTGCCCCGCCAACTGCTTCACCAACTCCCGCACCTTCTGCGACTGGTGCTTGTGACACACCAAGGTGGCATACGGGGTGTGAACGACAACCAAATCCTTCACGCCAACCAAGCCGATCAAATGCTTCTCGTCGCTCACCGCGATGCAGTCCGCCGCCTCGACGGTGGCAATCGCGCCGCGCGCCACGTTGCCGGCCCCATCCGCGGGGAAATGGCGGGCAACCGCCGCCCAGTCGCCGACGTCGTCCCACGCGAAATCGCCGTTAGCCACGACCACGTTGCCCGCTTTCTCCATGATCGCGTAGTCCACCGAGATTTTTTCCAGCTTCGGGTAAACCCGCTTAAGAGTTCGCGCATCCCGGATGCTCTCGATCTGTCGCCACATCTCGGGCTGGTGTTGCCGGTAGGCGGCGGCAATGGCCCGCAGCGACCACACGAAGATGCCGGCATTCCAGCGGTATTGGCCGCTGGCCACGTACTGCTCGGCGGTGGTGCGGTCGGGTTTCTCGACGAACCGGTTGGCCTTCGAAAACCGGTCGCTGATCCGCTCGCCGAGTTGCACGTAGCCGTAACCGGTGTGTGGCATCGTCGGCTGAATCCCGATGGTGATCAGGACCTCGTGGTTGGCGGCGAACGTCAGCGCGTCGCGGAAAGTTTCTTGATAACGGGTCACGTCGCCAATCCAGGCATCCGCCGGCACCACGGCCATGACCGCGTTGGGATCGCGCTCCGCAATGAAGCTGACGGCCAGCGCAATGCAGGGCGCGGTGTTGCGCCCGACCGGCTCGGCGACCACGTTGCGGATTTTTGGAAGCTGGCGGCGGACTTCCCGCACCTGCTCCTGGTTTGTGACCACCAAAACGCGCGACGCCGGGAACAACGGCCGCAGCCGCGCCACGGTCTCCTGAATCATTGTGCGTTTGCCGACGATGGGCAGAAGCTGCTTCGGTCGTTTCCGCCGGCTCGCCGGCCAGAACCGTTCCCCCGACCCGCCGCCCATGATCACCAGCCAGTTCATTTCACCGCCTTCACCATCGGCGCGACGAACCGCGCCACCTTCAGCGCCAGTTGCCGGTCATGGCCGAGTTTGGCGATTTGGTTCACGATGGCGCTGCCGACGACCACTCCGTCGGCCATGCTCGCGACGGTGCGGGCCTGCGCGAGGGTCGAAACGCCAAACCCAACCGCCACCGGCAAGCCACTGAATCGCCGGATCGTCTTCACCATCGGCGTGATGGAGGCCGAGACGGATTTCTGCATGCCGGTCACGCCTTCGCGGGACACGTAGTAGATGAATCCGCCCGCGTGCCGCGCGATCTCCCGCACGCGCGCCGGCGGTGTAGTGGGCGCGACGAGATAAATCGGGTGGACCCCAGCCCGTTTCATCACTTGCTCGTAACCGGCGGCCTCCTCGGGTGTCAGATCGAGCGCCAGTACGCCGTCCACGCCGGCTGTCGCAGCGTTGCGCGCGAATTGTTTCACGCCGTGGCGGTGGATGATGTTGAAATAGACATAGAGCACGATCGGCGTCTGCACGCCCTGCCGGCGCAGCGCGGCCACGGTTTCCAACACGCCCCGCAGCGTCGTGCCAGCCCGTAGCGCGCGCTCGGCGGCGAGTTGGTTCACGATACCATCGGCCAACGGATCGCTGAACGGTACGCCGAGCTCGAGCACATCCACCCCAACCCGCTCGAATTCGCGGGCAATGGCCGCTGTCGCCTTCAAGTTCGGGTCGCCCGCCGCGATGTAGGCGATGAACGCCTTCTGGCCGGCCGCGCGCAGAGCGCGAAATTTGGCGTCAATGCGGTTCATGAGAATTGCGCACGTAAATAAACCGCAGACCTTCGAGGGTCAACAGCGGATTCACGTGCTCGATCTCGGGAATCTTGCGGGCGATCAAATCGCCGTACCCGCCAGTCGCCACGACCACGGCACGGCGCATACCCGGCTGACGCCGCAATTCGTGCAAAATCTCCTTCACCAACCCGCGGTAGCCGATCACCGCCCCGACCCGCATCGCGGCTACGGTGCTTTTGCCAACAACCGAGCGCGGCTCGGCGAGCCGGATGCGCGGCAACAAGGCCGTGCGCTGGTACAGATAATCGGTCACCGACGCCAATCCCGGCGCGATCACGCCCCCGACGTATTCACGCCGGCCATTCACGATGTCGAACGTCACCGCCGTGCCGAAATCCACCACGATGGCGGGTGCGCCGTACAGCCGTGCGACCCCGACGGCGTTGGCGAGCCGGTCCGCGCCGATCTGTTTCGGACGGGGATAGCGGATGCCGATGCCCAGGTCGATGTTGGCGCTGACCATCAACGGTCGAGCCGGCAGTTTGGGCAACAGCTTCTTTGTCGCCTTTGGAACGACCGAGGCGAGCACGATCCCTGAAACCGGCCCGGTCGCGACGGGGACGTCGCTCCCACCAAGAATAGCCGACGTCGGTACGCGACTCACGCGCACAATGCGTCGCTCGTTAGCGAGCGCGAAGCTCGTGTTGGTGTTGTTGATGTTGATCAGGAGAAACATAGGAGATCGCCGCCGCGGATGTGTTCGATCTGGCCGTTGTCTTTGCGCACCAGCAATGCGCCGTCGCCATCCAGGGCATGCGCCTGGCCTTCCACCCGGCGCGAGCCGATGTTGACCACCAATTGCTTGCCGAGCGTGTCGCACAACCCGGCCCATTCGGTGGCGACCGCTTCAAAATCGTCCACCACGCGCGCGTAGTACGCATCGAGCGCGGCGAGAACTTTCGCCGCCAACGCGGTCCGTGATTGCGCCTGCCCGGTCTCAATCCGCAGCGACGTGGCCTGCGCGCGCAGTTCGGGCGGGAAATCTTCCGGCAGACTGTTGACGTTCACCCCGATGCCCAGAATCACGGCGTCTTTGCCGGCTTCGGTCAGGATGCCGGCCAGTTTGCGGCCACCGAGGGTGACATCGTTGGGCCATTTGATGCGCGCGCGCTGTTTGACGGCGCGGGCCACCGCGACGCTGGCGGCCACGGTGATCCGCGAGTACGCCGTGGCCGGCAACTCCGGCCGTAGCAGAACGGAAAACCACAGCCCGCGCCCGCGCGGCGACACCCAGCGCCGGCCGTGTCGGCCGCGCCCGCGGGTTTGGGATTCGGCGAAAACGACGAGTCCCTCCGCGGCGTGGCTCTTGGCCAGGCGCGTGATCACGTCGTTCGTCGAGGCGGTCTCGTCAAACACCTGCACCTCGCGACCGATCACCCGCGTGTCGAGCAACGCCTGAATTTCGTCGGCGGTGAGCCGGTCGGGCGATTCGAGGAGGCGGAGACCGAGGTGGGGATTGATCTCGATCTGGTAGCCGCGCTGCTGGAGTTCGGCGAGGCCGGCCGTGACGAGCGGTGCCGGCACGCCGGCGCACTGGCGCAACTCGTCGAAGGACACGTAGCCGCTGGCGTTGCGGTGAAGCGCGTCGAGAATGGCCGTCGTCCCTGCCCTCATGGATGCCGGCAGTGTAACGGGCGGGTCGGCGGAGCGTAAGTAAATTCCGGTGCAAGCCCGGTCGCGGCGGGGACGCCGCTCCTACCGCGGAGGTTTCACCACGAAGAACGGCTGGATTTTCGGGTACAGTTTGTCGCCGATCCCATCGACCCTCCGCAAGTCCTCGACGCGTTCATACGGTCGCCCGGCGATGATGCGGGAGGCCAGCGCCGGGCCGATGCCGCTGATGGATTGCAACTGTTGTCGGGTGGCGGTGTTGAGATCGATAGGCCGAGATGGCGACGGAGGTGGGGAACGAATGCGGTCGCGGAATTCGTCCAACTCGCGTTCCTCCTCGCGTTGCTCGGCCCGCAACTCGACCAGCCCTTCGGGATCGCTCTCCGCCCAGATACCCGCCCGGCGCAGGATCGCCTGCAATTCCAGATCGTGCAGACGCTCGACCATCTCGCCTGCCGACACGCCCTCGGCCGTCTCCCGCCGCGCCCCGAAGGCCCGCGCCAACCCCTGCTCCACCAGCAAACTCGCCAAATCCTTGCCGTCCGCCGTCGTGACGAACGCATAATAACGAGGTGTGACCGACCGCCCCATCGCGCTGGCAAAGGCTGTTTGCACCGTGAACGGCTTGGCCAACTGCTCGGCCACGAAGCCTTTTGCCTTTTTCCCAAAGGAAACAATCTGCGCCGGATCCGTGATCCCGAAATATCGCGCCTGATCCCGCACCCGTTTCGCGTCCACATCGGAAACCGCCGTCGTTTCCGGACAGTCCGCGAAATAAAGTCGGAGAATCAACTCCCGCTCCCCCGCCTTCACGTGAAAGCTGTCCCCATCGTTGGCCGGGTGATCCAACAGCCGGCAATCCGTGAACTTCTGCAGATTCCCCGCCCCGCTGGCCGCCGGCACAATCGCCAGCCACACGACCAACAGGATGCGCGCCCGGTTCATTTCAAATCCAAGCCGTACCGATGAAATTCTCTGTCACGTTTCCAGCCCAGCTACTCACAATGCTTATCGGTAAATCTCACGGCGATGGCCAACGGTGACCAAGTAAATGGTGTTCTTCGACAAATCAAACTGGTAGATCACCCGGTAGTCACCCACGCGCAATCGAAACTCCGGTAATCCTTTCAGCCGATGGTGGGGAAACTGGCGGAGCCGGGAACCGACTTCCGTGATCTTGGCTTCGATCTGTTGCCGGGCGCGGGCATCCAGCTTGAAAAAGGCGGCGTCGAACTCCCGCGAGTAGATTTCCTGGTGACCCACGAGGCCATTCAGGATTCATGAACCCGGACGCGCCCTGCGGCAATGTCCTGTCGGCCACGCTCGAGGCTGGCCTTGAACTCGTCGGTCATCGCGCGTTCATCTTCCAGATAGTCCTGAATCCAACTCTGCAATTCTTCCACCTCTGGCCGAGACAGGCCTTGAATGGCCTTCTCGATTTCCTGAATGCTCATGGCCGAATCATACCGGCAACGCAACCCGTTTTCAAGCGCAGTCCCACCTGGCGTATCTGGATCCGTGAAGTCACATCAGCAGTCTATCGCGCATCGCCCTTCACCGTAGGCAAGCCGAGTCAGACGGAGCGGAGTTTGACGACACGCCGCACCCTGTACTCCCGCAGCAAACGCATCAGTGAGGTTTCTGATCCAATTGCGGATCGAACCGGGCAACCGCGTTACTGTCACGAGCGCGGAGTTGTCCCCGGCTACACCGAATCTATGACCAAGATTCGAGTGTCAGCCCCGCCACCCGCTGGAATTCTGTGACATTGTTGGTCACCAGAATTAGACCGTGAGACAAGGCTTGACCGGCAATCAGCAAGTCGTACGGGCCGATGGGGCGACCTTCACGCTCCAGCGCCATGCGAATCCGCGCGGCCATTTCGGCTGACGCTCGGTCGAACGGCAGTTCATTCACCACGGCAAGGAAGCGGGACAGCTTCAAGCGTTCGGTCGCCGGCTCGCGCGTCTTTTCGACGCCGCAGAACAACTCATAAACCGTCACCATCGAGACGGCGACATCGGCGGGCGATAACCGGCGCAAGCGCTGCACGAACCCTGATTGCTGACGCAGGACACCGATGCAAGTGTCGGTATCGAGCAGATGGGTCATGCCGGCTGGCTACCAACTTCTGATCGTCGGCAACACCCCTGGCGCAAGGCGGACAAAAGCCACGTCGTCAATCCGGATGGATTCGAAGAACCGTTCCGGCCACGCGGTCGGTTTGACCGGTTCCAGCACGACCGACTCGCCTTCGCAGCGAACCGACACCGTGGGGGTTGGCAAGTGAACGCCTTTTGGCAATCGCACTGACAGATGGTCGCCTTCAAGGGTAACGGTGGCTGTTTCCATTGCCGTCACCATACCACATTCTCCAGCGGCGTGTAAATCATCCTGGCTGGGAGGGTAGGAAGCAGTTCACGAATCCATTTCCCGCCGGCAAGCTCAGCGTTTTTCCAGTTGCCGTATTCTTTTAGGCTGAAGTTCTTTTGATAAAGTTTGGTTTCTCGCATTACGCGAGCCATCACACATTTTTCTTGGTAGTTCCTTGTTAGGTACATGTTCTTCCTCCGTCAGGTCATCAGGCCGGCCTTGTCACGGGATTATTTCGCGACAACGATGCGCAGTGTAGTCAGTCAGCGCCGATTGCCGCAAGCAGAAGCGGTGTGTCGTCAGACTCGACTCGACAAGCACGGCCTGACGTGCCAGATAAGTACACACTCCCGATTTGAGATCGCTACGACTAGCTCGTCGGATGTGAACCATCGCCAATCTCCAGCGAGAAATCCACCGCCCGGGCGGAGTGGGTGAGTGCGCCGATGCTGATGTAGTCCACGCCGGTTTCGGCGATGGGGCGGGCGTTGGCGAGGCGGATGCCGCCGCTGGCTTCGGTTTTGGCGCGGCCGGCGACCAGCTTCACGGCTTCGCGTAGTTCGTCGAGCGACATGTTGTCGAGGAGGACGTGCGTGGCGCCGGCGGCGAGGGCTTCTTCCACCTGCTCCAACGTGTCGGCTTCGATGATCACCTGGATGATCGGATGCGATTTACGCGCGGCGGCGACGGCGTCGGCCAGCGCGCGCGGGCCAAGCCGGGTGAGGACGGCGCGGTGGTTGTCCTTGATCATTACGGCGTCGTAGAGGCCCATCCGGTGATTTTGTCCACCGCCGGTGGCGACGGCGTACTTTTCGAGCGCGCGTAGCGTGGGCGTGGTCTTGCGGGTGTCGAGAATCGTGGCGTGCGTGCCGGCGACGGCTTCGACGAATTGCCGGGTGAGCGTGGCGATGCCGGAGAGCCGTTGCACGAAGTTCAGCGCCGTGCGCTCGCCGGTGAGGATGGCCCGGGCGCGGCCACTCAGTCGGCAGACCGGCGCGCTCTGCGAAACGACGTGACCGTCGGCGACGACCAGTTTCACCGTGAGGCCACGGTCGAGTTCGGAGAAGACGGCCTCGACCAGCGGCAGGCCGGCAACGACGCAGGGTTCTTTGGCGACGATCACGGCTTCGGCGCGCATCTCGGCCGGGATGGCGGATTCGGTGGTGACATCGCCGGCGCCGACATCTTCCGCGAGGGCGGCACGGGCGAGGTTGTGGAGGAGGTCGGGGGAAAGGGTGGGCATAGTCGCTCAAACACTTGTGGGAGCGCCCTTCCGGGCGCGATCTGATCTTCGCGGTTTGACAACATGCGTTCGGAGTTTCCGGTCGTATTTCACTTCGCGTCGCCCGGTCGCGCCCGGAAGGGCGCTCCCACCAGCAGCGGTTCCGCTTTTCTTCAACTCGGCGATCTGGTCGCGGAGGATGGCGGCTTTTTCGAACTGGAGGTTCTCGGCGGCCTCAATCATTTCTTCCTCAAGCTCCCGCAGCAGCTCGGCGGTGCGATAGCCACCCGGTGTCTCGCGCACCACTGATGCTTCGATCTCCCGGCCGCGGGTCAACTCGTCGAGGCTGAGTTGCAGTTCGCGTTTCACAGTCTTCGGCGTGATGTTGTGCTCCTGATTGTACGCGAGTTGCTTCGTCCGCCGGTACTCGGTGGTTTCGAGGAATTTCTTGATCGAATTGGTGATGACATCGGCGTAGAGGATCACTTCGGCATTGATGTGGCGCGCAGCGCGGCCGGCGGTTTGGATGAGCGAGGTGGCGCTGCGCAGGAAACCTTCTTTGTCGGCGTCGAGGATGGCGACGAGCGAGACTTCCGGCAGGTCGAGGCCTTCGCGGAGGAGATTGATGCCGACGAGCACGTCGAAGTTGGCGGCGCGGAGCCCACGGAGGATTTCGACACGTTCGATGGCGTCAATCTCGCTGTGGAGATATTTCACGCGGATGCCGACTTCGCGCAGGTAATCGGCGAGGTCTTCGGACGTGCGTTTGGTGAGCGTGGTGACGAGGACGCGCTCGCCTTTCTCGGTGCGCTGCCGGCATTGCTCGATCAGGTCGTCGATCTGGCCTTTGAGCGGTTTGATGGTGACCGGCGGGTCAACGAGACCGGTTGGCCGGATGATTTGCTCGGCGACGACGGCGCTGTGCTGGAATTCATACGGCCCGGGCGTGGCGCTGACAAAGACGCATTGGTTCATCAGTGAGTTAAACTCCTCGAAGTTCAACGGACGGTTGTCCAGCGCCGAGGGCAGCCGGAAGCCGTGCTCGACCAGCGTCGTCTTGCGCGACCAGTCGCCCGCGTACATCCCGCCGATCTGCGGGACGGTGACGTGCGATTCGTCGATGATCAGCAGAAAATCTTTCGGAAAAAAGTCGAGCAGGCAGAACGGCCGCTCGCCTGCGGCGCGACCGCTGAGATGCCGGGAGTAGTTTTCGATGCCGGAGCAGAAGCCCATCTCCTTGAGCATTTCGAGGTCGTACATCGTGCGCGAGTGCATCCGTTGGGCTTCGACGAGTTTGTTTTGCGACTCGAACCACGCGACACGCTCAACCATCTCGGCTTTGATCCCGTCCACCGCGCGCGCGATTTTCGAGTACGGCGTGACCCAGTGTTTGGCCGGGTAAATCGAGGCCTTCTCCACCACTTCCCGTTTCTTGCCGGTGAGCGGATCGAACCGGGTGATTTGCTGCACGCGTTCGCCGTCAAACTCCACTCGAACGGCGTCGTCCATGTAGCTCGGACAGACTTCGACGGTGTCGCCGCGCACGCGGAAGTTGCCACGAGTGAACTCGACGTCGTTGCGGTTGTACTGCATGTCCACAAGTTTGCGCAGCAGATCGTCGCGCCCCATCTCGCTGCCGACGCTGAGCAGCGCCATCATCTCGAAGTAATCCTCGGGCGAACCGAGGCCGTAAATGCACGACACGCTGGCGACCACCACGACGTCGCGGCGAGAGAGGAGCGAACTGGTGGTGGACAACCGCAGCTTCTCGATCTGCTCGTTGATGCTGGCGTCTTTGGCGATGTAGGTGTCGGTCTGCGGGATGTAGGCTTCGGGCTGATAGTAGTCGTAGTAGCTGACGAAATACTCGACGGCGTTGTGTGGAAAGAACTGTTTGAACTCGCTAAAAAGTTGGGCCGCGAGCGTTTTGTTGTGTGAAATGACGAGCGCGGGACGATCCAACGTCTGGATGACATTGGCCATCGTAAACGTCTTGCCGCTGCCGGTCACGCCGAGCAACGTCTGATGCCGATGCCCCGCCGACAGCGACTCCACGAGGGTCCGGATCGCCTGCGGCTGGTCCCCGCGCGGCTTGAACTTGCTGACGAGATCGAACGGCATTGCCGACAGCTTATCACAGACGGTTGCAGTGACAACTGGAGAGCGAGTTGGTACAGTGCGGCCTTGCGAAAGGAGAGTCCTTATGGCGAAAATGGAAAAAAGGAATCTGGCGAAGCCGGAGAATGTGCGGACGTTTGACAAAGGGAAGCTGGAGTTGGTGACGCTCGGCGGAGTCACATTTGGCCGGGCGACGTTGCAGCCCGGCTGGAAATGGTCAACGTGCGTCAAGCCGCTGGTGAACACCAAGAGCTGTGAAGCGCCGCACTTGCAGTATCACGTGTCGGGCCGGTTGGGCGTGCGGATGGATGACGGTAGCGAGGACGAGTTCGGTCCGGGTGAGGTGTCGCTGCTGCCGCCCGGCCACGATGCGTGGGTCGTGGGTAAGGAGCCGGTCGTGATCATCGACATCACCGGCATGGGCGAGTACGCCAAACCGCATTGATAGTGGGCACCCGGTTCAGAGCGTCGCCGTCAGCCACGCCACGGTTTCGGTGAGGAGCCGCTGTTCCCAGGCGTGTTTGTTGAAGGTGTGATCGGCACCGGGGATGATGATCTTCTTCACCGCGCGTTTCGGTGACAGCAACGCCCGTTCGTAAAGGTCGGCGTGGTGCGCCGGCACGGTCTCGTCCTTCGCGCCGTGGATGATCAGGACGGGGCATTGGCATTTGACGACCTCCCGCAGCGGTTTCATCTCGGCAAACTGGCGGACGAAACCGATGCTAACCAGATTGCCTTGGTGATCGGTGAGGCCGGTCTGTGCCAGTGAGGAGACGGCGTCCGGCGTGGACAGCGTGTCGAGGATGCCCGCGCCCTCGGCCACGGGCGCCCAGAGCACAAGCGTGCGAAACCGGCTGCGTTCCCGCCCGACCGCGTACGACGCCACCGCCGCGCCCATGCTCAACCCAACCAGCCCGAGCCGCCGCGAGTTGATGCGCGGATGCCGGGCCAGGAACCGGATGGCTTCGATGGCATCCGCGACCTCGGTGCGGATGGTCATGTCCTCGGACTCGCCGGCGCTGTCGCCCGAACCGCGGTAATCGAATCGCAGACTGGCGATGCCCTTCTGCGCGAGCCGGCGGGAGAGTTTGACGAACATCCGGTGCGCTTCCACCTTCGTGCCGGTAAACCCGTGCAGGATCAACGCCGCAGGGAAACGTCCGCGTCGGCCCGCCGGCAGATGCAGCATGCCGACGAGCTGCTGGGCTTTGCAGTCGAACGTGACCGGCGTTTCCATGGCCGCGCAGTTTAGGGTTGAATGTGGTGCGTGGAAAGTTGAAAAGAGCGGGCCATGCCGATTCGGTGCGACTACCACATGCACACGCCGCGCTGCCAACATGCCGCCGGCCCGATCGAGGCGTACGTCGAACGCGCCCTCGCGCTCGGCCTGGGCGAAATGGGATTCGCCTGCCACAACCCCCTCCCCCACGGCTACGGCGCCAACGTCCGCATGACCGAGTCCGAACTGCCCGACTACGTCAACGACGTGCTTCGGCTGCGCGAAGTTTACCGCGGACAGATCGACGTGCGGCTTGGCCTGGAGATGGATTACGTCGTCGGCTTGGAAGACTACCTGCGCCAACAGGCCGCCGATTACCCGTGGGACTACCTCATCGGCTCGATCCACTATCTCGATCCCGCGTGTCGCACTCCCTCCTGGCCACGCAACTACGCGGGCGACATCCACGCTCTTTATGCCCGGTACTTTGAACTCGTCCGACAGATGGCTGGCAGTGGGTTGTGTGACATCGTCGCGCATTTCGACGTGCCGAAACGCACCGGTCGCGCCCCGGGGGAACGGGAAACCGAAGCCATCGCCGCGACCCTCGACCAGATTGCCCGTGCCGGCATCGCCCTCGAGATCAACACCTCCGGCTACCGGCATGCCGAGCCGCCGTGGCCCGAACCGTATCCGAGCCTGGCGATTGTCGAACAAGCCCTCGCCCGTGGCATCCCGCTGACGGTCAACTCCGACGCGCACTCGCCAGTGCAGGTGGGGTGGATGTTTGACGAGGTGGAGAAATTCCTCGCGCGTCAGGGCTGCCGGCAGTTGTGGCGGTTTGAGAAGCGGCGACGGACGGCCTACGCGTTATGACGATTTCTCGCTGCGCGCACTCACGACGATGTACAGCACGACGCCCACGCAGATGCCGCTGTCGGCGACGTTGAAGGCCGGCCAGTGGTACGTGCCCAGGTGGAAATCCAGGAAATCAATCACGGCGCCCGCGCGGAGTCGGTCGATGGTGTTGCCAACGATCCCGCCCACGATCAACCCCAGCGCCACCGCGCTGGCCCGGTGCTTGAGCAGCAGCGAATGCCGGAACAGCACCACGCCCAGGACGCAGAGAATCCCGACAATCGTGAGCACGAGGTTGCTGTCTTGGAACATTCCCCAAGCGGCGCCGGTGTTGCGCCAGTTGACCAGTTGGAAAAACCCGGGGATGACCACGCGGGTTTCGGTCGGTTCCAGGAGCCGGACGATCAGGAGTTTCGTGGCCTGATCAATCGCGGCGACCAGCGCCGCGATGGACAACAACCATCTCACTCACCGCTCCTCGGACTCTTCTCTTCGGGCTCCTCGCCCTCTTCCTCGTCGTCCGCGGTTTCCGTAAAACTGGAAACCGGGCGCAACGTGCCGCGCCGGTCCTTCTCGACGCCGGCCTGGCAGTGGACACACAACCGGGCAAACGGCACGGCTTCCAGCCGTTCGCGGGCCACGGCTTTCTCGCACATCTCGCAGATGCCGTAGGTGCTGACCTCCAAACGCTTCAGCGCCTCCTCGATTTCGTAGAGCGCTTCCTGTTCGCTCGAGACCAGGCTCAACGCGAATTCACGGTCGAAACTGTCGGTGCCGGCATCGGCCATGTGCGCGCTGTAGCCGCTCAACTCGCCCGACGCTTCGCGCTGGGTGCGTTTGAGATTTTCGCTGGCGAGAAAACTCACGCCATCGATCAAATGATCGCGCAGATCGAGCAACAACTTGCGGTACTTCTCGATGGCTTCCTTGGAAAGCCTAAGTTTCTTGGGCGGAACAAACGCTTCCGGCTTCGCTTCCGGCGTGGGCGCAGCGACGAGGCGCTTGGCTGGCGCGGCCTTGGCCTTCGCGACGCGTGCGGGTGACCGGACCGGTTTGGCCTTGGCCTTGACCGTTTTCTTGGCAGCTTTCTTGGCTTTCTTCATGAATTTCCCCGCACCTTTCTCAACTCTTCTTCGACAACCCCGTCACGGTCCCAGCGCAACGCCCGCACAACTCCGGGTGCGCCGCGTCCGCCCCCACATCCTCCGTCCAGCGCCAACAGCGCCCGCACTTCTTGCCGGCCGCGCGGCTGACCGTCACCTGCAACGCGCCACCCGTCGGCTTCCCCACCCGCACCTGCGAGACGATGAACACCGGCTCCAGCGTCGCGCCAAAACTTTCCAACAACTGGCCGGTGGCTTCGTTGTCCGGCACGATCGCGACCTGTGCCTCCAGCGACTTGCCGATCGCGCCGCTCGCGCGCATCTTCTCCAACTCGCCGCACACCACCTCGCGCACCGCGCGCAACTTCTCCCAGCGCGCTTCCAGCGGCCGGTCGCGCTGCCGATCATCCGCCACGGGAAAGTCCGCCAGATGCACCGACGCCGTTCCCCGTCCCGGCAACGTCTGCCACACTTCCTCCGCGGTGAACGGCAGCACCGGCGCGAGCAATTTCGCCAGCGCGGCCGCCGTTTCGCACATCGCCGTCTGCGCGGAGCGTCGTTCCGGCGAATTGGGCGCAAACGTGTACATCAGGTCCTTGGTCACGTCAACGTAAAAGGACGACAATTCCACCGCGCAAAATTCATTCACTGCGTGATACACCCGGTGGAACTCGTATTGCTCGTACGCCTCGGTCAAATCCGCCACCACCGCCTGTAGCCGCGACATCAACCAACGGTCGATTTCGCTCAACTTCGGCAGCGGCACCGCATCGCGCGCCGGATCGAAGTCGTACAAGTTCGCGAGCAGGATGCGCAGCGTGTTGCGAATCTTCCGGTAGGTCTCGCTGACCTGTCCGAAGATTTCATCCGACAACGGCACATCGCCCTGATAGTTCTCCGACGCCACCCACAACCGCAGCACGTCCGCGCCGTACTTGCTCACGTAGTCTTCGGAGTTTGCCGGTCGGCCTGCCGACTTCGAGACCTTCGCCTTCTTGCCGGTTTCCTCGACATGGACGACCAGAAATCCGTGCGTCACCACCGTCTTGAACGGCGCGCGCTTCACGGTCGCCATCGCTGTAAGCAACGACGACTGAAACCAGCCGCGATGCTGATCGCTGCCTTCGAGATACACATCGGCGGGCTCGCGCAACTCCCGGCGTTGCTGCAAAACCGCCCGATGACTCACGCCCGACTCCAGCCACACGTCCACGATGTCCGGGCTTTTCGCGAGATCGGCCGACCCGCATTGCGGGCAGTTGACCTCGCCGAACAGATCCTTCACCTCGCGCTCGAACCAAATGTCCACGCCTTCCTTGGCGACATGCTCCCGGAATTTCAAAATCAGATTCTTATCGAGCAGCGGCTTCCCGCACTGCCGGCATTCCAGGAACGGCAACGGCACGCCCCACGCCCGCTGCCGGGAGATGCACCAGTCGGGCCGCTGTTCGATCGTGCCGCTGATCCGGTTCTCGCCCCAGGCCGGCACCCACTTGACCCGCTTCACCTCGGCCATTGCACGCTGACGCAGTCCATCCTGATCGAGCGCGATGAACCACTGTTCCATCGCGCGAAAGATGATCGGGTTCTTACACCGCCAGCAGTGCGGGTAGGAATGCTTCACGTCCGCCGACGCCGCCAACCTGCCGGTGGTGCGCAGATGCTCGACAATCGGCTTGTTCGCTTTGAACACGAACTGTCCCGCGAATTGCCCGGCCTCCTTCGTGAACACCCCGCCGTCGTCCACCGGCGCAAGCGTCTCCAGCCCGTACTTCTGCCCGATCTCATAATCTTCCGCCCCGTGCCCCGGCGCGGTGTGCACCAAACCCGTCCCCTGCTCCAACGTCACGTACGGCGAGTGAACAAACTTCGACGGTCGTGGCATAAAAGGATGTTGGGCTACGAGTCCATCGAATCCGAGTAATCCACCGAATTCCTCAACTATTTGCAGACGAACATCACACGCGCGCTCGACATCCAGTAGCCGCTCTTTGGCAACGATCCACACTTCACCTCGTCTGATTGTCGGTGGCAGTGCTGCCCCACTCGGCCCCGTTTCTGTGGCAACTCGCGCTCGCACATACGTGAAATCCGGCTTCACCGCGATGGCGAGATTGGCCGGCAACGTCCACGGCGTGGTCGTCCAGATCACCGCGAACTCGTGGTCGCGCCCGTTGACCGGAAACTTCACGAACACCGACGGCGACGTGTGATCGCTGTACTCGACCTCCGCCTCCGCCAATGCTGTCCGGCAAGTCGCGCACCAGTAAACGGGTTTCTTGCCGCGATAGATGTAGCCGTCACCGACCATCTCCGCGATGGCCCCGATGATCTCCGCTTCGTACTGCGGACTCATCGTCAGGTACGGGCGCGCCCAATCGCCAAACACGCCGAGCCGCTTAAACTGCTGGCGCTGCACGTCGATGTATTTCTCTGCGAACTGCCGGCAGTGCTTCCGCAATTCAGCCTGGGAAACTTTCTCGCCCGACTTATCAAACTGTTGCTTGACCTTGTACTCGATCGGTTGACCGTGACAATCCCACCCCGGCACGTACGGCGCGCGATAGCCGCGCATCGTCTTGTATTTGATGATGATGTCTTTGAGGACTTTGTTCAGGGCCGTGCCGATGTGGACATCCCCATTCGCGAACGGCGGCCCGTCATGCAGCACGAACAACTCCGCCGACGCCCGCGCCGCCTGCGCTTTTTCGTAGAGCCGGTCGCTTTCCCAGCGCGCCAACATCTGCGGCTCGCGCTTCGGCAGGTCGGCTTTCATCGGAAACGCCGTCTGCGGCAGATTCAACGTGTCTTTGTAGTTGGCTGGTGTTTCCGCCATGTTTTCCCCAAAAAGGCGGGCCAACGTATCACGCACCCCCGGGGGTGTCAACGCGCCGCCGACTGTGCCCGCGCTCGGTGGGCGCGGCGGGCTTTCCGGTTGACCCATCAAACCCGTTGCGGTCATCGCCCGCGGCTACAACTGACCGACCCGGCGACATCTACGCGCGATAATGCTAACGACTCCGCAGCCGTCTCTGCTATGCTGTTCTCGCCGACCGTTTCCCCCCGAACGGAGTTGAGGATGACCAGACGCGAACGGTTGATGGCCACGCTGCGCGGAGAACCAGTGGACCGGCCCGCGGTGAGCTTTTACGAAATCGGCGGCTTCGCGGTGGATCCGGACGACCCCGATCCGTTCAATGTCTGCAACGACCCCTCGTGGCGACCGCTCCTGCAACTGGCCGAGGAGAAAACGGACCTCATTCGAATGCGCTCGCCCATTCGGCGGGACCCGCCCGGTTCACCGCGGGAAAAGTTCTTCAAGACGATCAACTGGGAGGAAGGCGATTCGCGCTTCACGCGCGTCGAAATCCACGTCGCGGGCCACGTGCTCACGCAGATCAATCGTCGCGACCGCAACGTGGCGACCAGTTGGTGTCTGGAGCATTTCCTCAAGACCAAGGACGACGTGCTCGCCTATCTCGAATTGCCGGACGAAATCTTCGCGCACGAGGTGGATGTAACGCCGCTGATCGAGGAGGACCAACGCATCGGCGACCGGGGCATTGTGATGGTGGATACCGGCGACCCGATCTGTTCGGCCGCCCTGCTGTTCTCGATGGAAGATTACACCGTGTTCGCCTTCACCGAGCGCGAACTGTTTCACCGTCTGTTGCAGAAACTCGCGCGCCCGTTGTGGGCCATCACCGAGACCGTCGCCCGCGAGTTCCCGGGTCACCTCTGGCGCATCTACGGCCCGGAATACGACGGCGAACCATACCTGCCCAACCACCTGTTCGAGGAATACGTCGTCCGCTACACGCAACCGATGGTCAAGAGCATCCGGCGCCACGGAGGTTTCCCACGTCTCCACTGCCACGGTCGCATCCGCAATCTCCTGCCTCATTTCATCCGCATGGGCGCAACCGCCACCGACCCCGTCGAACCGCCGCCGCAAGGCGACATCGGCCTCGCCGAAGTCCGGCAGAACTACGGCAAGGATCTCGTCCTGTTCGGCAACCTCGAGTGCTCCCACATCGAAGTGAAATCACCCAAGGAGTTCGAAAAGATCTGCGCCCAAAGCATCCGTGACGGCACCGCCGGTAAAGGCAAAGGCTTCGTCCTCATGCCCAGCGCCGCACCCTACGGCCGCACCATCACCCCGAGCACGATGGCGAATTATGAGACGATGGCGCGGTTGGTAGAGAGATTCTAGCGTTTGGTCTCGCGCAAAGTCGCCAAACCGCCAAGCTTGTAGCCGCGCGCGGTGAGCGCAGCGGGGTGTGTGGCTTCCAATCCCCGGAATCAAGAGTGTGACGGGCTGTGGTCGGTATGAGTCGGTAGTGGTCGGTTATGGTCGTCCGCGCGGAGGAATTAGGTTTTTTTATATGGGGCAGAAGCCCCATCAGAGAGAGAGCAGTCACGACTCCCACCAAGACCGTCGTCCAATTTGACCAGAACTGACTTTACTCCAACGAAATCATCGCAGGTTGAATAACACCAAGCGGACATGATGTCAATGCGCGTTGAACCAACATCTGGGACTTGGCCACGAGTTGCAAATCGGCAGCGCTTGTGTATTCTTGCGCCATGCGCACGAACGCAAAGACGTTTTTCTTTTGGGCTGCACTGATCGCGTTTGCGGGCCTTGTGCTTTTCATCGCTCTTAGAGCGTGTTTCAAAAGTCTAAATCTTTCGTAAGTGGTTGGTGCGATTTTACTTCCGGACTGTCTCCAAATCTGTTTCAAGATCGGGATGCAAAATGTATCCCTGTATCCCAGCAGTCTCACT
>Ga0247727_10003928_pt1 | contig 32298 bp, 28 predicted proteins | sample WisWelCaveWW1625_FD_202498 | JGI IMG/M metagenome (GOLD analysis project Ga0247727, IMG submission 202498) | Biofilm microbial communities from Wishing Well Cave, Virginia, United States - WW16-25 | ecosystem: Environmental > Aquatic > Deep subsurface > Groundwater > Cave microbial mat | place...
CGGTCGTCCTGGGCGCCCTCGTCTTCGTGCTCATTCAGCCGGTCGTCTTCCTGCGGCCGGTCATGGGTGAGATGGACTTCTGGGCCGGGACCTTCTCGTTGGCTCTGTTCGCCCTGATCGAGGTCGTCGCTTTCGCCTGGGTCTTCGGGATGGACCCGGCCTGGGAGGAGATCACACGCGGCGCGGACGTCCGGATCCCGCGGGTCTTCTACTACATCATCAAGTACGTGACACCGCTCTACCTCATCGTCATCTTCGGGTTCTGGACGTTTCAGCAGGCCATCCCGACGTTGAAGATGGACGGCGTGGCCGCTGGGGACCGTCCTGCCATCCTTCTCGCGCGCGCCATGATGCTGGCGATCCTCGCGGCCCTCCTCCTGCTGATCGCGCACGTTTTCAGGCGCCGGGCGCGCCGGAGGAGGACATCGTGAGCGGCGCGGACACGGCCGTCGGGCTGAACGCCGGCGGCTGGATCTTCATGCTCACGGCCTGTCTGGGGATCGCCGCCGTGACCGCCTACTGCTTCTACAGGATCTTCAAGACCCAGGACCGCGGGAAATGAGCACCGGAGAGGGCGGCCGCCAGGGGTTCCGGCGCGAGCTCTCCCTGTTCGACGCGACGATGGTCGTCGCCGGGTCGATGATCGGATCCGGCATCTTCATCGTGTCGGCCGACATCGCCCGCCAGATGCAGAGCCCCTTCTGGCTCCTCATGGTGTGGGCCGTCACCGGGGCGCTGACGGTGGTCGGGGCGCTGGCCTCGGGCGAGCTCGCGGCGCTGTTCCCGCGCGCCGGCGGCCAGTACGTCTACCTGCGCGAGGCGTTCGGTCCCCTCGTCGGGTTCCTGTATGGGTGGACGCTATTCCTGGTGATCCAGACCGGCACGATCGCCGCGGTGGCGGTCGCCTTCGCGAAGTTCCTCGGCGTCCTTGTGCCCTGGGTGTCGCCCTCGGAGCGACTGGTGCCGATCGTGCTCGGAGGGAGCGGGGGCGGGGGCGGTTTCGATCTCTCGATCACCTCGCAGCGCCTGGTGGCGATCCTGGTGGTGGCATTTCTGACCTGGCTCAACACGCGTGGCATCAGGGCCGCCAAGTGGACCCAGAACCTGTTCACGGCCACCAAGATCGGCGCCCTGGCATTGCTGGCGATCGTCCCCTTCCTGGGGCGGGGCGAGCCGGTCGCCCAGGAGGCCAACTTCGATGGCGGCCGGTTCCTGGGAGGCGCCGGGCTGAACCTGGCCCTGCTGATGACCTTCGGAGCGGCGATGGTGGGATCGCTGTTCTCCTCGGACGCCTGGAACAACATCGCCTTCGCGGGCGAGGAGGTGAAGGAGCCGCACCGCAACCTGCCGCGCAGCATGGTGCTCGGCACCGTGCTGGTGACGTCCCTCTACTGCCTGGCGAACCTGGCCTACCTCAACCTCCTGCCGCTGCACGGCGCACCCGGCGGCGCCACGGTGATCGAGCGCGGCATCGAGCACGCTTCCGAGGATCGGGTTGGCACCGCGGCCGTGCAGGTGCTGTTCGGATCCGCCGGCGGGTCTCTCATGGCCCTGCTCGTGATCATCTCCACGTTCGGGTGCGAGAACGGCCTGATCCTCGCAGGCCCCAGGCTCTACTACGCCATGGCACGGGACGGCCTGTTCTTCCGCAAGGCGGGAGAGCTCGATCGGCACGCCGTGCCGACCTGGGGGCTCGTGGTGCAGGGTCTCTGGGCGGCGGCGCTGACGCTCTCGGGGCGCTACGGAGATCTGCTCGACTACATCATCATGGCGGCGATGCTGTTCTACGCGCTCACGGTCGGTGGTCTGTTCGTGCTCCGGTGGCGGAGACCGGATCTGCCGCGGCCCTACAAGGTCCCCGGCTACCCCTGGCTTCCCGCCCTGTACGTCATCGCCACGACCGCGATCATGCTCGATCTGCTGATCGTCAAGCCGGCCTACACCTGGCCGGGGCTCCTCATCGTCCTGAGCGGCATCCCGGTCTATTTCCTCTGGCGGAGACGGCCGGCGGCCCCCTGAGCGGAGCGGTCAGGACGGTGGCGCCGGCGAATCCCCCGGCCGCGACCAGCGATAGATGTAGTGCAACCCCGAAGAAACCGTCAGCGCCAGGGTGACCCAGCACAGTCCCTGGACCAGGATCGGCGCCGGCTGCTCCAGGGTGTTGAGCAGCAGGACGACGCCGACGGTCACGATCTGCGTGAGCGTCGTGAGCTTGCCGAGCGTGCTGGGCGGAAAGCTGGCGGCTCCGGAGGTCAGGTGAATGAGCAGGGCGATCATGACGATGAAGACGTCCCGGCTGATCGTCACGATCGTCAGGTAGATGGGGATGTGGTTGGTGATCGCGAACTCGGGGATCGACTTGGGATGGTCCGGGATCGACAGGACGATGAAGCAGGCGGTCATCAGGAGTTTGTCGGCCGTCGGATCGAGATACGCTCCGAGGCGCGAGCTCTGCTTGTAACGGCGCGCCACGAGCCCGTCCAGGCCGTCAGTGACTCCGGCCAGGATGAACACGAGAAGCGCCCCGCCCTGGTGGTTCGACAGGATGAGGGTGATCAGGAGCGGGATCAGGACCATCCGGAAGATGGTCAGGACGTTGGGAAGAGTCAGGCCCATGCGGCATCCCTCCGGCGCGCGATCTCCCTCCCGGCGTGCTCCAGCGCCGCTTCGAACCGCTCCGGCGAGCGCGGATCGATCTCGAGCCAGACGACACCCGGCTCCTTCCGGAACCAGGTCGACTGCCGCTTGGCGTAGCGTCGCGTGTTCCGCCTCGTCAGTGTGATCGCCTCCTCCAGAGTCGTCTCGCCCTGCAGGAAGGAGAGCACTTCCCTGTACCCGAGCGCCTTGAGGGCGTTCGCCGAGGGCGGGCATCCGGAGGCGAGCAGGCTCTTCACTTCGTCCACCAGACCGGCGGCAAAGAAGCCGTCCACCCGGGCGTCGATCCGCCGATGGAGCTCGTCGCGGCGCATGTCGAGGCCAATCTTGATGGCATCGTACCGGTCCTCACCGAACGGCGACGCGCCGATGAGGGACGACAGCGGTCTTCGGGCGCTGAAGAACACCTCCAGGGCGCGCGCGATCCGCTGTCGATCGCGCACCGGCAACCGGGAGGCCGTGTGTGGATCGACGCGGCGCAGCATGCGGTGCAGCCACGGCACGCCGCGGCGCGCGGCGAGCGCGTCGAGACGGGCGCGCAGGCGCGGCGACCGGCGCGGCGCTTCGGCCACGCCGCGCAGCAGGCCGCGCACGTACAGCCCGGTGCCTCCCACGAGCACCGGCAGCCGCCCCCGGGCGTGAATGCCGTCGATCGATCGCTCCGCCGACCGCACGAAATCCCCCATGGAGAAGTCCTGCCCCGGATCCGCCAGATCGATGCCGTGGTGTGGCACCCGGGCGCGCTCCTCGGCCCCCGGCTTGGAGGTGGCCGTCTCCAGTCCGCGGTAGACTTGCATCGAATCGGCGCTGACCAGCTCGCCGAGGAACTGCTCGCAGGCGCAAAGCGCGAAGGCGCTCTTGCCCACGGCGGTCGGTCCGACGACCACCAGGACGGTGGGCCGTGAGGCGCCCCCCGTCAAGTGTCAGCGCCCCTTCTCGTGCTCCTGATCGCGGTACCGGTTGATGGTCTCGACCAGGTGATCCTCGCAATAGACCCGGCCGCGCGCCACGCGCCTGCCGCACTGCGGGCAGGCGGGCGCCGTGATCCCCGACCGGGCGCGGGCCGCGAGAGACGTCACCAGGCCTCCCGCAAAGCAGGCCGCTCCCACCGCCAGGACGGTCCGGAAGAGCCCCGCCTTGGCGCCGCCCCAGAAGGCATCGAACAGGAAGAGATACAGCAGGTCTCCGACAATGAGCAGCATTCCGAGGCGGTACAGCAGGCTCGCCATCAGCGGGCCCCCTCCGGCTTCGGAAGGGAGAGCAGGCCGTCACGGCGGAGTGCGTGCAGGACGCGTCGTTCATGCTCGGGGCCCAGGGCCTGGCGGAGCACGAGCAACTCGCGGTACAGCAGCTCGCTGAGCCCCTGGACGAGCGCGTCGCGCCGCCGGCCGCGGGAGAGCGATCGCATGTTGTCGCCGAGGACGCCTTCGTCCAGGGTCCCGTCCCCTGCCAGGCGCGTGCGATGGAACAGCGGCGGGCAGGTCCGCTCGAGATCGCGCAGAGAAGCGGTCAAGAGATCCTCCGAGATGGGTCCCAGCTCCAGGGTCATGTACTGGTAGACGCGGCCGTACATGCCGTTGAACTGGCGGACGATCTCCTCGATCGGTGCGGGGTCCGGCTCCTCGTCCGGCGTGGTCGCCCGCGGCCGGGGACGGATGCGCCCGAGGGTCAGGAGCAGGAACAGGATGCGGCGCGTCTCGGCCTCGGTGTACTCGGCCCCCGACTCGACCTCGCCCACGGTCCTCCCGCCGTCGAGAAGCCCCAGCAGATGTTTCTCCTGGGGCTCGAGGCGCGCGGCGCCGTTCCCGTCCGGCACCGCCTCGAAGACCCAGTCCGGCGACGGGATCCGGGCGCGGAACAGGCGCGCGTCGCGCACGCCGCGGATGCCATCGGCCACAAGTTCCAGGAGCGGAAGGTCGACCGGCGTGGACCACCCCGAAGGGCTGCGCCGCTCTTCGAACAGGTACTCGCCGTCGGACCACTCGAACAGCGCCAGGACAATCCGGCGGGCCTGCTCCTTGCGGGCCTCGACCAGGTCCCTGGGGCTCAGGGACCCACAAGAGATGAGGGCCCGGCCGATGCCGGCCTCGGGGTCCGCCGCCTCGATGCGCCGGGCCTCTTCCTGCTGCGACGGGGAGATGCGGCCGGCGGCGAGCAGGATCGCATCGAGTCGATCGGCGGGCCGGTTGGAGGCGGCCCGGACCACGAACTCCCCCCGCAGGTCAAGCACCACCTCCGCATCGTCGCGGTGCAACTCCAGGCGCCCGGGCCGGTTCAGGCCTTTCAGGAACACCAGGATGTCGGCAATGCTGAGGGCCTTCAGTCTGCCGCGGAAGGTGGAGTCGCTGGTCGGCACGATCGTCCGATTATCATTGCGTGGCGGCGGGGTGTCAACGGCCCGGGGTGCGGGCGAGCGCGATCGCCGCGAGGTCGCGGAGATCGACGCCGCTGTAATAGTGGCGGAGGATCTCGTCGAATTTTTTGCCGCGCAGGGCCATGCCGTACGAGCCGACCTGGCAGAGCCCGAGACCGTGCCCCCATCCCTTGCCGCTGAAAATGAACGAGTCGACCTCGCCGTTCGCGGTGTAGGTGCGGTCCACGGTGAACAGGTTCTCCCGGATGCCGAAGGCGGTGCGGATGCGGAAGCCGCGCAGGAAGAAATCGCCCCGGCTGCCGGCGATGCGCACCTCGACGACACGCCCGCTCACGCCGCGGCGGGTCGGCTCGATGTCGGCGAGCGTGCCGACGTCGACGCGCTGGCGCAGGAGGTTTTCGAGCTCCAGGCGCGTGCGCCGCTCCTCCCAGCGGTACAGGGAGGAGTAGCGGTCGTCAGAGACGCCGCGCTGGTTGGCGATGAGCCTCAGGTAGTCGATCGAGCCATCGGACGCCGTGTGATACAGCACCCTGTCGCCGAGAGTCAGCGGGACGGTCCGGGCGGGATACGACACGTCCCTGAACGAGCGGAACAGCGCCGCGTCAGGGGCCATCGCGAGTGTCAGCGTCAGCTCTTCCTTTTTCGACTCCAGGATCACCTTTTCGGAGTCGCTGCCGCGATAGGTGGCCGGCTGGCGGCCGAGCCCGCCGTAGAAGTCGAGGACGCGATACAGCGTCCGCAGGAGAAGGCCGCGCGACGGCTGATGGTTCGGCCGCAGGGAGTTGTCCGGGAACGGCACGAACATCCCCTCGAGCACGAGCATCGCGTACGGCCGGCGGGCCTCGGCGGGCACCTCATCGCGATCGCGGAACGCCAGCAGGTACGGAAGATCGCGGTCGTCGAGCGACAATCGCATCTTCTCGTCCCAGCCGAGCGAGCGGGCCAGGTAAGAGGCGAGGACATGCATCACCAAGCGGTCACCGTTGAGCCCCTTCGGGTCCGCCTTCTTCCCCACCTGGCCGAGGGCGAGACCGGTCCAGCGCACCGCCTCGGCCGGACGGCACGGCGCGAGCAGCCAGGCGCGATCGAGGGCCTCATCGCCCACGACCCCGTGGAGCCGCAGCATCTGGACCTCCTCGTTGACGCTCGATCCGTCCTCGAGGATGACCGGATCGAGCCAGGAGCCGCCGGTGACGGTCCGACTCTCCGCTTCGGCCTCCGGGTAGCACGGCACGCCCTTCAGGTACGCCCCTTTCTCCTCGGGGAAGATCAGGCTGCCGTCCTCGGTGTGCCCGCCGCACGTTGAGGTGTAGAGGGCGTGGATCGGCTGGCTGTCGTGCGTCAGGATGAGCCCCCTGGTCTCCAGAAGCGCCTGGTCGGAAAGCGGGTGCTCGGTGCCGGCGCCCTTGTAGACCTGGCACTGCGGCGAGTCGCAGATGTCGTAGCCGCTCTCGGAGAACTGCCCGAGGTTGGCGACGGTGTAGGTCCGCGCCGCGACCGCCTGCGCCTTGAGCGCCTCGAGCTCCGGATAGACCCCCGGCCCCATCTCGTTCGGCACCACGCCCTTCAGGTAATCTTCCATGCCGAGGTGATTGATCAGACGCAGTTTCCCGGCCTTGTCGACCCGGACCTCGAGCGTGCCCCGGTAGGAGGCCTGCTCGAGACGCAGCGGCTGCCCGGCCCGGGCCGGCTCGACCAGGACACGATCGTGACCGGTCAGGAAGTTGTTCCACCGGTCGTCGACCAGGCGGACCCTCCGGCGCCCGGAGCTTTCGGCCGCCTCCTCGGTGATCCAGAGCTCGCGGTATCCCTCGTCGCCCAATCGTTGCGACAGGGCGGCCGCCTCCTCGCGCGTGCGATACTCCCCCGCCCGCACCCGCCAGGAGCCTCGATCGGGGTGATAGACAACCACCACCTTCTCGGTCTGTAGCAGCGCCTCGAGGGCGACCCGCTTCTCCTCGGCGGACTCCTGGGTTGAATAGGAGCCGACCTGCACCCGGTAGATCAGGACCGCTCCGTGCCCCGACGACTCGGCCACGAAGGTGAGGCCGGGATTGAAGGTCTTTTTCCAGATGGTGCCGCGTCGCGCCGGGTCGCGCACCACGACACCACCTTCGGCCGTGACCCGAGCGCGCACGGGATCGGTCGTCAGCCCGATGCGCACCGCCGGCCCGGAGGTCACTGCGGCGGCGGGTGCCGCGCCGGTGGCCGCCGGCCCGGACGGAGACGGCATCGTCGGCGCTGGCCGGAGTTCGGAGACCGCAGCCGCGGCCGAGGCGGCGATCAGGAGCGCGGGACCGAGAAGGGAGAGTCTCATCGGGGAGCGGTGAGACGCAGGAACTCGCCCCGCAGCGACGGCCGGGTCCGGAACGCGCCCGTATAGGACGTGGTCACGACGCGCGGACCGCTCTTGCGGGCCCCGCGGATCGTCATGCAGGAATGCTCCGCCTCCATGCGGCAGGCCGTGCCCTCGGGGTGGATCGCCTCCTCGAGGGCGGTCGTCACCTGCCGTGTCAGCCTCTCTTGAAGCTGCAGGCGGCGCGCCAGGGCGTCGACCAGCCGCGCCACCTTCGATAGCCCGACGATGCGGCCGCCCGGCAGGTAGGCCACGTGCGCCGTGCCGCGGAACGGCAGGAGGTGATGGACGCAGACCGACACGAAGGGGATGTCGCGGACGACGACCATGCCGCGGTCGTCCGAGGAGAACCCGGTTTTCAGGATGCGCGCCGGGTGCTCGCGATACCCCGACAGGATCTCATCCGCCCACGTATCGGCCACGCGTTGCGGTGTGCGGCGCATGTCGCGCCGCAGATCCTGCTCGCCGATCCCGGCGAGAAAAAGCCGCGCCGCCCGCAGGAGAATCCGGCGGTCCGGCCCGCGGCGTTTCCCTGCGGTGGGACCGGGCCTGCGGGTCATTTCGGAGGGTTCTTCTCGTAGGCGTCGCGCGTGGCCCGGTCGAGGGCTCCCCCCTCGGTCGGCGTGCAGGAGCAGTGCCCTTTCTTGTCGACCGCCACGTGGCCGCTGTCCTTGTGGCACTTTCCGTCGCAGTTGCCGCAGATGCGGTCGGTGCAGACGACCCGGATGATGCGGGGCGCCGGCTCGGCGGGCGGTGCGGGCTGGGGCGGCGGCTCCTGCGCCGCGTCCGGCGGCGGCTCCTGGATCTCCGAGGCCCCGGTCGCCGGACGGCCTCCAAGTAGGAAAACGATCAGGAGAGCGACGGCGCCCAGCGCCGCCGCCAGAATCATCTTCCATCCGCCGTGATCATGGCGCATCGCTCACCTCCTCAGGACCCCGTCCGGTCAGGCATCGTACTTCAGACCGGTTCCGGTGTTGAACAGTATGACCGTATCGTCGGGCCGCACACGCCCGCCCTCCAGCAGAATCCGCAGGGCCGCGAGGCATGCGCCACCCTCCGGGCAGGCGTCCACGCCTTCGAGCGTCGCCATCTGGCGGGCGCCGGTGACGAGCGCCTCGTCGTCGACGGCGATCGCCTCGCCACCGCTCCGCCGCAGAGCATCGAGAATCAGGAAATCCCCCAGGCTTCCCGGCACCCTGAGCCCCGAGGCGCAGGTGCGCGGGTCCTTCCAGATCTCGGCCGTGCTGCTCCCTTCTCTGAAGGCCCGCACGATCGGGGCGCAGCCGGAGGCCTGCACGCTGATCATCCTCGGGCGCGCCTCGCCGATCCACCCGATCGCCTGCATCTCCTCGAACGCCTTCCACATGCCGATGAGCCCCGTGCCGCCGCCGGTCGGATACAGGATGACATCGGGCAGGTGCCCGTCGAGCTGCTCGTAAAGCTCGAAGCCCATCGTCTTTTTCCCCTCGAGGCGGAACGGCTCGCGCAGGGTCGACATGTCGAACCAGCCGTCGCGATCGGCGGGGCCGAGCGTCTCGCGCATCGTTCGGCCGGCGTCGGCGATCGACCCCGGCACCATCGTCACGCTCGCCCCGAGCCGGCGCGCCTCGGCCAGGAACGGCGGCGGCGTGCTCTCGGGCAGGAACAGACGGACCTCCAGCCCGGCCCTGGCGCCATAGGCTGCGAGGGCGCTGCCGGCGTTCCCCGCCGAGGGAGCCGCGACCACCCGCACCCCCTGGGCCGCGGCCACCGACACCGCGACGGACATGCCGCGCGCCTTGAACGAGCCGGTCGGGTTGACCGCCTCGTCCTTGATGAACAGCCGGTCGAGCCCCACCTGCGCGCCGAGGCGGCGGGCTGGCAGGAGGGGCGTGTACCCTTCCCCGAGCGTGATGGGGGGAACGTCCGGCAGGAGCTCCGCATAGCGCCAGAGGCTCGCCGGGCGTCCGGGCGGGATCGGCCGCACGTGATCCAGGCGGTAGCGAGCCAGGAGGGGCGCGCCGCAGGGGCAGAGCGTGGCGGGCGGCGGGCCGAATGGGCGCGCCCGGCCGCATCGGGCGCATTCAAGACTCGCGACTCCTCCGCCTGCCGGTCCCGGCGTCATCTTAGCGCACCTGCCGCAAGCGCTCGAGGAAGGGTCCGGGCGGCTCGAACCCGGTGACGCGCAGGTCCTTGCGATCCCCGCCCTGCCGGTCGATCAAGACGACGGTCGGCACGCCGTACACGTCATACCGCTCGCGCAGTGTCTGCACGAGCGGCGATTCCTCGTTGGTCAGGTCGGCCTTCAGAAGCGCGAAGCGCTCCATTTCCTTGAGGACGCGCGGGTCGCTGTAGGTGTGCCGGTCCAGCTCGCGGCAGGGCGCGCACCACACGGCGTAGAAGTCGATCAGGATCGGGCGGCCCGCGGCCCTCGCCTCCTCGAAGAACGCCTCCGAGTAAGGCTGCCAGGGCGCCTCCTCGCGCGCCCGCACGAGTGGCAGCGCCATCCAGAGGCCGATCAGGACCACCACCACGCCCGTCACGACGCGCAGGGGGACCCACCAGCGCTCCTTGAGGCGCGTCGTCTCGAGCCAGGCGAGATAGAGGCCGGCCACGATGGCGAAGGTCAACGCCGCGTATCCGAGGACGGCGTCCGACAGGAACGGCTGGAGGAAGTAGAGAGCCACCGCCAGGAGTCCGACCCCCATCACCTTCTTGGCGTAAATCAGCCAGACACCCGAACGGGGCAGGCTGGAGAGCATCCCGGAGAACGCCCCCAGTACCAGGAACGGCAGGCCCATGCCGATCGCCAGCACGAAGAACAGCAGGAAGCCCAGGAAGGCGCTTCCGGAGGCGCCGACGAAGGCGAGAAGCGTGACGATGAACGGCCCGATGCAGGGGGCCGCCACGAGTCCCAGCGTCAGCCCCATCACGAAGGCGCCGAGGGCCCCCGACCGCCCCGCGCCGACCTGCATCATCCAGCCGGGCAGGCGAAGCTCGAAGACGCCGAACATCCAGAGCGCCATGCCGGCGAACAATAGAACCATGGCGCCGACGACGTACGGATTCTGCATCGCCGCGCCGAACAGGCTGCCCGACGACCCTGCCACGACCCCCAGCGCCGAGTAGGTCAGCGCGAGGCCCAGCACGTAGAGCGAAGGGAGCGCCAGGCGGCGGCCCCAACCGGCGCCGGCCGCCTGATTCGCGAAGAAACCGATGGTGACCGGGATCATCGGGTAGACACAGGGCGTGAGGGTCAGCGCCAGTCCGCCCAGGAACACAACGCCGACCACGAACAGCAACCCGCGAGTGCGCAGCAGGACCGAGAGCTGGTCCTGCCCTTCGATCCGCCCGGCCGGGACACCACCCCGTGCGCCCGCGTCTCCAGCATTGCCCGCGTCCCCTGCCTGCGCGACGACCGGCTCCTCCGCCACCGGCTCACCCTCCACAAGGATCTGGACCGCGAACTCGACCGTCTCGGGAGGCAGGCAGGCTTTGTCGCTGCACGCCTGGTAGGTCAGCCGCGTCGGCACTTTCAGGTGTCCCGCCGGCGTATCGCGTGGCAGGAGCAGGCGGGGGGTGATGGTGACGCGGCCCTCGTACACCGAGAGCTGGTCATCGGCGAACTGCAGCTTCACTATGTGCCCTTCGGGATAGTCGACCGCCTGCAGGCGGGCTCCGGCCGTCTCGGGGAGCGTGACCCGCGTCGGGATGAGGTACTCGAGGGTCGGCTTCGAAGAGTTGATGTGCCAGCCGTTCTTGATCTCGACCTGGACCTCGAGCGCCACGGCGGCGCCCGGCGGGAACGGTGCCGCAGGCTGCTCCACGCGGGACGTCACAATTCTCTCCCGGTTGGCGCGTCCGACGACCATCCCTTCGATGAGCGCCAGCGGCGGTGGGGGCTCCGCCGCGGCCGGTGACGTGGTTTCGGAGGCGGCGGGCACCACCGGCCGATCAGGGGCACGCGCGGCAGCCACCACCTTGGCCGTGTCGCGGGCCAGGATGAGATAGGCGTGCGAGGTGGGGGCGGTGCGCATGAGGCCCGCCCCCCGCGCGAGGATGCCGGTGGCGGCGCGCAGATGGCCGAGGTCGCCTGTGAGACGCGACAGGCGGGCCAGGTTCTCCGCCATCACCGCATTCCCCGACGGGAGCGCCGTGTCGTCGAGGCTCTGGGGTCGGGCGATCAGGTCCGGCCGTTCCGTGGAGAAATAGTAGCCGCCACCCGACGCGTCGGCGAAGCGCCCGGCATCGCGGACCACGTCCGACGCCGCCCGGAGCCATTCCGGATCGTCGTCGGCGGCGTGGAGATCGAGGAGCCCCCGGGCCAGGAAGGCGTTGTCGTCCAGGAAACCGGGGCCGCCGGCGCGACCGCGCCGCCACGAGACGAGGACCATGCCGGAGTCGTCCCGCAGCGCTTCGAGGGCGAACGCCGCCGCCCGGCGCGCGGCCTCGAGGTCGGCTTTCCGCCCGGTCGCTCGGTGCGCAACGGCGTAGGCCGAGATCATCAGGCCGTTCCAGGCGGTCAGGACCTTGTCGTCGCGCTGCGGTCGCGGGCGCCCGATCCGGGCCTTGAGGAGCCGCGCGCGCGCCGGCTCCAGATGGCCGCGCCAGGCCTCGATCGACAGCCCGCGCTGTGCCGCGAACGCGGCATCGTCCAGCGGCACGCGCAGGATCGCTCCGCCGGCGGTCGCGCCCGCGACGCCGTAATAGGCCTCGAAAAGGCCGCCATCACCGCCGAGCGCCGAGCGCATCTCCTCCGAAGTCCAGCGATAGAAACGGCCTTCCTCGCCCTCGCTGTCGGCGTCGATCGCGCTGTAGAAGCCACCCCGGGGATCGGTCATCTCGCGTCCGACCCAGGCCAGCGACTCCTCCGCCACCCGCCGCAGATCCTCGATGCCGCTCTGCCTCCATGCCATGAGGTAGATCGGCACCAGGAGGGCGCTGTCGTACAGCATCTTCTCGAAATGCGGCACGCGCCAGGCGGCATCGGTGCTGTAGCGATGGAAGCCGCCTCCGATCTGGTCGTAGATCCCGCCGCGGGCCATGGCCAGGAGCGTCGTCACGGCCATCGACAGGGCCTCGGCGTCGTCGCGTTCCCGGTGGGCGCGCAACAGGAGCGACAGCGCCGCGTGCGGCGGGAACTTCGGCGCCCTCCCGAAACCTCCGTGCTTCGGGTCGTACGTCTGCTTGAAGGCCGCCACGGCGGCGCCGAGCAGGTCCACCTCCGGACCCGCGTCCTGATCGGCCCCCGGCGTCGCCTGCAGATCCGTGATCGCTCCGGTGACCTCATCGGCCGCCGCCAGGATCCGGGGTCGCTGATTCGTCCAGGACTCGTGGATCGAGACCAGGAGATCGCGAAAGCGGGTCTTCGGGTAGTAGGTTCCGCCGTGGAACGGCTTCCGGTCGGGCGTCAGGAAGACCGACATCGGCCATCCGCCGCCGCCTGTCGTCACCAGGACGGCGCCCATGTACAGAGCATCAAGATCAGGCCGCTCCTCGCGGTCCACCTTGATGGAAACGAAGCCCTCGTTGAGGAAGCCTGCGATCTCCGGGTCGGAGAACGACTCGCGCTCCATGACATGGCACCAGTGGCAGGAGGAATAGCCGATCGACAGGAAGATCGGCTTGTCCTCCCGGCGCGCCCTGGAAAAGGCCTCCTCGCCCCACGGGTACCAGTCCACGGGGTTGTCGGCGTGCTCGAGAAGGTAGGGGCTGTTCTGTCCCGCGAGGTGATTCGCCGGGGTCCCCGTAGCGGCGCGGGCCGGCTTCCCACCCGTCAACACCCCTGCCGGCAGGAGGAGCGCCAGGAGCAGGAGGACGCGGCGGTCGGAAGTCGCGCGGAATCGCCGATGGCACGATCTCATGGGCCGGCTATTGTACCGTACGCCCGACGGCGCGCCCCGCGGGTCGCCGGGGAGGGCGTTCGGGTATAAAGTCCGCAGCCCGGCGGCGGAGTGCGCCGGCCGCCGGCAGGGAGGATGGGATGCGTGCCTTGAGTGCCCCGATGGTGTTCTACGTCCTCGCGGTGGCCACGCCGGCCGCAGGGGGGCCCGATCCCGGGGCGCCGGACCTGCTTCGCCGCATGGCCGGGACCTGGGACGCGACGCTGCAGATGGCGAGCCCGGACGACAACCCGCCACTGGTGATGAATGGGACCGAGATCGCTACGCTCGGCGGCGAGGGCGCGTGGCTGGTGAGCGACTTCCGCAGCCAGCTCGAGGGCCGGCCATTCCAGGGCCATGGCATCCTGACACGCGATCCGCGGACCGGCCGCTACCGGCGGGTGTGGGCGGACGCCTCCTCGCCCGCGTTCTGGAGCAGCGAAGGGACCTATGACGGCGCCACCGGGTCGCTGACGCTGTGGATCGAGACGACCGACTCCGCGGGGCGGCCGGTGCGCTGGCGCGAGGTCCTCACCTGGAAGGACGACGACACTCGCACCTTCACGATGTACGTCCCCGGCCCGGAATCCCGGGAGGCGGCCGGGATGGCCATCGTGTACCGGCGGCGGAAGGACCCGGGCGCTGGCCGGTCACCGGCTGCCGGTCCGCCCCTCTCCCCCGCCCCCGGCCCGGAGCACGCGATCGTGGCGCGCGACGCCGGCGCCTGGAAGGCCACGGTCGACAACCGGATGGATCCGGCACGGCCAACCGACGATTCGAAGGCGACCGAGACCGGCGCCCTCTGCTGCGGGGGGATGTTCCTGGTGACCGATTTCACCGGCAAGGAGCGCGACCGGCCGTTCTCCGGTCACGGCCTCCTCGGGTACGACCCGCAGAAGAAGAAGTTCGTCCGCGCCTGGATCGATACCGGCGATCGGGCGCTGTCGCTGTCCGAGGGGGATTACGACGCCGCCCGCGAGACCCTCACGCTCCAGGTGCCGCAGCCGGACGATCACGGGGGGACTGTCATTCTGCGCGAGGTGCTGGAGTGGAAGGGGTCCGACCAGCGCCTCCTGAGGCTGTTCGTCCCGGGGCCCGAGGGGCAGGAGACGCCGGGACTGACCATCAAGTACCGGCGCGCCAAAGACTGACGGGGCGCCTCCGGCAAGACCCTCAGAAGAACAGCACGCCGATCAGGAGGAACAGCGGCAGCAGGATCGGCACCGTGAAGCGTAGCACGTAGCCGAAGAACGAGGGCATCCCGACGCCGGCCTCCTCGGCGATCGATTTCACCATGAGGTTGGGGGCGTTGCCGATATAGGTGTTGGCGCCCATGAACACCGCCCCGACGGCGATCGCTTCGAGATAGGTCTTCTGCTCCGCCACGAGGCGCAGCACGGCCTGTGATTCCGGCACGCCGGCGTAATGCCGGCCGAGAAGTGTGTTGAAGAAGGTCAGGTAGGTCGGCGCGTTGTCGAGGAACGAGGAGAGCGTGCCGGTCACCCAGAAGAACTGCGCCGGGGAGTGGACCGCGCGCACCAGCCACGCCATCGGCCCTCCCTCTCCTGCCCTGAGCATCAGCAAGGCGGGGATGATGGTCATGAAGATGCCGGCGAACAGGTAGGCCACCTCCCGGATCGGCTCCCAGGAGAAGGCGTTGGCTTCTCTGAGCCGGCGCGGTGTCAGGACTATCGACAGCCCGCCCAGGGCCAGGATGAGGGCGTCGCGGACCAGGCTCTCCACACCGATCGCGACGCCGAGGATGGACACCGAGGGCCCGTGCCACAGACCCGACAGCAGGACGGCCCCCAGGATCCCGAGCAGCAGCGGGACATTCTGCAGGCCTTCCACCCGCAACGGCTCGCGCGGCCCGTCGATGGCCGGCGTCCCCTTGGTCTCGCGGTGAGCATGGCGCCGGTCGATGATGTAGAAGAGACCGAGGAGGACGGCGGCCGCAACCGCCATGTGCGGCAGGAGGTGCAGGGTCCAGAAGAACGGAACGCCGTGCAGGAAGCCGAGGAAGAGGGGCGGGTCGCCGAGCGGCGTGAGCGACCCGCCGATGTTGGCGACCAGGAAGATGAAGAAGACCATGATGTGCGCGCGGTGCTTTCGCCAGGCGTTGGCCCGCAGGATCGGACGCACCATGAGCATCGCCGCCCCCGTGGTCCCCGCAAGCGACGCGATCACGGTACCGAGGAGCAGCATCCCGGTGTTGAGGGAGGGGGTCCCGTGCAGCGTTCCTCCGAGCACGATGCCGCCGGCGACAGTGAACAATCCCCACAGGAGGATGATGAACGGGACGTAGTCCGCCACATAAATGTGCACGATCTCGTGCCACGCCTCGCCCTTGTGGGCGAACAGAAACGGCACGGCGAAGACGATCGCCCATGCGGCGGAGAACTTCGGGTAATGACGATGCCAGACGTGCGGCGCCAGCAGGGGCATCAAGGCGATCGACAGCAGGGTCCCCGCGAACGGCAGGATCGACCAGAGAGGAAGCGTGGCGCCGAGCGCCTGGTCCGCCGACATGCGGCGCATCCTAGCCAGACGGGCCGGGAGAATCAACCGCCCGTCGTCGCATGCCGGAGTTTCCGATAGACTGGCCGGCATGAGACCGGGGCGGAATGCTCACGTTGCGCCGAGTCGGATGGCCCTGCTGGCCGCCGGGTTCGGCCTTCTAATCGCCACCTTCGTCCACGGGTCCGCGCGCGCCGTCAGTCGCGATGTCTGCCGCGACATCCGCGACACCTACGAGGGGAGATCCCTGCGGCTCCGGATCGATCTCCGGTCGGCATCGCAGGCCATCGAGCCCAACGTCATGACGATGGAGGGAATCGGCTACGGGCGCGAAGAGTCCCCGGTCCTGTTCAGCCGCCTGGACAAGGTCTTCCTCGAGCGGGTCACGAGCGAGGGTGGATCGCGTCTGGCGCTGACGGTCTACCGCAGCGAGGAAGAGATGAAGCGTCTCCGGGCCAGTGCCATCCCGCCCCCGATCATGGGGATCCCGGGGGCGACGCAGACGCTTTCGAACTTCGCCATGACCGGGAGCACGACGGTCATGCTGGAGCTGGGGGCCGGCAAGAAGGACCCCGACGGGCAGCGGCGCGATATCGAGACGCTCCTTTCGCGCCTCTTCTACGTGGACACCGAGCCGACACGCGCGGAGCTGGAGGATTTCGTGCTCGGGCACCGGCTGCAGCCGGTGGGCCGGCTGGCGGCGATCACCGGCCTGACACAGGACGCGGTCCGGTCGATCCTGGAGGCCGCGCCCCCGCCCGCGAACTGATCGCGGTCGCGGCGTCGTCTCAGTCGAACCGGACGCGGACGAAGTGCCGCTTGCCGACTTTGATGAGATGCGTCGCGGCCGCCGTGGCGGGCAGTGTGGCGACCGGGTCCGGGACCCTCGCGCCGTCGATCGACACGCCCCCCTGCTCGATCAGCCGGCGCGCCTCGCCGTTCGACTTCGCCAGCCCCAATGTCACCAGGAGCTTCGGCACCCAGAGCGGTTCGGGCCCGGCCGGCAGGCGCACCTGGCGCACCTCGTCGGGAGTCTCCTTGCGGGCGAAGACCTTCTCGAATTCCACCGCGGCTTCGCCGGCCGCTTCCGCCCCGTGGAAGTCGGCCACCAGCCGCCGGGCCAGGTCGACCTTGGCCTGCTTGGGGTGGAGATCGCCGGACCGCACACGGGCCCGCAGCGCCTCGATTTCCCCCACCGCCAGGTCGGTGCACAGCTCGTAATACCGCCACATCAGGTCGTCCGACAACGACATCGCCTTGCCGAAGATCTCGCGCGGCGGCTCGGTGATGCCGATGTAGTTGCCGAGTGACTTCGACATCTTCTCGATGCCGTCCGTCCCTTCGAGGAGCGGCATCGTCATGACCACTTGAGGATCGAGTCCGTACTCGCGCATCACCTCCCGCCCGACGAGCAGGTTGAAGGTCTGGTCCGTGCCCCCCAGCTCGACGTCGGCCTTGAGGGCGACCGAGTCATAGGCCTGCGCCAGCGGGTACAGGAACTCGTGCAGCCCGATCGGCTGGTTGTCCTTGTATCGGCGCGCGAAGTCGTCCCGCTCCAGGATGCGCGCCACGGTGTACTTGGCGGCGAGCTGGATGAAGCCGGCGGCACCGAGCTTGCCGAGCCATCGGCTGTTGAAGTCGATGACCGTCTTCTTTGGGTGCAGGATCTTGAACACCTGCTTCTTGTAGGTCTCGGCGTTCCGCCGCACCTCCTGGCGCGTCAGGACCGGGCGCGTCTTCGACTGCCCGGTCGGGTCCCCGATCATCCCGGTGAAGTCGCCGATGACGAAGATCACGCGGTGACCCAGGTCCTGGAAGTGCTTCATCTTCCGGATGACGACGGTGTGACCGAGGTGCAGATCGGGCGCGGAGGGATCGAAGCCGACCTTGACGACGAGCGGCTTCCCCGTGGCGCGCGACCGCTCGATCTTCGCGACCAGCTCCTCGGCGCGGATGATGTCGACCGTCCCTTTGCGGAGCAGGTCGAACTGCTCCTGCGCCGCCGCGAAGCGCGACTTCCCCGGATGCCCGCTTTTTCTGGCCATTCCTCTCCCGAGAAGGGGGCTATGCTACATCAACCCCCTCTCCTTGAGGCTGACGTAGCCGCGGCGGCTGACGATGATGTGGTCGTAGAGGCTGATCCCCATCAGCTCGCCGGCGCGCGCCATGGTGCGGGTGAACTCGACGTCGTCGCGGCTGGGATCGAGGGATCCCGAGGGGTGGTTGTGTACCAGGATGAAGGCGAGCGCCGAGTGCACCACGGCCGGCTGCAGGACCTCGCGAGGATGGGTGCGCGTCGTGTTCAGTGTTCCGATGGAGACCGTCTCGCGCAGGAGAAGCCGGTTCTGGGCGTCGAGATAGAGCGCCACCAGGTGCTCCTTTCGCGCCGACTTGAGATCGCGCACCAGGACGTAGGCCTCGGCCGGCGTTCCGACGCGCGGCTCCTCGCCGGGGGGTGCTGTGAGTCGCCGCCCCAGCTCCAGGCAGGCCAGCATCTGGCAGGCCCGGGCCCGGCCGATGCCCGGGTTGGCCGCCCACTCCTGGTGCGACAGCGCCGCCAGCCCCTGCGCCCCGTAGCGGGCGACGATGTCCTCGGCCACGCGCAGGACGTTCCGCCCTTTGATGCCGCTGCCGAGCAGGATGGCGATCAGCTCCACGTGGCTCATGCCGCGCGGGCCGAAACGCATCAGCTTCTCGCGCGGCTTCAGCATCCGGACGGGCGGCTCTTGAGACGGGCCTTCGCGCGCCTCGGGCTCTCCGAGCGGCGGCGGATCGGACGGGTAAAGCATCGGGTCCATGGCTTCGCCCCGCGGGGTGAGCAAGGAGTGTGCCCGGTGGAGTCTTCGTTCCCGGCTCTGCCCCCGGGTCGGGTGGGCGTCTCGGCCGTCCGTCGGTGGACGATGCTCGTCCGGGGCGTCCTCCCGGCCGATCGTCCGGCGCGCGCCGTCGAGCCCCGGCGCACCCACCGTCAGTCTGTCGTGGGATCGCCCGCGCCGAGAACGCGCCGGCCGGCGACTCGCAGCCGGCCGGAAAAGAAAAACGCGATGGCCCGGCTGTAGAGATCGTGCTCCGCCGCGAGAATACGCGCCGACAGCGTCTCGGGCGTGTCGTCGTCGCGCACCGCCAACGGCGTCTGAAGGATGATCGGCCCGGAGTCGAGCCCCTCGTCGACGAAGTGCACCGTGCACCCGGTCCACCGAACCCCGTGCTCGAGGGCCTTTTGCTGCGCGCCGGTCCCGGGAAAGGCCGGCAGGAGGGACGGGTGGATGTTCAGGATGCGGCCGGCGAAGCGGCGCACGAACCAGGGAGACAGCAGCCGCATGTACCCGGCAAGGCAGACCAGCCGCACGCCTCGCTGCTCCAGCGCGGACGCCATGTTGCGGTCATGCGCCTCGCGGTCGGGGCTTTGCCGATGGTCGATCACCACGACATCGCATCCCCGGGCGCGCGCCGAGGCGATCCCGGGCGCGCCCGGCTCGTTGGAGACGACCAGCGCGACGCGCGCCTCGAGCCGTCCCGCGTCGATCCGGTCCAAGATGGCCATCAGGTTCGAGCCGCGGCCGGAGATCAGGACCCCGATCGGGTTCTCGGAGGGGCCGGACCTGCGGGAGAGCGCCTTCGGCCTGGGCGTCACAGAAGCCTGCGGAAGAAATGGAAGCCGGCGGCGACCACGCCGGCGAGCACCGTCAAGGCGAGGTAGGCCGCCGCCCTGCGGCCGTGCCGGCGGGCGAACTGCACCAGGGCGAGGAAGAAGAGCGCCGCTGCGCTGGCGACGAACAGGACGCTCATCACACTCAGGAAGGTGGTGTAGACGTCCATCGGGGGTCCCCTTCGGATGCCCTCCGCTACGAGGCGGTGGCCGTGGTCCAGTCCTCCGCCGCCCCGTCCTCCCCCCGGGTGTAGATCACCTTGCGGTTTCCGGGGACGATCTCGCCGATCCGCCAGGAACGCTCGCGCACCGTGCCGAGGTGCCGCAGGACTTCCCCCTCGCGGTGCGCCGGGACCACCAGCACCATGCCGATCCCCATGTTGAACGTGCGGAGCATCTCCTCGTCCGCCACGCGGCCTTCGCGCCGCATGTACCGGAACACCGGCAGGACCGGCCACGATCCCAGATCGATGCGCGCCGACACGCCCTTCGGAAGGATGCGCGGGATGTTGTCGGTGAATCCTCCCCCGGTGATGTGCGCCAGGCCGTACAGCGCCCCGTCCGCGACCAGGGCGCGCAGCGCCGGGAGGTAGGAGCGGTGCACCGCCAGCAGCTCTTCCCCCACGCTGCGCCCCAGCTCCTCGACGAGGCTCGACGGCTTCAGCCCCTTTCTCTCGAAGAACAGCTTGCGGGCGAGCGAGTAGCCGTTCGTGTGCAGCCCCGACGACGGCAGTCCGATCAGCACGTCGCCGGCGGAGATACGCGATCCGTCGATGACCCGCGATTTCTCGACCACGCCCACGATGAAGCCCGCCAGGTCGTAATCTCCCGGCCGGTAGAGGTCCGGCATCTCCGCCGTCTCCCCGCCGATCAGCGCGCACCCCGCTTCCCGGCACGCCTTCGCAAGACCGGTCGCCACCTCGACCAGGACCTGGGGCACCACTTTGCCCATGGAGATGTAGTCAAGGAAGAACAACGGCATGGCCCCCTGCACGAGGATGTCGTTGACGCAGTGGTTCACGAGATCCTGGCCGATGGTCGTGTGGTCGCCGATCTTGATGGCCACCTTGAGCTTGGTCCCGACACCGTCGGTGCTGCTGACGAGGATGGGCTGGCGGTAGGCGCCCGCCGCGGTCAGATCGAACAGTCCCCCGAAGGAGCCGATCTCGCTCAGCACGCCGGCGCGAAACGTCCCGCGCGCGATCCCCTTCAGCCGCTGGATGGCCCGCATCTTGGCGTCGATGTCCACACCGGCGTCCTTGTAGGTCAGGCCGCCGACCCTCGATGTCGGAGGCCTGGTGGGCGGCGTGGGCCGCGCGCTCTTTTTCGATGTCCTGGCCGGTGAACCCATGGTCGGCTGCGGCATTGAGGCGCCGCCTCCTCGTGGATCGCGCAAGTGATGGCAAAAACGGCGGTTGGAGGGGCGGGATTATAGCCCAGCGGGTCCACCGCCTGTCAACGGCGCAGCGCTCCGGGTGGAGGGCATTCCAGCTCGACACGCTCCCCTGTCTCCGGATGCCGGAACCGAAGCCGCTCCGCGTGCAGCAAATAGCCCCCATCGCCCGGCCGGCCGCCGTCAGTCAGAGGCAGGCCGCCCGCCCCGTAGAGCGGCTCGCCCACGAGAGGATGGCTGGCCGCCGCCAGATGGATGCGGATCTGGTGCGGCCGGCCGGTCAGGGGCCGGACGGCCACGAGGCTGCGGCCGCAGCCGCGCTGCAGGACGCTCACCACGCTCTTCGCCGGTCGCGCGCGCGGCGCGTCCGCCGCGACAGCGGCATGGACGAGGCCAAAGTGCGCGTGCGGCAGGAGGCCGATCGACTGTTCGATGTCGAACCGGTCCCGACCGGGCTCGCCTTGCACGAGGGCTCGATATTCCTTCTCGACCTCACCGCGCCGGAACGCCCCGGCCAGGAATGCGCGGGCCTGCGGGGTGCGCGCGAACACGACGAGCCCCGAGGCTCCCCGGTCCAGGCGGTGCACCGGCGCGGCCTCCGGGAAGCGGCGTCGCACCAGGGACATGAGCGACGCTTCCAGGAATCCCCCGCCGGGCAACGTCGGGAGCCCCGGCGGCTTGACCACGCCGAGCAGCGCGCGATCGCAATGCACGAGGGCCCATGCGAGCGGCGCATCGGGCTCGGTCCAGGGCGGACGCCGCCAGACGAGCGCCTGTCCTGTCCGCAGGCGCGCGAAGGCGTCGGCGGGCCTTCCGTCGAGGAGCACCCTCCCCGCCAGCAGCCGGCCGCGCCACTCGTCCTCGGACGAATGACGGTAGCAGCGGACAAGATGTTCCAGAATCGTCCGGCCGGCGGAACCGGCGCCGATCGTCTCGTGGTAGTCGAACCCGCCGTTCGGCGCACCTGCGCTCATGCCCGCTGCCCTCGTTCACCGGGATGATAGCAGGGCGGCCGGCGTCCCATCCGGTCTAAACTGTGCCGGGCCCGCGCCGGTGGCGGGGCCGCCGGGGAGGTCGAGTGCCGACGAAAGCCGAAAAAGAACGGATGGAGCGCCTGATACGCTCGAAGGCGTATGTCCGGGCCTACGAGGACGTGGACTTTCTCGGGCGCGAGGATCTCAGGCCGGTGCGGCTGCAGCTGGAGCTACTCAAGCCGGAGCTCATGCTGCAGGAGCAGGAGATCGACTCGACCATCGTGGTGTTCGGGAGCACACGGACCGTCGAACGCAGGGAGATGGAGCCCGTCGTCCGCAGGCTCGAGGCGAAGGTGAAAGCGGCGCCGCGCGATGCCGGGGCGCGGGAGGAGCTGGCCATGACGCGCCGGCTTCTGGCCAAGTCACGCTTCTACGACGAGGCACGCGAGTTCGCGCGGCTCGTCTCTTCAACCTGCCAGCGTGACGGCCGCTGCGACTACGTCATCGTCACCGGGGGCGGGCCCGGCATCATGGAGGCCGCCAACCGCGGGGCGTACGACGTCGGCGCCAAGACCGTTGGCCTCAACATCACCCTCCCCCACGAGCAATTCCCGAACTCGTACATCACCCCCGACCTCTGTTTCCAGTTCCATTACTTCGCGCTGCGCAAGATGCACTTCATGATGCGAGCCAAGGCGATGGTGATCTTCCCCGGCGGCTTCGGCACGCTCGACGAGCTGTTCGAGGCCCTGACGCTCGTGCAGACCGGCAAGGTGACAGGGCTCCCGGTGATTCTCTTCGGTCGGGAGTGGTGGACGAAGCTGATCAACTGGGACTACCTGCGCGACGAGGGGGTCATCGCCCCCGAGGACCTGAACCTGTTCCGCTTCGCCGAGACGGCCAGCGAGGCCTGGGCCAAGATCCAGAACTACTATCGCAAGAAGGGCGGCGGCTTCGGGCCGCTGGAGGGGGCCACGGCTCGCGGCGCGAAATCGAAGCGATGAGGACCGCGGCGGCGTTGGCCTCCGGCGCTCTCCTGCTGGGCGCGCCGGCCTTGACGGCACCGGCGCCGGATGCCCAGAACGACTGGCGGACGCCGGCCGAGGTGACCGCGTTCGCCGAAACGCCGCGCCACGAAGCGACGCTCGCCTACCTGCGACGCCTGGAAAGGGCCTCCTCCTGGATCCGCGTGACCTCGTTCGGCAAGAGCGGCGAAGGGCGCGACCTGACGCTCGCCATCGCTTCCAGGGACCGCGCCTTCCATCCGGCCGCCGCCGCCAGGACCGGCAAGGCGATCGTCCTCCTTCAGGCCGGCATCCACGCCGGCGAGATCGACGGAAAGGACGCCGGGTTGATGCTCCTCCGGGACATGGCGGTCAGCAGGGAGCGCGCGGCGCTCCTGGACAAGGTCATCCTCTTGTTCATGCCGATCTACAACGTCGACGGGCACGAGCGCTTCTCTCCCCACAACCGCATCAACCAGAATGGCCCGAAGGAGATGGGCTGGCGGGTCACGGCGCGCAACTTGAACCTCAACCGGGACTACATGAAGGCCGATGCGGTCGAGACGCGGGCATGGCTGGGGGCGTTCACCTCCTGGTGGCCGGATCTCCTCATCGACAGCCACGTCACGGACGGCGCGGACTACCGGTACGACCTCACGTACGTCATCGAGTCGGGTCCCAGCGTTCCCAGGCCAATCGCCGCCTGGGTCGAGTCTACCGTCGAGCGCCGCGTCCTGCCCGCCTTCGACTCCAAGGATCACCTGTCGTCGCCGTATGTCTTCCTGCGGGACGACAGCGATCCGGCGAAGGGCCTCGCCGGCAGCGTTGCAACGCCCCGCTTCTCCACCGGATACGCCAATCTCCAGAACCGCCCCGGTTTTCTGATCGAGACCCACATGCTGAAAGAGTACCGGACGCGGGTGGCCGCCACCTACGACATCCTCGTCGCCCTCATGGAGGAGATCAACCGCGACCCGGAGGCGCTGCGCTCCGCGGTCCGGCGCGCCGACGCCGAAGCAGCCCGGCCGGGTCCGCTGCCGCTCCTGTTCGAGTCGACCGACAAGGCGCGCCCGGCGCCGTTCAAGGGCGTGGAGTACCGTCGCGAGCCGAGCGCTGTCTCCGGCGGGATGATGATCTCCTATGGGTCAGCGTCTCTCGATCTCACTCTCGACCGGTTCGACGACTTCAAGGTGACGCTGGCGGTCGAGAAACCGCTCGCCTATGTCGTGCCACCCCAGTGGACCGAGGCGATCGAGGTGCTGCGCCTGCACGGTCTGGCGACGCGCCGCCTGTCGAAGGCGCTTGAGGGGCCGGTGGACGGCTACCGCCTCACCGAGCCGAATTGGCAGGAGCGGCCTTACGAGGGCCGCCACCCTGTCACCTTCAAGACCGGGCGCCTGCGCGACTTTGCCCGCTCCTTCCCCGCCGGGTCGATCGTCGTCCCGCTCGACCAGCGGGCGTCGGCTGTCGCCGTCCACCTGCTTGAGCCGCAGGGCCCCGATTCCTTTGCGGCCTGGGGCTTCTTCGACGCCATCTTCGAGCAGAAGGAGTTCGCCGAGGCGTACGTCATGGAGAAGGTGGCCCGCGAGATGATGGAGGAGGACCCCGCCCTGCGCGCCGAGTTTGAGAAGGCCCTCGCCGACCCCGCCTTCGCCGCCGACCCCAAGAGGCGCCTCGACTTTTTCTACCGCCGGTCCCCCCACTGGGACGACGGCATCGGCCTCTACCCCGTGGGACTGATCACCTCGCCCGCCGTCATGAATCGAGTGAGGACGGACTGATGGAACTTCCGATTTACCAGGTCGACGCTTTCACCGGGCGGCTGTTCGGCGGCAACCCGGCCGCGGTCGTAATCCTCGAGGAGTGGTAGCCGGACGCGACCATGCAGGCGATTGCGGCGGAGAACAATCTCGCCGAGACGGCGTTCGTCGTGCCGGGCGAGAGCGAATTCGGCCTGCGCTGGTTCTCGCCCAGCATCGAGGTCGACCTCTGCGGGCACGCGACGCTCGCGAGCGCCCACGTCCTGTTCCACCACGGCCACGCGCGCACCTCGCCCGTCGTCTTCCGGTACCAGGGCGGCACGCTCTCCGTGGCGCGCGAAGGGGACCTTCTGGCAATGGACTTCCCGGCGCGCCCCCCCGAGCCCGCGGCGTCAGACCCCGCGCTCGCGGCGGCCCTTGGCCTCAGGCCTCAGGAAGTCCACCAGGCGCGGGATTTCGTGGCGGTGTTCGGCTCCCAGGAGGAAGTCGAGGCACTCCAGCCCGATTTCCCAGCATTGGCGCGGCTGGATACCTTCGCGGTGGCCGTCACCGCCCCGGGCCGCGATTGTGACTTTGTGTCACGCTTCTTCGCCCCACGCGCCGGCGTGCCGGAGGACCCGGCGACCGGCTCCTCGCACTGCACCCTCGCCCCCTACTGGAGCCGACGCCTCGGCAAGAAGCGGCTCCACGCGATCCAGGTCTCGCGCCGGCGCGGAGAGCTCTTCTGCGAGGATCTGGGCGCCCGCGTGAAGATCGCCGGTCGCGCCATCGAGTACCTGCGGGGTCACATCACCGTCTGAACGGCCCTCCGAGAGCCCGACTGGAACGGGAGGACCTCAGGCCCGGCTCCGCGTGTCTGGTTCGGTGAAAACCACCGTTGGTGTTTTTGACTATGGTCGAAATACGCGGTACCTTACCCGGCATGAGGACACACCCCCGTTACCTGACGCCGCAGGTCGAGCGCGACCTGAAGCGCAAGATGGTCTTCGTCGCCGGGCCGAGACAGGTCGGCAAGACGACGCTGGCGCGGGGACTGCCCGGCGCCCGGGAGGGCTACCTCAACTGGGACGTCGCCGAGCACCGTGAGCGCATCCTCCGTCGAGAGCTGCCCGCGGCGCCGTTGTGGGTCTTCGACGAGATCCACAAGTACAGGGCCTGGCGGGGATTCCTCAAGGGGCTGTTCGACATCCGCCGTGAGGGCCAGCGTATTCTGGTGACAGGGAGCGCACGCCTCGACCTCTATCGACATGGCGGCGACTCGCTGCAGGGGCGGTATCACCTGCTCCGGCTGCATCCCCTGTCCGTGCGCGAAGCAGGGATCGACTCGCCCGGTGGGCTTGAGCATCTGCTGCGGCTTGGCGGGTTCCCGGAGCCGTTCTTCGGAGGGACGGAGCGCGAGGCCCGCCGGTGGTCGCGCGAGTATCGTACCCGGCTCATCCGGGACGATGTCACCAGTCTCGAGCGGATCCAGGATCTGGGCACGCTCGAGATCCTGGCCATGCGGCTCCCCGATCTCGTCGGGTCACCGCTCTCCGTCAACGCCCTGCGGGAAGATCTTCAGGTCAGCCACAAGACCGTCGCGACGTGGATCGCCGTCCTCGAGCGGCTTTACGCGGTCTTCCGTTTGGCACCATTCGGGTCGCCGCGCATCCGCGCAGTTAGGAAGGAGCAGAAGCACTATCAGCTTGACTGGTCCCTCGTGCCTGAGGACCCGGCGCGGTTCGAGAACCTCGTCGCCTCGCACCTCCTGAAGTGGGTTCACTTCCAGCAGGACGTCGAGGCTCGCGACCTCGACCTGCGCTACTTCCGGGACACCGACGGCCGCGAGGCGGATTTCGTCGTCGTCGAGCGCCGCCAGCCGATCCTGATGGTCGAAGCCAAGTGGGGCGATCAGGACGTGGACCGGGGGCTGCGCTATCTCAAGGGGAAATTCCCCTCCGTCCCCGCCTGGCAGCTGAGCGCGGTCGGACGGAAGGACTATGTGACGCCCGACGGCATTCGCATTTCTCCCGCCCTCACGTTGCTCACCCAGCTCGTCTGACCACGGACCCCCAACCCGCCGATTCAGAGCGGCGCATGCGCGTCGTGCGTTCCGTGGGTCACTTGCGGGTCTCTTGCGGCCCCCCGGCGATTCCGATACGATCCCGTGCCTGCATCAACTGATGGCAGAGGAGAACAAGCAATGAGAGCGAGACGGACCGATCTGTGCTGCTGGCGGGCGGCTTCTACGATGGTGGTGGCGATGGCGCTCATGGCGGGACTGGCCGCCGGGCCGGTGCTGGCGCAGGAGGCCACGGCGTCGGCGGCGCGCGACGCCTCCAAGGACGCGGCGGATCTGCAGAAAAAAGCGGACGCGGCGAAAAAATCGGTGGAGGAGACCAGGACCCAGCTGAACGAGGCGCTCGGCCTCTACAACGGCATCGTCCAGGGACAGGAAAAGGACCCTCGGAACGCCCACAAGAAGCTGGCCAAGATCCTGGATGGTGTCGTGACAAAGCGGGCGTCGAATGCGGGGGCCTGGGACCAGATGCAGGCCAAGTCGGTTGATTTCTTCAAGGCCTGGGAGGCGGAGCTGGGGACGATCTCGACCGAAAGCATCCGCCAGGTCAGCCAGCAGCGGCTTGACGCGGCCAGGGGCCGGTACGAGAAGATGTCAACCTCCCTCACGGCGGCGCGGGAGGAGTACACCAAGTTCCTCACGAACTTCCAGGATCAGGTGACGCTCATGGGCCGGGATCTGAGCCCGGAGGCGATTGCGGGGCTGCAGGCGCCGGCCACGGAGCTGAACGCCCAGGCCGAAGCCCTCAAGGCGAGGGCGGCGGAGATGATGACAGTGGCGGCGGAAAACCGCGTCGCCCTGACCGGCCAGGCGCCCAAGAAGTAGGGGCTTTCTGCCCGCGCATCACCGCCTGCTCTCCGCCTTCCGACCCTGGAGGCGCACGGCGATCATCGCCGCCGTCCTACTGGGCCTCTACGCTCTCGTCGGCTTCCTGCTCCTTCCGGCGTTGGCGCGCCCCCGGATCGAGAAGACTGCCGGCGACTGGCTCGGACGCCGGGTGACGCTGGCCCGCCTGCGTCTCAACCCGTTCGCCCTGTCGACCTCGGCCGAAGGTCTCGCCGTGACCGACCGCGACGGGGCGCCCCTCCTGCGCTGGGATCGCCTGGGGATCAACTTCGAGGCCCTGTCATCGCTCGTCCGGCGCGAGTGGGTGTTCAAGGACGTGCGCCTGATCGGCGCCGCTGCCCGCCTGGCCATGGCGCAGGACGGGACCCTCAACATCGACGACATCATCTCCTTGTTGGGAGCGCCACCGGCCGGCGGGGGGGAGCCGTCCGGCCCGCCGCCGGTGGTTCGCGTGCGACGGCTGCGCATCGAGGACGCCAGCGTGTCGTTTGTCCATCGATCCGCCGGGACGGCCTTCACGAGCACGTTCGGGCCGTTGCGCCTCGACCTCAAGGACTTCACCACCCGGAGCGACGAGGACAGCTCCTACGCCTTCCGGGGCAGCACCGAATCCGGGGAGACGTTTTCGTGGCGCGGGCAGATGGGCGTCGGTCCGCTGCGCTCCGACGGGGAGTTCACGCTGGAGAGGGTCGCTCTCGCCAAATACCATCCCTACTACCGGGGCACTGTTCCCTTCGACATCCGCGGCGGCACGGCCGACGTCGCATCCGGCTACCGCTTCGCGTGGGGCCCGGAGGAGCGCACGCTGCGCCTCGTCGGGGCTTCCGCGACGCTCCGGGACGTCCGCCTTTCGGAGCATCAGAATGAGGAGATCGCCGTGGAGGCTCCCATCACGGAGATCCGGGAGGCGGACCTCGATCTGCTGACCGCCACGCTTTCCGTGGACCGCGTCTCGACGCGCGGCGGCCGCATCATCCTGCGACAGACGGCCGACGGCCGTGTCAACCTGTTGGAGATGCTGATGCCGTTCTTCGAGGAACCCGTCCAGTCAGCACCCCAGGCGCCGGATCCCGCCGCGACCACGCCGGCGCCCACGGTCGCCGTCGGCGAAATCGACTTTGAAGACTACACCGTGGACGCCGAGGACCTGGCGCCGCCACGCCCGGTCCGGATCCACCTGGACCAGATCCATATGCGGCTCTTCGGTGTCGACAACGTCCTGGGGACGCCCGCCAAGGGTGTCCTCGATCTGCGCTGGAACGGCGCCGGCACGATTCACGTGGACGGCGATGTGTCGCTCGTCGGTCTGAACGGGGACTTCGCGGTGAAGCTGGACGGCCTCGACGTGACCCCGGTCGATCCGTATGTCGAGCCGGTCCTCGACCTGCGTGTCCGCTCCGGCACGTTCTTCGCCGAGGGACGGACGAAAGCCAACCTGATCGACCCGCGAAATCCGGAGTTTGCCTTCGCCGGCGATGTCCGCATGGACGACTTCGACGCCGTGGATGGCGTGCGCGGCGAAGAAATCCTGCGATGGAGGAGCTTCGGCGTGACGCACATCGACTACTCCTTGCAGGAAAACCGGATGCGGGTCGGCGATCTGACGCTGTTGGCGCCCGAGGTGAGGCTCATCCAGGCTTCTGACGGCGCGATCAATCTCGACTCCGTTCTCCGCACGCCTCCGCTGCCGGCGGAGACCGACGAGGCGGTGGCCGACGGATCGACCCCGGAGGCGGCCGCGCCCGCACCCTCACCCGTTGCCCCGCCGCCAACCGCCGTGGCGTCGGAGACCGGCGACACGCGGATCGCGCGGGCGCGCATCCGCGGCGGCCGGATCAGCGTCGTCGACGAGATGATGACGCCGCCGGTGACGCTGGCGCTGACCCGCATCGATGGCACCCTGACCGGGCTCTCCTCCCGACCCGGAGCGCGGGCCAGCGTGCGCCTGTCGGCGCGGATGAACGATACGGCCCCGGTCACGCTCGAGGGCCAGGTCGATCCTCTGGGCGCCGATGTCTTCACCGACCTGATGCTGCAGTCGAGAGGGATCGATCTGAAGCCGATCGGACCCTACGCCTCCCGTTACCTCGGGTACCAATTCGATCGCGGCCGGCTCGATCTCGACATGCGCTACCGCCTGGAGCAGCGGGACCTCGCGGGAAGCAACCTCTTCAAGGCCGATCCGTTCCTGCTCGGCGAGAAAACCGACAGCCCGGACGCCACGAAGCTCCCCGTCCGCCTCGGGCTCGCCTTGCTGCGCGATCGCAACGGCGTGATCCAGATCGACGTGCCGGTCGAGGGAAGCCTCGACGATCCGAAGTTCCGCCTCGGCCGACTGATCATGCGCGCCCTGGTCAATGTGTTCACCAAGCTGGTCGCCTCCCCTTTCACTCTCCTGGCGCGCGCCTTCGCGGGGAAGGAGGATGTCGACCTGAGCGTGGTCGATTTCGCTCCGGGGAGGACCGGCCTCTCGGACGAGAGTCGTGGCCGTCTCGAGGCGCTCGCGAAGGCCCTCGGCGAGCGGCCGGGGCTGATGCTTCTCCTCCTCGGCGGCGCCGACGACACGGCCGACCCCGACGCCCTGCGGCAGGTCCGGCTCGAGACGCTCGTCCGGGAGGAAAAATGGCGCGCGATGCGGCTGCGCGAGCGCGAAGCCGTGGCCCCCGAAAGCCTCACCATCGATGCCGGCGAATTCCCCCGGCTGCTGAAGCGCGCCCTCAAGACCTTTCAAGAGGCACATCCCGGGGGGGACGAGGACCCGAAGCCCGAGACTTCCGCCGAGATGGAGGCGTGGATGCTGGAGCGGATCGAAGTCCCCCCGGCCGATCTCGCCGCCCTGGCGGCGGCGCGGGCCCGCGCGGTCCGCGCTCACCTCGCCGCCTCCGGGGTCGCGGCCGAGCGCCTGCTGGTGAATCAGGATGCGGCCGGAGAGGCTGCCCGGGTGACGCTCGAGCTGCAGTGAATCAGTCGCGCAGGAAGTGGCAGGTATAGCCGCCGGGGTTTTTCTCGAGGTAGTCCTGGTGGTATCCCTCCGCAGGCCAGAACTCGGTCGCCGGGACGATCTGGGTGACGATCGGCCGCTTCCACCTGCCCGAGGCCTCGACACGCGCCTTGACCGCCTCGGCGACGCGGCGCTGCGACTCGTCGGTGTAGAAGATCGTCGATCGGTATTGCGTCCCCACGTCGTTCCCCTGCTGATTCATCGTGGTCGGATCGTGCATGCGGAAGAAGTACCCCAGGAGGTCCTCGTACGACAGGACCGATGGATCGAAAACCACCCGTATTGATTCGGCGTGGCCGGTGCGGCCCGTCTTCACCTGCTCGTAGGTGGCCCCGGAGGTGGTCCCGCCCGTGTAACCGACCTCGGTCTCGATGACGCCCGGGATGTCCCGCAGGATCTCCTCCATCCCCCAGAAGCAGCCCCCGGCCAGCAACGCCACCTCGTGGTGGCCGCCATCCCTCGGGGTCAATCCGGCTGCGCCGGCGCCCGCGTCCGGGCTGCCCGCGGCTTCGCCGCTGCCCGCCGGCACGCCGGCCTTCTGGAACAACGGGACATAGGCCCCATAGCCCTCCGCAGCCAGCCGCCTGGCCGGCACGAAACGAAGCGCTGCGGAGTTCATGCAGTACCGCTGTCCCGTCGGAGCGGGACCGTCGGGGAAGACATGCCCGAGATGCGAGCCGGCGCGCTTCGAGCGCACTTCGGTCCGAATCGAGAAGAAGCTGCGGTCGACCCGCGTCGTCAGGTTTTCCTGAGCGAGCGGGCGCGTGAAGCTCGGCCAGCCGGTGCCCGAATCGAATTTGTCGAGCGATGAGAACAGCGGCTCCCCGGACACGATGTCCACGTAGATGCCGTGTTCCTTGTTGTCCCAGAATTCGTTGCTGAAGGCCGGCTCCGTGCCCTCGTGCTGCGTCACGCGGTACTGCGTCGGCGTCAACCGCTTCTTGAGATCCTCATCTGTCGGCTTCACGAACCCGCTCATGGCTCCTCCATCCCACCGCGGCACCGCCGCTGGCTCGGCCGAGGCCTCGCCCCGCGCCCCCTCGCTGCACGCTGTCCAGGCACCGAGCCCTGCCAGGGCCACGACTGCAGCCAGCGCGGATACCAACGGGCGCCTCGACATGGCAATTATGATGCGTCAGGGGGCGCTCAGATTCAAGCCTTGCATCATCGGCGGTCGGCCCGCCGGCCCGCCTCTTTCTATAGACTACGGGCTTCATGTCGACCTGCGACGAGGGGCCGGGCCACCCACCGGCTGCAGGACCGCCCGCGGTGGGCACGGCCATCGCCCTTCCCAAGGTCCTGCGGCTGCGGGACGTCGTGCTATTCCTCGTGACCGCCGGCGTCAACCTCCAGTGGATTGCGACGGCGGCCGCCGCGGGGCCGGGAGCCATCACGGTCTGGTTCATCGGTTGCGCCACGATGTCGCTTCCCCTGGCCTGCGTGATCATCGATCTTGCCTCGCGCTTCCCGCAGGAAGGGGGCCTCTATCTCTGGAGCAAGCGGGCGTTCGGGGACTACGCCGCCTTCCTCGCCGGCTGGACCTACTGGATGAGCAACCTGCCCTATCTGCCGGGAGTCCTGTACTTCGCGGCAGGAAGCGCCCTCTACATGGGCGGGGAGCGCTGGCGTCATCTCTCGTCCAGCCCGACCTACTTCATCCTCTTCTCGCTCGCCGGCCTGGCGCTGGCGACGCACATGAACCTGGTGGGGATGCGCGTCGGCCGATGGCTGTCGAGCTTCGGCGCCCATGCCCGCTGGATCTCCGCGACCATCCTGATCGGCGCCGGTGCCCTGGCATGGGCGACGCATGGCTCGGCGACAGAGCTGTCACACGCCACGCTGACGCCGA